>Ga0114966_10005094_pt1 | contig 11177 bp, 6 predicted proteins | sample M_130207_XF_Meta_FD_87029 | JGI IMG/M metagenome (GOLD analysis project Ga0114966, IMG submission 87029) | Freshwater microbial communities from Lake Montjoie, Canada to study carbon cycling - M_130207_XF_MetaG | ecosystem: Environmental > Aquatic > Freshwater > Lake | place: Lake Montjoie...
ACTCCCGCTTGATCCTTCCGCCGCGAACGCGTCGAACTGGATCACGTTCTCGAGCACCTTGCTCACGGTGGCAACGCCCAGCGTCGAGACGGCGTGGAGACTCGAGATGTCCCCTTCCATCCCAGCCGTCGAATTCCCGAGCGGATAGCCGATAATGGCGGCGGGGATCCCTACGCGAATGTTGGGGGTGCGCGACACGCCCGCGACACTAGGGAATGGCCCCTCACGGTCGATCTTGATCCACGCTAAGTCGTCCGTCTCGCTGACTTTGACCACGTGGCCGGGCATCCAGGCTGCTTTCGTCTTGTCGAACTCCACGGCGATCCGAACGGCCGCCCCGCCGTTCTCGTCTTGCACGACATGCTTGTTCGTGACAATCAGACCCGACGGCAGGACATTGAATCCTGTTCCTGAAACCTTCTTTCCGCTCGGTAGCTGGACCGCAATGAACACGATGGCCGGTGAACTCTTCGCCGCAATGGCTTCGTAGTCGAGTTGCGCAGCCGAGACGAGCTGCCGCTGCCGATTCTCGGCCGCGATCACGCGCTGCGCGAAATCCGTGCTCTTGCTGCCATTCGAAAGTTCGCTACGGAGCTTATTGCCCTCTGCCCTGCTCAGCGCGAGCGCCGAATCAAGGCCACCGACCTTTCCTTTCATCGCACCCACCGTTTGCGCCACGAGCGCGCTGAGTGAATCGTTGCGTGCGAGTGCGGCCTTGAGGTTCTGCTCGGCCTTGTCTCCCGATCGTTTCCCGTAGGCGACGACGCCAATCACAACAAGCGCGACAACTGCCGCAAGGCCGATGACCATCGCACGCAATGAATGTGTCTGTTCCTCGACCGCGATTGCGACGCGTGCCTGCGTGTCTAGGCGACCGCTGCCAACGGGTGCCGCAACGCTCGCGCGGGCATCCCGATGACTCTCCACCCGAGTCGCCTCAGGCGGACGCGCTGCCGCCGCACCGATTGTGAGTTGCGGACCGTGCGCGCCGAGTCCGATGACGTCGCCGTCGTAGATCGGGTGATCCTCGCGCACCCGCTCGCCGTTCACGAACGTGCCGTTCGTACTGTTGCTATCGTGAATGACCAGTCGCGCGCCGATCACTTTGATCTCGCAATGCATTCCCGACACGTCGGTGTCGAGCTCGGGGGGGAAGCGCACATCGTTGGCCGGGTGCCGCCCAATGCGAATCAGCGGCATCTCCAGCAGCTCCTGCTGTCCGGCGCGGGAGCCGGAGGTAATACGCAGTTCAACGCGCATCAGCTTCGATTGCGCAAAAGGAGCCAGAGCGCGAGCGCCGCGGCGATGCCCCCCAATATCAATCGGAGCATGCCGACGGATACGCGCGTCGCGGGCACCGCGGGTGCCGGCTTTGCCGAGGGTGCCGGGCGCGTTTGTCCCGCGGTATCGCGCGTCGTTGCAACGTCTGACGGTGCGTGAGTCGCTGCAGGCCTCGCAGGCGGTGCAGGCGGTGCAGGAGCGCCGCCTGAAGCACGACGTTCCTCCTCCGTCTCGGGCGGGAGTACATCCGTTGACACGCGCACGGTCGGACGTGCATCGATCTCGCCGGTGTATACGCGGTGACCAACTAACGCGCCGCTGCCTGACACCTTCAGCCCTTCGCCATCGAACAGTGCGACAATCACGGTGATGTTGTCTGGCCCGCCGTTGTCGTTGGCCAATGCAATGAGCGCGGTGCAGGCCGCTTCGAGGTTTGGAACTTGTGCGGTAACGATGCGCGCAATATCCGCCGCTCGCATTTGCCCCGAGAGGCCATCACTGCAGAGGACCAACACGTCACCGCGACTCACCTGCTGGTGGGTGAGGTCGACGCGTACGGTCGGTTCCGGTCCGAGTGCCTGCAAAATAATGTTGCGGCGATTGCTCACCTCCGCCTCTTCCGCGGTGAGCTCGCCGGCTTCGATCAGTTTTTGCATCAGCGACTGATCTTGCGTAATCTGATGCGCGATTCCATCGCGGATCAGATAGCCCCGGCTGTCACCCACCTGCGCGAGGTAGAGCGTGTCACCAAGCACTCCCGCAATTGTGGCGGTCGTTCCCATGCCGCGATTTTCGGGATGCTCGGCGGCGTATGCGTGGATCCGGTCGTTGGCGGATTCCGTGGCAGCCTTGATGGCGACCGCAAATGTCTCGGGGTCGGTAATCCCCGATCGGCACCACTTGGAGTTGAGCTCTCCTAAAACCACTTCCGTGGCGATGGCGCTGGCGATTTCGCCGGCAGCGGCTCCGCCCATTCCGTCAGCGACCATGAACAGTGTGCCACAATCTCCGAGTGCATGATCCTGTACTTGCGGACCGAGGGAGTCGTCCATCGTCGTGAGATCCGCAACGATGAAGGCGTCCTCGTTATGCTCACGCGTGCGACCGACGTCCGTCTTACCGAAGACGCGGATGCGGACGGAGTCGCTGTGCAGTGAAGCGCTCATTGGCACGCTCCGGTGAACGTCTCGATCACATTCTTGGTCTTGCTCGTGGCGCCAGCCGCCTGCGCACGCTTTGCTGCCGTGCACGCTTCGGTATCGCGCCCGAGTAGCGAGTATGCGAGTGCCTGCGCCGTGTACGCGGTCCCCAAGCTCGTACCCTTCAAGTTTTCTAGGTATGACGCGTTCAGTAAACCGACGACGGCCTTCGCGTCCTCCTTCGAGGCACTCTTGGCGTACACGCGATCGTAGAGCACGTCCGGACTCGCGCTGGTCGACGCGGGGGGCGCAGGGGGCGCTGCCGCCGTTCCGGCTGCGCCTGTAGACCCCCCGCTCGCGCCGGTCTTGCGGTCTGCCGTTTTCGGCGTGCCGGTCTTGATATCCTTCGACATGCTCTGCGTCGGTCCAGTCGGAGACGCCTTGCTGTCCCCACCCCGGGCTGGCGCGACTGTGCCTGATGGTGCAGTTGTGCCAGCTGTGCCAGCTGTGCCAGCTGTTGAACCGGGGCCGGTGGAACCAACGACCACCGTTTTCGAATCCACCACCGCGGTCGGTGCTGCGCTAGGACTTTCTACTTTCGGCCCGGACCCCTTCATCGCGAAGAAGGCAATGGCACCGACCACCAGCACTCCGCCACCAATCACGGCAGGAATCAGTCCGCTTTTCTTCGCCGCGGTACCGCCGGCCGCGTCGGCCGCGGCGGCCGGCGACGACTTCTCCGCTGGCGATGCCACCCGAGTCGCAGGGACCGCTGCCGCGCTGGCGTTGATGACCATCGTCCCCATATCCGCAACCACGGTCGCCGGCATCTTCTCTACCGCGCGCGCCATGTCGCGCCCGAACTCAGGGGCTGTCTGGTAGCGGTCGTTCGCATCGCGGGCGAGCGCCTTGTTCATCACGCTCTGCAACTCCGTCGACCACTGCCTGTCCGGCTTCATATCCGCAAGCGACTTCGGCTTGTCGGTAAGCCGCATAATCATGGCTTCCTGCGCCGAGTTACTCGGGAAGGGCAGCGTGCCGGTCAGGCAGTTGAAGGCCACGAGGCCGAGCGAATAGATGTCGCTCCGACCGTCGAGCTGGTCGCCGGCGAGTTGCTCGGGACTCATGTACTCCGGCGTTCCGACCACGAGCCCGGTCTGTGTCACCTTCTGTGCATCGCTGGTGCTCGCTTTGGCGATCCCGAAGTCCACGACCTTCACCAGATCGCTGCCGTCGCGATTCCGGGCAATCATGATGTTGTCGGGCTTGAGGTCGCGATGCACGATGCCATAGTCGTGCGCGACGCCGAGGGCGTCGGCCGCCTGATGGATAATCGAGGCCGCGCGTGGGACCGGCAGCGACCCGTTTTTCTCGATGAGTGCCGTCAACGACTGCCCATCGATGAACTCCATCGCAAGGAAAATCAGCCCTTCGGCCGTCTCACCGAAATCGAAAATCTGGCAGACGTTCGGGTGATTGATCTTGCTGGCGTTGTTGGCTTCGCGATTGAAGCGGGCAATGGCATCGGGGTCCTGCGTCATCCCCGGGTTCATGACCTTGAGCGCCGCTTTGCGCTGCATCTTCACGTGTTCGGCGAGGTACACCTGGCCCATGCCGCCTTCGCCGAGCTTCTTGATGATGTGGAACTGTGCGACAATCTGGCCGACAAGATCGTTTGCCTCGCCCCCTGCCGCGCGGAGCGCCGAGCCGTCGCGCGGACAGAAGCGCTCAGACAGTGGATATTCGGTGCCGCAGGTGGGGCAGATCTTCGTGTTGTTCACAAGCTCTCCACGCGCAAGGTCTGGTCTCCAATAAGCATCCGCTGCCCTGCCTTCACCGGCCGTTCGCCCCGCACAGCGACGGCGACACCATTTCTACTCCCATCGTCGAGCGCAATGAACTCTAAGTCCTCGTTGCGAATCTCGGCGTGCTTCCCGCTCATGGTCTTGTCGTATGGGAAGATCCAATCGCCAAACTCTCGGCCAATTTTGACCCCACGGCCAGCTGACAAATGCACCGCATCCCGAGCACTGCCGTCGGACCGGATCTGCTCTAACCGCGCGACATCGGCGCCGGGGACCAGCGAGCCGAGCCGTCTTGTTTGGTCCGCTTCGGGCGGATGCGGCGCCGGATAGCCGAGCCGCCGAAACCGGAGAATCTGCGAACCAACGAGAATGGTGTCGCCGTCCTGCAGGCGGTAGGGGGCGTCGATAAATAGCCACGTCCCGTTGCGAGCGCCGAGGTCGCGGAGGAACAGCTCGCCATTGCGCCGCGAGAGCATGGCATGAACCGGACTGACATAGGGGTCGTTCGGGAAGGTCAGATCCCCGTCCTCGCGTCCAATCGCGATGCGATCGCCCGTGAGCGTGAACTCCTCCAGGACGTCGCGCGTCACGCTCAATCGTGACAGGCGCAGCCGCGCATGGGTCGACGGCGACGGCGTCTCGCGCGTCGACATGGGCTGACCGCACGCATGGCAGCTGACAGCATCATCGCTGGTGTCACCCCCGCACCCGCTGCAACGAGTCACCGTGGAAATCTCTCTCATGTTGGAACTACTCGAACCCGCCGAGAAAAGGCGGGTATATGGACCATTGGAGCGAATAATAGGGGGGGCGATGGGTAGCGGCTAGGCAGGGTCGCGCATTATGGTAGTGCGCAATGGCTACTCTCTCTCACACTTCGGTCGTCCGGCGGGCCCGTCTTGCCTTGGCGGTCAGCATCGCGTCGGTGGCGTGCACGCCGGTGCCCTCGCCGTTGCCCTCGCCGTTGCCCGCTCCGATCCCGCCTGCCGCTGCTGGGACGCGCACCGCCTCGAGCCCGTCGCGCGCGGATAGCGCGGGTCGTCCGCGCCCTCCCGCCTCGGGAGAGTTCTCCGAGAACGACCGCGCCGCAGACCCCGCGCCCCCTCTCCCGCCCGTGCCGTTGGTGGACGGGCCGCTCGCGATCAAGGTTGTGTACCCAGCAGCGAATCAGACGCTGACCACCCGCGACTCGAATTTTGTCTTTGGCGCGGTCGGCTCTGGCCGCGCAACGCTCACGATCAATGGCACCGCCGTTCCCGTACAACCCAACGGCTCGTTCATGGCATGGCTGGCCGTCCCGCCGGGAGAGAAGCCGCGCTACGAACTCGTGGCACGGCGCGATGCCGACAGCACGGCTGCGGCATTCAGTGTTGCCTTGCGCCCGCTCGCCATGGCGTTGTCGGACAACGGACCGCTCCTCGTCGACCGCGGGTCAGTGGCCCCCGCTGGCAAGCTGATGCTCCGGGGCGATGAGCGCGTCCGCGTGGCCCTGCGTGCTCCCGCGAACGCCGCGGTGTTGTTGCACACGGCTGCAGGAGAAACGCTTCCGTTGCGACACACGTCAGGCGTCTCGTGGAGCACCGAGGTCGCCGCTCGTGACTTGGCTCAACCCGGTACGCTCCTAGTGACGCGCGGCACGGACAAGGTGAGCGTTGTGACCGGCGCGGTCCAAATCCTAGACCCGACGCTTCCGCGCTACGTCGAGCTGCTCGCCAACAACGACGCGCCGTCCGACACCGATAAGGTCGTCAACCTTCGGCCCGCGCCGGATGGGACCTACAAGTGGGCGCTCTTTCCTGGCACGCTCGTCGAACTCACCGGTACCCGCGGCGACTGGTCCCGCGTCCGGCTCGACGAGCAACTCGAGGCATGGGTCGAGACCAAATCCACGCGTGACCGCCCCGAGATGAACGCGCCACGGCGCACCGTGACCACTGGCCGTGTCTCGTTGAACGGGCACTGGAGCGATGTCCGCCTCAGCATAAATGACCGGCCGCCCTACCTCGTCACGCAAACGCGCGACGCGATTTTGCTCACCGTCTACGGCGCCACGGCAAACACGGACCTGATCAACTTTGCCACCACGGATCCCATGGTGCGCGATGTCACGTGGGAGACGCTCGCCACTGACCGCGTCCGCTACACCATTCATCTGCGGCATGCCAGCGCGGGCTACGGTGTGCTGTGGGACCGGAACGCGCTCGTGCTCCGTGTGCGCCATGCGCCCGTGATCGATCCCCTGCGTCCGCTCGCGGGGCGCACGATTGTCGTTGACCCAGGGCATCCACCGATCGGATCCACCGGCCCGACGGGGCTCTACGAAGGCGATGTCACCCTCGGCGTCGGCGAGAAACTCAAGGCGCTGCTCGAAGCGCGAGGCGCGACGGTGGTCATGACCCGCACCACGCGCGCAGCGGTGGCGCTTGCCGCACGTCCCAGCATCGCACGTCGTGCGGACGGCGATGCGTTCGTGAGCATCCATCTCAATGCCTGGCCCGACGGCGTGAACCCCACCAAGGCCGCCAATGGCACGGGTACCTACTTTTTCCTCGATCACTCCGAGGCGCTCGCGCGAGTGGTCCAGCAGGGACTCGTCAGTCGCCTGGGACTCCGCGACCAAGGGATCAACTACGACAACCTCGCCGTCGCGCGCCTCACGTGGATGCCGGCGGTGCTCTGCGAAGGCGCGTTCGTCATCATTCCCGAGCAGGAGGCCGCACTCCGCACCCCAGAGTTTCAGCAGCGGTACGCGCTCGGTATCGCGGACGGCCTCACGCGCTATTTCCTTTCGCTGCGCGACGACCGATGATGCGGCGCCTCCTCAGTGCCTTGCTCCTCACAATCGCAGCGAGTGCCTCAGTCCCACTCGGCGCGCAGGTCGCTCCCAATCTGCACTGGGAAACGTTTCAGACCGCACACTTCCGCGTGCACTATTCCACCGGCTTGGAGCCCGTCGCCCGTCGCGCCGCTGGCAGCGCCGAGCGCGCGTGGGGACGGCTTGCCGCCGAGCTGGTAGAGCCACGGGGGCCAGTGGAGCTCGTGCTTGCCGATAATGTCGACTACAGCAACGGTTACGCGACACCTTTTCCGAGCAATCGGATTGTCGTCTATGCCCGGCCACCGGTGGACGGCACGGCACTCAAGTTCCTCGACGACTGGTTCGACCTCGTGCTCACGCACGAACTCACGCACGTCTTCCATCTCGATCGCTCCGCCGGTTGGTGGCGCCTGGCGCAGCGCGTGTTCGGCCGGAATCCGCTCCTCTTCCCAGGTATCTACACACCCAGCTGGATGGATGAGGGCATCGCCGTGTACTACGAGTCGCGACTCACCGGCGCGGGACGCATCCTCGGCTCCGAACATGCGATGATTGTTTCTGCGCACGCACGCGACGGGACGACGCCAGCGCTCAACGCTTGGTCGGCGAGCACCACGCAGTTCCCGCTGGGCCAAGTGCCGTATGCGTACGGGTCGTTGCTAATGGACTTCGTCGCGCGGACGCAGGGTGCGCCGAAAATGCGAGCATTTATTGAGACGACGGCGGCGCGGAGCTTTCCGTTCCTGCTGAATTACAACGCAGCTGAGTCGTTCGGTATTCGCTTCGACAGCGCCTACCGGGCTTGGACCGATTCCGTGAAGCGGCACGCGGCTTCATCGACCCTCATGGTGCGTCCAACCGTGCTCACCACGCGTGGCTGGGCCGCCGAACGCATTCGGTGGACCAGTAATAGCGAGCTCATCTATGCGAGCAACACGGGGCGTGATCTCCCCGCGCTCACCGCGGTCAACGCGTCCACAGGCGCCACCCGCACAATTGCTGATCGCACCACCGCGGGCACTACCTCGCCCCTGCGAGACGGGAGTCGCGTGTTCGTCCAGGAGGATCTCACGGATCCATATACAGTGCGCAGCGATCTCTACATCGAGACCGGTGACCTGTACGACCAATCCTCAGCGACCGTGTGGACCGCAGGGAAGGCGGTCACGACAACGCGCCTGACCACCGGCGCACGCTTGGTACAGCCGGATGCGCGTTGCGCGTCGCCAACCGGCGCGTGCGCGCCACGAACCGTCGCGGTGCAACTCACCCCGGGCAGTACGCGGCTCGTGCTCATCGCTGGCGACTCGATGACCCCACTCACGTCGAGCGCGCTCGATACGATTTGGGCCGAACCGCGCTGGTCGCACGACGGATCAAAGATTGTTGCGGCACGCCGCGTGCGTGGTGGGATTAGTGATCTGGTCGTCCTCGATGCACGCGGACGCATGATGGGAGCGTTCGCGCGCGCCCGTGGTGTGACCGTTGCGCCAAGTTGGGCGCCGACCGACGACGCTCTCTATTTCACCAGCGACCGCACCGGGCGCGCGGGCCTGTATCGGCTGGACCTCGCCACGGGGGGCACGGAGCGCATCGCGGAGAGCCCCACCGGATTGTTCGAGAGCGAAGTGAGCCCGGACGGCGCACGGATTGCGACGCTCGAATACCGTGGCGACGGCTACCACGTAGCCACTTTTCCAACCGCATCGCCGCGCGTCACCGCAGACAGCACCACCGTCTTCGCCCGATCGCGCGGTGATTCGGCCATCACCGTCAGCGAAGCACAGGCGCCCGCCTCGCCCTATGCCCCGTGGCGGACGCTGCTCCCCACCTACTGGCTCCCGACCGCCACCGCGAGCGACGATCGTCGCACGAGTTGGGGATTCCTGACGAGCGGCACCGACGCGATCGGGCGTCATCGCTACGATGCGATGGTTGCCCGCGACTTCGGACGTTCCGAGACTTCCTGGGATCTCTCGTATGCCTACGCGGGATTCGGCAACCCGACCTTCGGACTCACGAGCAGCGCCGACTGGGACCACTTTGCGATCGCGGATTCGTCGCATCGTGTGATCGGAACACTCGCACGTCGCAAACGCTTCGCCGGCGGGTCGTTCACCGCGGTGCGCGCACGATACCGCAGTAATGCTTATCTCGGACTCGGCGTCGATATGGAGTTCCGCGACTTCCAAACGTCCCCGGTGTCGGTGCTTGCGCAACTCGGCAGCAGCTACGCACGGAGCTACAGCTATCCCACGGTTTATCTGAATGCGGGATTCGGGAGCGCTCGGCGCACGGCGCTTGGCATCTCCCCCGAGGACGGGTGGCAGATGGCGGGCACGGCGCGTCAGCGGTGGCGGAGCGATGCGGCGTCGAGTACGCGGTCGACGAGCGTCGTCAGCTATGCGCAGTTTTTTAAGGCGCTCGACTTCAGCGGTCCCGCGCACGCGGTGTTCGCGGGGCGCGTTGCCGCGGGCTGGGCGGACAACAACGCCGTGAGCGCGCTCGAGGCAGGCGGTGTGAGTGGGGCGATGCTCTCGGTCATCCCCGGTGTCACGATCGGCGAAGGACGTCGCACGTTCTTCGTGCGAGGCGTCCCCGCGGCTGCACAGGTGGGGACGAGCGCGCTCGGCGCGAGTGCGGAGCTCCGCATTCCACTCTCGCAGCCGAACGCGGGGTGGTTGCTCCTTCCGCTCTTTTTACAGAAGGTGAATCTCACGCTCTTCACGGATGCCGCGTCGGCGTGGTGTCCCACGGGCACGACGAACACCAGCGTCTGCGGCGGCAAGAGCACGGCGCGCGATTGGTTGCAGAGTGCTGGCGCCGAAGTGCAGTTCGACAGCGCCTTCCAGTATGATCTCCCGTACCGGCTCCGTCTCGGTGTGGCAGCGCCGATCGTGAGCGGTCGATCCACCAGCGGCAATCGTGTCGCCACCTACTTCTCCGTTGGGGCCTCGTTCTAAATGTCTCGAGCATCTGATGGTGCAGGACGCGTGTTCATTCATGAATCCGCCGTGGTGCTCGGCGATGTGGTGCTCGGTGCGGGGGTCAGCATCTGGCCCAACGCGATCGTGCGTGCGGATTCCGATCGGATTAGTATCGGCGACGAGAGCAACGTGCAGGATGGTGCGGTGCTGCACTGCGATCCTGGGGTGCCGTGCCGCATCGGTGCGCGCGTGACGGTCGGTCATCGCGCGGTGGTGCACGGCGCAACGGTCGAGGACGACAGTCTGATTGGCATCGGCGCGATTGTGTTGAACCATGCGGTGATCGGTGCCGGCTCGATTGTCGGCGCTGGTGCGGTAGTGCCAGAGGGAATGGTGATACCGCCGGGCAGCCTCGCGCTGGGCGTGCCGGCGGCGGTCCGCCCGATGCGCGACGACCAGCGGGAGCGACTCGCGTGGGGCTATCAGGGCTACGTGCAGATGAAGGAGCGGCATCGCGCTGGGGAGTTTCCGCGCCACCGATGAAGGCGCTGGGCGCGGGATAGATCAAGGCATCAGTGCGATGTGCTAAGTGATCACGGCGATGTGCTAATTGATCACGTGCGAGCGAGCAAGTCCCTTCCGCCGTGATTCGCGATTATCTATGATGCTTCCCGGATAAGAACGGCGGAAATTCGGTGAAATAGGGTGCAGTGCGGGGTGGGATTTGCAGGGATTTTGTCTCTGGGAGTCGGCGTGCGTTCGGGTGTCGTTAGACTGGCGTCTTTATGTTCGTAAATACGACAGTTGGAATGATATGTGTTTGTAATGTTCATCCAGCCTCCCGTCATCAATCTGTGACGTCATTTTTGTAAGTTGTTGTTTTATAACGGCTTAGATCCTTATGGCGCGGAAACACGAACCCCCGTAGCTTGCTCTCCCGCCGCAGAAGTGTTGAAAAACTGGTGGTTTGGTAGGACAAGTTTGGCCGAAAGGTTTTGGCCTTTGAGAAAAAGAATTCGTCTGTTGCCGTCTGCCGCCAACAGTTGCAGTGCATATGCAGTGCCAACGTTCATCAGCAGTGATCCAATCATCACCCTTGGGAGTTCCAGATAATGCCTTTGCCGGTCACCCCCCCCGCTTCTCCTGCCTCGCTGTCGCAGAATGCTCGAACCGTTCTTGAGAAGCGTTACTTGGTGAAGGACAAGTC
>Ga0114966_10005096_pt1 | contig 11177 bp, 9 predicted proteins | sample M_130207_XF_Meta_FD_87029 | JGI IMG/M metagenome (GOLD analysis project Ga0114966, IMG submission 87029) | Freshwater microbial communities from Lake Montjoie, Canada to study carbon cycling - M_130207_XF_MetaG | ecosystem: Environmental > Aquatic > Freshwater > Lake | place: Lake Montjoie...
AACACCTGAAAACACGTGATCTTGTTACCCTGAGCCGCTCACGCCAGAAATCTTACGAATCCCGTTTCGCTCTCCGCAAGACCACTCAGCACAATCCCTTGCCGAAAAAACAACGGGATTGTCCCAATTAAGGAAGTCGGTAACGAGGATCCACAGATCGGTTGGCGGCACGGGAACAATCGATTCACAGCCCATCACGGCGGTTTGGGAGACCAAGTCACACCAACGATTGTTAGAGATTGACTACACGGGCGTTTTTTCTGAAATGCTGTAATTTGCGGTATCTCTGCCGGTGTAGAAAACGATCAACTCGGCGAGCAGTCCGAGCGAAATTGCCTGAGCGCCGAGGAGCGTTGCTGCGAGCGAATACGCAAGCAGCGGACGGCTGCCAATCGGTGTCGGCGGCAGGATTCCCATGACATTCATCATCAGCCAAAGGATCGCCAAATAACTTAATCCAGCGAATCCGAATCCGAATCCGACAAGGCCGATCCATCCCAACAGGTGATGCGGTCTCTGCCCATAGCTCATCAGAAACGCCACGGTGAGAAGATCTAGAAACCCTCGAGAGAAACGGCGAATGCCATACTTGGACTTTCCGTGTTGTCGGGGGCGGTGATGGATATCAATCTCCGTCACGCGAAAACCTCGATGAAACGCCAGAACAGGAATGAACCGATGCAATTCACCATACAGTCGCATTTCACGAGCCACTTCCACGCGAAACAATTTGAAGCCACAGTTGTGATCGTTTAAATGCAGATGAGTGAGTCGACCGACCATCCAGTTGAAGATCTTGCTGGGGTAGACCTTATGCCAAGGATCGAGCCTGTGTCGCTTCCATCCGTTGACGAGGTCGTAACCTTCAGTCAATTTGTGGAGGAATTGCGGGATCTCGACAGGATCGTCCTGCAAATCCGCATCCATGGTCATCAACAGATCACCCGTTGCCGCATTGAGTCCCGCAGCGAGTGCGGCCGTCTTGCCGAAATTTCTTCGAAATCGAATCCCTCGAACGCGCGGATCTGCTTTGCGAAGACGCAGGATTGTGTCCCACGAGTGGTCAGTCGAGCCGTCGTCGACAAATATCAATTCGATGCTCAGAGACTGCTGAACGGCAATCTCGGCAATTTGCGAATGGAGTTCACGCAGGCACTCGGATTCGTTCAGCACGGGAATGACGATGGAAAGTTTCATGATGCAGGGGGTGGAATCCTGGCCATACGGAGTGGAGCAAAAGAGATCGGTCATTCCGCCAAGACGATTCTTTGTGACAATCCGACAGGATCTGTCCTGACGCGTGGCAGCGATCGATTGGGAATTGCTGTTTCTCCCCTGTGGAGTCGGTTGATTTCACGAGTGCAATGATTCCGCCACAGGACTTGTGGTCGATCATTTCCAGCAATCACGGCATCGATCAGCCGTCAGATTAAGGTCCATTGACATCAAGAAGTTCGATAAGGAAGTGCAGTGTTGCTTTGGCAGGAATGGTCGGTGGATGCCCTTTTTCGCCATAGGCCAAGTCGTAGGGGATTTCTAATTCGATCATGCCGCCCTGTCCGATGAGCTGCATCCCTTCCGTCCAACCTTTGATGACGTTCATCAGGGGGAAGGAAATCGGCTCTCCGCGATCATAGGAGCTGTCGAAGACCGTACCATCATCAAGCCACCCCTTGTAATGAACCTTTACCTCACTCGTGGCCTTGGGTATTTTTCCATTGCTCTTCCGTCGAATACGGTACTTAAGCCCCGTTTTTCTGACGAGGAATTCCTTCGGAGCATCCGCATCGACCGCTCCGGGTTCGGGCGGAGCTTTGACTTCAAGGAGTTCGATGAGGAAGTGCAGTGTTGCTTTTCCAGGAATATCCGGTGGGGCCCCGGATTTTCCGTACCCCAGTTCGTGTGGAATCTCCAGCTCGATCATGCCTCCTTCGCCGACCAACTGCATTCCCTCAGTCCAGCCCTTGATGACACCGCTGAGTGGAAACGCAATCGGCTCACCCCGTTCGTAAGAACTGTCGAAGATTTTTCCGCTATCAAGCCAGCCTTGATAGTGAACTTTTACCGAATGCTTTTCCGTCGGAGAGGTGCCTGCTCCTTTGCGACGGATGCGATATTTGAGGCCGCTTTCTGTCGCCGTGAATTTTTCGGGGGCATCGCTATCGACGATACCAGGTTCAACTCTCTTCGGGTCTGCTGCGGAAAGCATGAGGGGCTCATTTCCTAAAAATAGAGCGGTCAGAATCAGCATCGGAGGGGATGCAAGCCGGAAAAAAATCATGACAAAAACTTCTTGAATTACGAGGATTGTGAATTCATCAAGATCGAGTCTCTTTGCGATTTACCCCGGAGCGGTGAATTGGAGGGACAACACGTTCTTAGCCGAATGGCAGCACCGTCAATCCCCCATTCACTCTGCGGAAGAGATTCGGACGTAGCGTCTGGACCGAATGTGGGTGATGATCATTTGATTTCGAAGATCGCTTCGACTTCGACCGCCGCGCCTGTGGGTAATTGGACGAAACCGAGTGCGCTTCGTGCGTGAAAACCATCCGTCGTTTTGCCAAAAATCTCATGCAACAGATCGGACGCGCCATTCACCACCAGATGTTGATCGGTGAAATCGAGTGTGGAGTTGACGCACCCCAACAATTTAACCACTTTCAAACCATTGAGAGTTTTGTGGGCATTGAAGACGGATCGTAAAATCTTGGCGGCACAATCTCGAGCCGCCTGATAGCCCTGTTCGACAGTGGTGCCGGCACCGAGCTTGCCCTTCAGGTCACTGACATGTCCCGAAGTCATGAGCAGGTTTCCTGTCGTGACACAGAGATTTAAATAACCGGGCTCTTGCCTGTCGAATGTGAGTCCGAGTTGTTCGGCTTTTTCTTGTGGTGTCATGGCGAGGATCTCTCAAAAGTCGGCGGTTAGAACGTCGGAAGTGGGTACACATTTCGCAAGCACGTATTTTCCGGATTGCCTGCCCAGAAGATTACGAAATCAGGCCGCAAAGATCGACAAGCAATTCGCGGGAGAGGGCCTCTCAACGACAATTAAATCGGCTGAGTTGTGCATCGGATTCAAGGCGATTTCATTGTGAAGCCTGCCAGCGTTTCCAGGCGAGCCCCGGTTGGTCGGTCCGGAATTGGACGAGACGGGTATGCTCAACCTCGGTCACATACACCGTCCTCCCGTCAGGCCCGCCAAAACACAGGTTGCTCGGCATTGAGCCAAGAACATCAACCTCGTGAAGTTCATGACCCTCGGGGGTCATGACGACAACAGTCCCCTTTCCATGGCGTGTGATATAGAGATTGCCGTCGACATCGCAACGCATTCCGTCGAATCCATAGTCTGGAAACTGTTTGACTAACTTTTTCTCCCCCAATGTACCATCCGTGCGGATCGGAAACGACCAAACGTTACGCTGGACGGACTCGTTGACATATAAAGTTCGGCCGTCTGGACTGACTTCAATTCCGTTTGTTGTTCCCATATCTTTCGCAATACGAGTCACCTTTCCTGTTGTATCGATCTTCCAAAGTTGACCAGTATTTTCCCCCCAAGCGGGATCACTGGCATACAAGGTTTCATCGGGTGCAATTGCCAAATCATTCGGCTGGTTCATCCCCGCTTCATGCGCGAAAATCTCGACTGTTTTTGTGGCAACATCGACGCGAATCACATTGTGGCCGACATAGTCGGCCACATACATGCGGTTCATACGATCGAAGACAATTCCATTTCCGGTACTCTTACCGGGAAGCGTTACGAAGATCTCGGCTTGGCCGTGAGGAGTCACTTTGCCGATGGTCTGTTGCTTTTCAAAATTGACCACATAGATGTTCCCCCGCTGGTCACATTGTGGGCCTTCGATTCCGTTCGTAAATTGTTTTGGTTCCGTGAGCGGCGAAGCGAGGAAGAGTTTTTCTGCCGCATGGGAAACGGAGACCATCAGTAAAATCAAGAAACACAACAGACGCGACATGGTTGGTCTTTTCCAGTGAAGTGAAAACGGTGCGTTTGTGAACTAGATCTCAGAATCCGGCAGCGAATTTTTCGGTGATCATCGATCGGGTGATCTATTCGGACAATAAAGCGATTCCTCGGCCTTTCGGATGAGGAGGATACCCTCGCCGTCGCGATTGGCAAATGAATCGACCTCAATGGTTGGGGAATTTCGGTAGCCGAGGCCCATTCTTTCACAGATTTCTCGCGGAATTCGGCTGGCGAGAGGCAACCGGAGGCGTGGTGTTTTGAGCCCATTCTCATAGGTCCCAATACCGCGAACAGGAGTCGAGTATGCCAGAATGCTCTAAGGGTAGTCCTTCAATTTTCCCACTCGTCTTGGGCCGTATAATCGAGAACGTGGTCGCCCAACTGTTCAATGAGTTTCCCATGCGTGGCTAAAATCTTATGCAGACTGTGGTGCGTCAAGGATCCACTCTCCACAGTCTGCAGTCACGGACTCCATCGTGGTAGACACTTCTCGACAATTTATAACTCATCGGACATCGATAACGCGTATGCGATAGTTTTTGTGTCGGAATGAACACCACGTATAACGTGAATGCGACGAGGCAGGTCCGTCGCATCGTTCCAAGAAGGTTCGGGCGTACCATGGAAACAACTCGTGAATATTTCCATCAGAGACGACAACGAATGAGATCGCTCTCCGCACTTTGTCAATCATCCATGCCGCTCGATCGACAACTCGTCGAACGGGATTCCGCTTGATACCAATACCACCAAAGTTCGCAATCAGAGCTCCTCACCAGTCGCCAAACGTAATGATTTCAGGCCCACCAACTTCCGGGAAAGAAGTACTTGTTTCCGCCCGACCCACTGAATTCGTGTGTGTGTGTGTGGGGGGGGGGGCACGTCCGCGGCCGTGAAAAAGATTCTCATTTTCAACGCGTGAGTTTCTCTTCACCGGGAGATCGCGTGAAAGACGAGCGTTTGAATGCCCGTCGGTTTTGTTCATCGAGAGCATTCCAAATGGTGAGCCATTTTTTTGGACGGTCTCACTCATGGTTCAACACGCCGATTTAAAAAAACGTCCACACTCCTGTTCATCAAACCTTCACACAGACAGGCGGCTTCAGAGTTTGACACTTGGGAATGGGTTTTCCATGCGACGAGTATGCCCATCGCGGCGGGGCCGTCCGTGTCGGATCGGAAACAATCAACAGCAGACGTTTTCCAGAGTCTTCATCAACGGGGGATGTGGATCAACCATTTTTGCAGTTGCATTGTTCGCGGGAGAGAAACGTCGAACCTGAAACCTACCGGTTTTGAACCGACGGAGCCCACCCCAAGAATGCGGAAGAATTGTTTCGGCAAATGAGATTTGCTGGTCAGCGTCGATGACTGCGTTCACTTGGGCCGAGAATATTGGCGCACGACCGGTCCGGTCTCCGCGGCGCAAAATGAATCTATCACTACCCAGGTTGAGTGGGATCGGCTACCCTTCCCTGCTGCGCGCGACTTCTTGGATCATGAGTCGCATTCCGAAAACGTGGGTTTCGGAACACCGTTGACGTTCCGCGATCTTGTGGTCGATGCCTTGTTTGGCATCCATAATAATTCTCGAAAAAAGACAGGGTACTGTTCATGACGTTATCGGAACTGCTGGAAGGCAAGTTTCGTGGCGATATTCGCTTTCGAGGAGCCGCCTACATTCAGGCCGAGCGTGTTTCGGTGATCCGCGTGACGGCCGACCATCTGTTCGCGGTCGTCAGGGACGGTGTCGAATTTCAGACACAGATCAGCCGTGACGAAGGGTCGCTACGGATGACGTGTAACTGCGTTGGAACTTCCGCCAACCAGAGCGGAAACCCACATTGCAAGCACCTGTGGTCCACGATCTTGTCTGCTGATAATGGCGGGTATGTTTCCGCTTTGCTCAAGCCCGGTTACTTTCCAGAATTCGTGGCTGAGAACAATGAACCGATGACGTTTACCGACGACTTGGTAGACTGGGAAGATGTCGATGATGCTGACGCTGCCGCACCTGCAAGACGCTCAACAAAGTCGCAAACAGACGACCGAGAATCCACCCCTGCGAAAGCCTCTCCGCGGATAAAGGAGTGGGAGACACGACTGGGAGAACTTCGCAAAGAGATGCAAAGCGAAGATTCGTCCATTTCCCAAGCCGGTCGTGAGCGACAGGTGTTTTACGAGATTGATGCCGACGCCAGCGAAGAAGCGGGGCTGATCGTTATCCAAACGTCGCAGAGGCAACGTCGCGCGAATGGCGAATGGGGTAAGCTGAAGCCGCTCAAGTTACGTCCAGGCCGATTCGAAGAAATCAACGACGACGAAGATCGCCGGATTTTGGCACACATCGTCGGCGGCACGCCCGATCGAACATCCCTCTCCGGGCAGGTTGCCGACAACTTTGCCGCATTCCGATACCGCGTTCCACATGACTTATGTCAGTTGCTTCTGCCTGCGATTTGTGCGACAGGGCGGATCCGATTGCTAGGAGACGATGAACGAGTCACGGAAACTCTTGCTTGGGATGAGGGCGAACCGTGGGAACTTTGTCTGGTCGTCGAATTTCAAGAGGAACAACAGGTCTGGAAACTGCGAGGCACTCTGCGTCGAGGTAAAGAAAAACTCCCCCTCAGAGAACCTGTTCTAGTGGTTCCGGGCGGCATCGCCGTGACGGATACCCAGATTCGACCTTTTCAGGATTTCGATGCGTACCCTTGGGTCACGTTGCTGCGCCGGTCAGACGACTTTCAGGTGGCTGCTGGAGAAGAACATGCCTTGGTTGATCGATTGCTCGATATGCCTGCACTGCCGAAACTCGAGTTGCCAGATGAGTTGCGACTGGAAGAGATCGTCATACAACCCCAACCCATTCTGGTGGTTCATTCACCGGGTCGGTCTCGTTGGCATCAGGATCGGCTGAAGGCGGAAGTTTTGTTTGACTATGATGGGACCTCTGTTCGTGGGACCAGCAGTCAATGGGCTATTGTTCAACGAAAGGCCAATCGTTGCCTTGTCCGAGACCGCTCTACCGAAGCGATGGCTTGGTCGCAGTTGCAGGATCGGGGATTCCGACGTCTTCTGGATCAACGCCGAGGTCAACACGATGCAGAGATCGCCGCTCGGGATCTGGCTCCCGCTGTTCGTGGGTTGATTGCGGATAGCTGGCAAGTACGAGCCGACGGAAAACAGGTTCGACAGCCGATCGATCTCAAATTTCAAATCAAATCGAACATCGACTGGTTTGAACTGCATGCGGACGTCGACTTTGGCGGCGCCCGTGTGACATTTCCAGAGCTCCTTGCAGCGTTGTCTCGGGGCGACGGTACGATCATTCTCGATGATGGCTCGTTAGGGATTCTCCCGGAAGAATGGATGCAGCGCTATAGTCTCCTTGAGGGACTAGGGGTAGCGGAGGGCGAGCATTTACGATTTACGAATGTTCAGGTGGGAATCGTGGATGCACTGCTGCTGGGGCAACCTTTTGTGGATTACGACGCACGCTTTATTGAAGTGCGAGAGCGTCTGGCAGCCTTCGAGGGAATTCAAACAGAAAAAGAACCGCCTTCGTTTCAGGGCGAATTGCGGCCCTATCAACGAGACGGTCTCGGATGGCTCAAGTTCCTCAATGAGTTTCAATTCGGCGGTTGTCTCGCCGATGACATGGGACTCGGGAAGACGATTCAGATTCTGGCATTTCTTGAAGGGCGACGCAAATCGAGTAAGACACGTCGCACCACACTGGTCGTTGTTCCCAAGTCATTGATGTTCAATTGGCGACAAGAGGCGCAAAAATTCACTCCAGACATTAAGGTCCTCGAATACGCGGGTCTCGATCGAGCCAAGTTACGCGAGGATTTCGGGGAATTCGATTTGATCCTGACGACGTACGGGACGTTGCGACGCGATATTCTGCAGCTGAAGGAAGTGGCGTTTGATTACGTGATTCTCGATGAGGCTCAAGCGATTAAGAATTCGTCGTCTCAAATTGCCAAAGCGACTCGACTCCTGCAGGCTCGACATCGTATCGGTTTGAGCGGAACCCCCATCGAGAATCATTTAGGTGACTTGTGTTCAATTTTCGAGTTTCTCAACCCGGGAATGTTGGGCCGCAGTTCGGCGTTCAAGCTGCATGCAGCCGACCCCGAAAATATCGAGACTCGACGCATCTTGGCGGATGGTTTGAAACCGCTGATTCTGCGACGCACCAAACGTAGTGTCGCGAGTGAACTTCCCGAAAAGTTAGAACAAACACTCTATTGTGAAATGGGTCCGGATCAACAGCGATTGTACGACGAACTGAAGTCGCACTACCGCGATTCACTCTTGGGAATTATTGCGGACCAAGGTTTAGCCAAATCGAAAATGCATGTGCTTGAGGCGCTTTTGAGATTGCGTCAGGCCGCTTGCCACCCCGCCCTGCTCAACAAATCGACCAACGAAGAATCCAGTGCGAAATTGGATGTCCTGATACCGCACCTTGAGGAATTGATACAAGAAGGGCACAAGACGCTGGTCTTCTCGCAGTTCACGAGTATGTTGGCAATCGTCAAAAAACACCTTGATAAGAAGGGGATCAATTACGAGTATCTTGATGGGCAGACACGTGATCGAAAAGAACGCGTTGAACACTTTCAATCTGATGACAAATGTGGAGTGTTCCTCATCAGCCTCAAAGCCGGTGGATTGGGCCTCAATCTGACGGCTGCTGATTACGTCTTCATCCTTGATCCCTGGTGGAACCCGGCTGTAGAAACACAGGCCATCGATAGAGCTCATCGTGTGGGTCAAACAAGGCCGGTGTTTGCCTACAGGCTAATCTGTAAGGGGACTGTTGAAGAGAAAATTGCTGAGCTTCAGCAACAAAAAAGAGAACTCGCTGACGCCATTCTTGAACAAGATAATTCGATCCTGCAGAGCATGACGGCAGACGATCTCAAGTTGCTCCTCTCGTGACCTGTTTGCAAAAAAATATCAGACTTGGCGAATCAGCGTTCCAATTTTGGTGTGAACCTGCCATAAATAATGCCACTTCAGTAGGCATTGGACCTGCTGGAATAGGAAGATCAATGTTGCACCGCCGATCTACGTTTCGATCCGTTCTCCCGCAGAGTTTTCCTCTGACATGGCCACGGATAGAGATGTTGTTGGCGTTGCTCGGTATGACACAGGTCTGTTTGCTATAGCGAAGTGGAAAGAGGCGTCGGGATCTCTTCACCACCGCGTTGAAAGCTGCGGAACGTTACCACCGAATGTGCGGCGATCTTTCCCGCTGTGATTTTGCAGCGGAGGTCACGTGTTTAGAGGGCCGGAATGGCCTGCAAAAGGACGACGATGAGCAACAATTTGTACGTGGGGAATCTCTCTTTTAGTTGTACTGCTGACGATCTACGCGAGCTGTTCAGTCAGCACGGCAATGTTTCATCAGCACAAGTGGTTTCGGATCGAGAAACAGGCCGTTCACGCGGCTTCGGATTTGTCGAGATGGCAGATGGCGGTGAAGCGGCTATCGCCGGTCTCAACGGTACCGACTTCCAAGGGCGTTCACTGACCGTGAACGAAGCCCGTCCTCGTGAAAGTGGCGGTGGCGGTGGCGGCCGCAGTGGCGGTGGTGGACGCAGTGGTGGCTACGGTGGCGGTGGCGGTGGCGGCTACGGTGGCGGTGGCGGTGGCGGCTACGGTGGCGGTGGCGGTGGACGCAGTGGTGGCGGTGGTGGCCGTTACTAGGATTGGCAATTCACCGGACACAAATTAAGCAAACGCCTTCAGGCTCCCGACAGCCTGAAGGCGTTTCGCTTTCAGGTCGTTGAAATCCATTTTTGAAACAGTCAAATTGCGGGCAGACGAACGACAATTTTGGAAGACCACTGTGTCTTCAACCGTCGCCGAATGGCACTAAAAAACAGTGCTGATCGAGAGTGCCGTTATCGACAGATTCCATACGAGCACTCCTTGTTATCAGCCACGAATCGCATCCCACATCTCTTCGGACCACTGTTCCGCGTTAGCATTTGCCGGCAGTGAATGAGTGAAAATCCTCGAGCAGATCGAATGCCACGTCAGCTCAATCAGCCTTTTTTGAGTGCCACGGAACGACTGTTTTGGCGGTGACATGCACTCTTGGTTCGGAACGATTCGCCTCCGGATCTCATTCAGGTGACGACTTGAACGGCCGGATGAGATCTGCGGATCAGCCTGTTGGCAGACTCGCCCCCAACGGAATTCGATGGCAAAATTTTGGCAGCCACTGCGAAGTGATCACTCCTCAAACCGGAAGTCCGAGACTGTTGATCACCTATTTGAAGCCGTCGTAACCGTCCAGCGAGCGACCTCGCAATCATCCGCACGGTCTACCATGCGGATGAGGTAGAAAAACGCAGGTTATTGATGGTGTCGGTAGAAGAATTCTTCTGGGCCGGGGCAGGAGTGAGCGAGTGCAATGAATTCTGTGAAGAGGCCATAACCGCGTTAGCGATTCTCGTCTGTCGGATGGCCGATCCGGAATCGCTCAGACTCCGCGAATCGAGTCGTCGGACGAATTACGAGAGCCCACTAAGTCATTCGTCCGTAAGAAACACAAACTGGCTGATGCTGGATCTCATGATGACGGTGACCGCTACGGTCTTGCGTTCCCCACGTGACAGGTAAGGAACGAACGCGACCCCGCGGCAGATGGACTCGCCCAGTGCTCATCCCCCCCCAAGGGGAATTCTGCCAAGTCGAGCGTGACACATCGTTCAGGCAGCTCAATCCGTTTTTGGGGGGGGACATAAATTCCTGATTCCCCCACAATCTTTAAGCGGATTACGCCAGATCGAATGCGGTAGAATCGGTTCGGTCTACTAGACCATGATTTGCCGAGCCACGGGAATGACTCGGCTTGGGACGCCAGCAGGACGTATCGATGTCACCCGGTCTTGCACCCACGACGAAGCTCCATCAAATCACAACGAGACCATGTGGGTGCACGCGAATTCCATTTGATGAGGCTCCAAATACACGTAGCACAGATACGCTCGAAGTGGTCTGCTTGGAGGGGGAACTAACGATCGAGATTGCCTCTTATCTCACCAAGAAAAGAGGCAAATTGAGGAGAATTCTTTCCGACAAAGAGGTTCAAGGCAAGTGGAAGGGATGCGACCACGAGTCAGACTCAATGAGCAGGCTCATTGAGCAGGCTC
>Ga0114966_10005100_pt1 | contig 11176 bp, 9 predicted proteins | sample M_130207_XF_Meta_FD_87029 | JGI IMG/M metagenome (GOLD analysis project Ga0114966, IMG submission 87029) | Freshwater microbial communities from Lake Montjoie, Canada to study carbon cycling - M_130207_XF_MetaG | ecosystem: Environmental > Aquatic > Freshwater > Lake | place: Lake Montjoie...
AGGAGCACGCAGGGACCGGTCGCGAACAGGCAGCCGCAGACGAGCGCCGCCGCCCGCGGCAGGCCGAGCAGCCGGAACGCGGCGTGGCCGCTCATGGCCGCGAGGCCGACGAGCAGCACCCATGTGCGGTTGAGCAAAGCGACCGCATCGTCGGTCGTGAGGGCGACGATGTTCATCAGCGCGGACTCGACCGGAAGGCCGACGCCGAAGGCGGCCATGGTCGAGCCGAAGGGCGCACCGAGCCGGCTCGAGTGCCACGTCCAGGATTCGTCGAGCACCATCTTCGCCAACGCGTAGTGAAACACCGCGTCGCCGGTGAACTTCACCGGGCGGCCGGTGAGAATGTCCGCGCCGCCGAACGCCCAGAGTGTCGCGGCGATGGCCACGAGCGCCGCCGTCGCCGCCGAGACGATGTCGGCTGGCAGCAGCACCGCCGCGCTGTCAGCGATCCCGTGGTGCTGACGGCCCGCAAACCGGCCCCATGGCGTCGTTGAGTCTGGATGTCCGGCGCTTGCCATGCGTGGCCCGCTCGTTCCGCAGGGGGGCGACCGCCGGCGCAGGACGGTGGCGCAGCTGTCGAGAGGGGGAGGGTAGCAGGGCGAATGCCCGACTACCACGCCACTTCAGCCGCGGGAATCCACGGCGGCAGCACCGGCGGGAGCGGCTAGGCAACCCGCCGCGACTCACGGCGGCTACGCCGTTCGAGCAGTGCCAGGGAGCCTGCGACAAGGGCGACGGCGCTGCCGAGCAGGTTGGGGTCGATCTCGGGCACCACCGTGCCGAAGCCGGCGAGGTCACGCATGCCAGGGTCCGTCGAGAAACCGGCGAGATTGTAGTCGCCATTGCTGATGTCAACCGTGTACCAGAGGCCCGAAGTGAGCGCGGGGTTGGCCGGGTCGATTGGATCGACGACGTACCGCTGGCCGTACAGCGTCGCGTAGTCGCCGCTGAAAGCCAGTTGCAGGCTAAGGGTGTTGCCGGACGAGAGTACTGTGACCGGGTTCTCCCCAGCCCCGCTGAGGCTCGTCATGTCGAGCGAGAAGAACAGCCCTCCCGAGCCGGGCGTGGTCGACCCGTAGAGCATGTTCGTGAGCGGGTTGATGGCGATATCGCCGAACGCCATGCCCGTGGTGCTGCCGCTGGCGGTGAGCTGGTATGCCACTGGCGTGCCCGAGAAGGAAGGAACGCCGCCCCTATAGGTCAACTCGGCCTTGTAGAGCTTGTTGTCGAAGTCTTCCACCCGGCCTCCCTTGCCGATGTACCAGAAGGCGCCGTTGTAGTAGGCGGCATCCTCCGGCGGAAACTCATCGACATTGCCAAACACGGAGGCGGCGGCGACGGTGCCGGAGCCACCCGATGGGATGTCGTAGTAGTAGAGGTCGCCATTGGAGCCGAAGTAGAGCAGTTGGTTGCGGCCGCGGTCGGTCGCGAAGCCGTTGGCCTTCACGAACGTCGAGAGCGACGGGGCCACGTAGGTGATCGATTGGGCCGCGGGATCGATGTAATAGATGTTGTTGTCAACGGCGACGCCGTAGATGGCGTCCGCCTTGGCGATGGCCGGGCCGCCGGCCACTGCGGCCGCGAACGCCAGAAATGCCACGAACCGCGTTACCGAGGCACCCGAAACATTCATCGGGCGGTAGTGTTGGCAGCGCTGTGCAGTCCCCATGGCTTTCCTCTCCATCGCTTCGAATTTCACTTTCGGAAAGGAGCGGAAACAATCCAGATTGGCCCCGCTCCGACAGAGATAAGGTACAAGACGGCCGTGCCCGGCACAAATATCCGCCGCGGATTGGGAAAAATAGCGGAAATGCCCTGTGGCATGGGCGGCGGCTCCCCCCGTTTCCCTTTTTGGGTTTGGCTAGAATCCCACCCATGAGAGCGGTGGTACAGCGGGCCGGTGAGGCCCGGGTGACGATCGGGAGCAACGTGGTTGGCCGCATCGGCCGTGGGCTCGTCGTGCTTCTGGGCGTGGAGCAGGGCGACACGCCCGCCGACGCCGAATGGCTGGCCGCGAAGATTTCCCAGATGCGGATCTTCGCCGACGACGAGGGGAGGATGAACCGCAGCGTGCAGGAGATCGGCGGCGATACGCTCGTCGTCAGCCAGTTCACGCTCCATGCCAGCACGAAAAAAGGCAATCGGCCGAGCTTTCTCCGCGCGGCGGCGCCCGCGGAGGCGGTGCCGCTCTACGAGCTGTTTCTCGCCGAGCTGGAGTCGCAGGTCGGCCGCCCGCCGGCTCGCGGCGTCTTTGCCGCCGACATGCAGGTGAGTCTCGTCAATGACGGTCCCGTCACCGTCATCATCGACTCACGACGGCGCGAGTGACGGCGCCCGTCCGTCAGTGCGGGTGGGGATGGGCGTGGCCGCCCAGCTTGCCGACATACACCTTTCCGTCGATCTCCACGTTCAGGCGTCCCGAAGCCCCCTGGGCATCCAGGGCCTGGCACAGCTGCCTGTTCGTGACGGTGAACGCCGACGAAGCCCCTTCCGGATCGCCTGCCTGCGACGCTGCCGTCAACGAGAACTGTTGCGGCTTGCCGCCCGACCGCAGGTTGAGGGTCACCTGCTTCGCGGGGATCGGCACCGCCTTCGCGGCGGCCGCATCGAGGATGTAGATGGTGACCGAGCCGGTCTTGTCGTCGTGCACCATTTCGGCGTGGTAATCCTCCTTGCCGAGTTCGATGAGCGCTCCGTGGTGCGGACCCTCGGTGGGGTGGGCGTGCGCATGTCCCGCGGCGGGTGCCGCCTCAAGCCGTGCCCCGACCGCCACCAGCCCGCACACGAGCGCCACCATCTGAAACCGTTTCATGAAACGCATCGCCTTCTCCTTTTTCACGTGGGAAACGATCACTCGGACAGACACCGCCGCCGAAGCATTCATCGATGTGCCGCCAGTTCGTCGTGCTCGGCCTCTCGCATCGCCCGCTCGGCCTGTCCGCGGCCAAAGCACCAGAACAGCGCGGGGTGGACGAAGAAGTCGAGCAGCGTCGAGCTGATCAGGCCGCCGAGGATCACGGTGGCGACCGGGTAGAGGATCTCCTTGCCCGGCTCGCCGGCCGCCAGCACCAGCGGCACGAGCGCGATCCCGGCCGTCAGCGCCGTCATCAGCATCGGCGCGACCCGCTCCTTGCCGGCCCGCTCCACCATCTCCGGCGTGAACGTCTCCCCCTCGTGTCGCACGAGATGGAGGTAGTGGGCGATCAGCAGGATCCCGTTGCGGGACGCGATCCCGGAGAGCGAGATGAACCCGACCATGCTGGCGACCGTGAGCGACTGCCGCGTGAGGACGAGGGCGGCCACCGAGCCGATCGCCGCCATCGGCAGCGCCGAAAGCACCTGGAGCGCCAGGTTCGTCGAACGGAAGAGCGTGTAGAGGGCGAGGAACATGCCCGCGAGCGAGACGAGGCTCAGGATGCCGATCATCCTCGTCGCCTGCCGCTGGCTCGCGAACTGGCCGCCGTATTCGAGGAAATAGCCGGTTGGCAGTTCCGCTTGCAGTGGCGCGAGCCTCGCCTGGATGTCGGTCACCACTCCGCCGAGATCGCGGCCCGCCGTGTTGCACTGGATCACGATCCGCCGGCGCACGTTTTCCCGGTTGATCGTGTTGGGTCCGCTCCCCTGACGGATGTCGGCAACGGTCTCGAGCGGCACGCGGCCGCCCGCAGGAAGATTGATGGAGAGCCGCCGCAGGGCCTCGATGTCGATTCGGTAGGGCTCGTCGAGCCGAACGACGAGGTCGAACTTCCGCTCTCCGTCCACGATCTCAGAAACGGTCCTGCCGTTCATCGCGGTCTCGACGAACTCGTTGACGGCGTCGGCGGTCAGCCCGTACTGCACGAGTTTCTCGCGAAGGAGGCGGATCTGGAGCTGGGGAATCTCGACCTGCTGCTCGACCATGAGATCCTTCACGCCGGGAACGTCGGCGATCGCCCCCTTCATTCGCTCGGCCGTCCGGCGCAGGACGCCGAGGTCGTCGCCGTAGAGCTTGATGCCGACCTGCGCCTTCACGCCCGACAGCATGTGGCTGATGAGGTGGGACAGCGGCTGCTCGACCGATACCACGACCCCCGGCACCTGTGTGAGCTCCTCGCGGAGTTCCTCGAGCACCTCCTCGCGGTCGCGGCCGGCCGTCGGGTCGAAGCTGACGATGATCTCCGAGGCGTTGACGCCCTCGGCATGCTCGTCGAGTTCCGCCCGTCCCGTGCGCCGGCTGAAGTTGGCGACCCCGCGGACCCTGCCGATGCGCTCGTCGACCATGGCTGCGATCGAGCTCGACGTTTCGAGAGACGTGCCCGGCGGCAGGAGCACGTTGACCTGCACGCAGCCCTCGTTGAACGGCGGCAGGAAGTCCCGGCCGAGGCCGGCGACGACGACCACGCTCACACCGACCGCCACGGCCACGACGGTGAGGATCGGTACCGGAAAGCGGATCGAGATGCGAATCGCCCAGCCCGCAAGCACTTTGAGCCCGCGGAGCAGCAGCCCATCCCGCCGGTGCTCCATGAGCCGTGCCGTGGGCAGAAGCCAAAAGGAGAGCACGGGCGTCACGGTCAGGGAGACGAGGAGCGAAGCCAGGATCGAGACGATGTAGGCGATCCCCAGCGGCGTGAAGAGCCTGCCCTCCATGCCGCCCAGGGCGAACAGGGGAACGAACACCAGCACGACGAGGATCGTGCTGAAGACGATCGAATGTCGCACTTCGCTGCTCGCCTCGTAGACGACTCGCAGCGCAGGCTTCGGTCGGGGCAGGTGGGCGTTCTCGCGGAGCCGCCGGAAGATGTTCTCGACGTCGACGATGGCGTCGTCCACGAGCTCGCCGATGGCCACCGCCAGGCCGCCGAGCGTCATCGTGTTGATCGACATGCCCAGCCATTTGAAGACGAGGCCCGTGATCACGATCGACAGCGGGATCGCCGTGAGCGTGATGAAGGTGGTGCGGAAGCTGAGCAGGAACAGGAACAGCACGACGACCACGAGGATCCCGCCGTCGCGGAGGGCCTCGACCACGTTCCGGATGCTCAGGTCGATGAACGTCTTCTGCTGGTAGAGCCCGGGGTTCAGGCGGATGTCGGACGGGAGCGAGGGCTGCAGTTCCGCGAGGGCGCGGGTGATGTCGTCGGTGAGCCGCCGCGTGTCGGCGCCGGGCTGCTTGGCGATCACGAGGATCACCGCGGGCCGACCGTTGACCGCCGCGTCGCCGCGCTTCACCTGGGGCGCCTCGGCCACCCGGGCCACCTGACCGAGCACGACGGGCCGCCCTCCCGACGTCTTCACGACCACCGACAAGAGGTCGTTCACGCCCTGGATGCGGCCGAGCGAACGGACGAGCAACTCGTTGCCGCCCTGATTCAGGTAGCCGCCCGTGGCGTTGGGGTTGCTGGCCTGCACCGCGGCCTCCCCTTCCCGGAGCGTGAGCCCGTACTTCAGGACCGCCTCCGGGTCCACGAGCACCTGGAACTGCTTGCGTCCGCCCCCCATCGTGACGACCTGCGCGACGCCCGGGATGGTGAGCAGCCGCTGCCGCACCACCCAGTCGGCCAGCGTGCGGACCTCGATCGGGGGCGTCGCACCGTTCTCGCTCGACATCCCCACGTGCATCACCTGGCCCATGATCGACGAAATCGGGGCCAGCTGCGGCCGGATGCCCTTGGGCATCCGGTCGAGGGCGACTGCGATCTTCTCGGCGACGATCTGCCGGTCGACGTAGGTGTCGGTGCCCCACGCGAACTCGACGGAGATCACCGACAGGCCGACGCCGGAAGAGCTCCGCACGGCCTGGACGCCCGTCGCGCCGTTGAGCACCGACTCGAGCGGGAACGTGACGAGCGTCTCCACCTCCTCGGGAGCCAGCCCCGGGGCCTCGGTGATCACCGTCACCCGCGGGCGGTCGAGGTCGGGGAAGACGTCGATCGGCAGCTGCCAGAGCGTGATGCCGCCGTAGGCGAGCACCGCCAGTGCCAGCACGATCGTGAGCAGGCGGAATCGCAGGGCGTTGCGGATGATGGCGTCGAGCATGGTGGAGGCTTCTCCGGACGGGCGGGGCGGTTCCGTCAGTGGTGGTGCCCCGCGTGCGGGTCGATGCCGCCGCCAGATTTGTTTTTGAGGGCCAGTTGGAGCTGCTGGGCCGCCGACAGTGCGACCCGGTCGCCGGGGAAGAGCGTGCCGTCGTTGGCAATCACGACCGATCGGGGATCGCGATGCTCGACATGGACGGCCTCGCGGTCGAAATGATCGCCGTTGACGCGGAAGACGTAGTTCTCGACTCCGTCCTGGGCGACGGCCTCGGTCGGGAGCACGATCCGCTCGGCCCATTCCTCCACCGGCACCCGGAGTTGCATTCGTTGGCCGGGCTTGTACCGCCAGGTCACGAAACGGTTGGGGCCGTCGTCGCGGGGTTCGTCGACGGCCTCGTTGGGAAGACCGACGTAGAACCGCAGCGTCCGCGATTCCGGCGCGATCCGGTCGGCCACGTAGGCGATCCGCAGGCCTTCGATGTGCTGCCCCGGCCCCCCCTTTGCTTCGAGAATCGCCGCGATGGGTTTGCGTCCGGCGGCGGCCTCGGTGATCTGGGCGATGTCCTGTTCGAAGGCCTCCCCCTCGACGAGCAGCGTGCCGTGGTCGACGAGCACGGCGAGCGTGTCGCCTGCCGTGACGTGCTCGCCGCGTTCGACCGACAGTTCCTGGACGACGAGCGTGCCGCTTCCGCCATCCAGGGCGGCGGCTCCCGGAGCGTGCACGACGACCGTCCCCAGGAGCGTGCGGCTGGTGACGATGTCGTCGACCTGACGCTCGGTAAGTCCGTGCAACAGGAGCGCCTGCCGCTGGGCGAGCAGCACCGCCTCCAGTTTCTGGAGTTCGTACTTCCGCTCGAGGACTGTCTTGATCGGGATCAGCCCCTCGGGGCCGATCGCCTCGAGCCTCGCGATCTCGCGACGGACGACGTCGACCTCGGCCGTCGTTCGGAGGAGGTCGGCCTGCGACTGCACCATTTCCTCGTGCGTCAGGCGGATCTCGAAGAGCGGTTCGTCGGGCGACACCGCCTCGCCCTCGGTCACGAGAATCCGCGTCAGGTACCCGGTCATGGGGGCGATGATCGTGAACTGCGATCGTCCCCGCCGCTCGACCACCATGCCGGGCACGGTGATCGTGCGGAAAAACGTCGAGAGCGTGACGTCGCCCTCCTTCAGCCCGATGCTGCGGCGGGCCTGTTCGGAAAGCTCGAGCGAGTTCTCCTCGACGTGCCCCTCGTGGTCGGGCGCGTGCTCGGCGGCATGTCCGTGGTCGACCGTCGCGGCCTGCGTGGCGGCGTGCTCGTCGGCGGGCACGCCGCCCAGGGCGCGGACGGCCCAATCTCGGACCGGTTGCGGCCAATGGCGATGGAGGGCGAACGCCGCGGCCATGCCGACCACGCACACGCCGGCAAGCACGGGCAGGATTCCTGGTCTGGGCTTCGATGGAGCAGCGGAGTTCATGGATCATCCCTCGGGGAACCGTGGATCTCGAGCAAGGGGGCCGGGGAAAAGGAGCGCGGGCCGACACGCGGTCGCCTCCTTGATCGGGGCGGGGCGGGCGTCGGAGGGATGCGACACGGCCGGTGCGGCCGCGCGCGGAGCGTCAGACGAGCAGACGCTCGAAGAGGGGTGGCCGCAGTTCCGAAGGAACCGGGCACCGGTGACCCGTGCAGTCGCCGCGGGCGAACCGGGTCATCGGTCCGACCACGAATGACAAGCCATCCCAAGCCAGCGGTGGCGACCCGGGTGAGAACACGTCCGTATTCGTCACGGTCGCGGCGCAGGTGCAGCCAGCGCACTCGCACTCGGAGGCGGCGCCGGCGGTCGTCCCGTGAGCCGGGGTCCGGGCGGGTTCGCCCCGGTCGGCGGAGACACCCGGCAGATCCTGCTCGTGGCCGTGGTCTTCACAGCAGCTATCGAGGTCGGCGATGGCCCGATCGCCGGGGCAGCAGTCCCCGGCACCGTCGAAATGCGACGCATGCAGGCAGCAGCCAAAGGTGAAGTGGATCACCGTGGCGAGCGTCGTGATGAGAGCGATGGCGGGGTGCACCGGAATTCCTCGATTGGTGAATTATGGGTTCAACTGCAGCACGGGCACAAGTGCCGTTCTCCCCGTTTGTTGATTCATCCGGGATGTCAGGTTTTTGAACCTTGGCATCACCAGAAAGGGTGCGTTCGTGGATGGGAAAGAAGCACCTTGCGGAAGAGCCGATTGCGCTCGCTCTGCGGCAGGCCGAGTCGGGGACGCCGCGGTGGCGGGGTCGCCCGCTGGACCTGATCCACGCCGGAGGTCACCCCGCGGCGGCGAACAGATCCCGCACCGCCGGCTTCGTCACCTTGCCCAGCGCGTTCCGCGGCAATTTCTCGACGACCAGCCACCGCCGGGGCGTCTTGTACGGCGACATCCGATCCTTGGCCCACGCACCGAGTGCGGCCGCGTCGAGAGCCGCTTTTGCGCGAGGCACCAGTGCCGCGGCCACCACCTCACCCCACGTCTCGTCGGCCAGGCCCACGACCGCACACTCCGCCACGTCGGGGTGGTCGAGCAACACCGCCTCGATCTCCAGCGCGCTGAGCTTGTACCCGCCGCTCTTGATGATGTCGACGCTCGAACGGCCCAGGATGCGATACGATCCCTGCTCGACCACGGCCACGTCGCCCGTGCGGAACCAGCCGTCGATGAACGATTGTGCGGTGACGTCGGGGGCGTTCCAGTATTCGCAAAACACCGCCGGCCCGCGGACGTGGATCTCGCCCGCGACTCCCTCCCCGGCGACGATCACCCCGTGCTCCGCGACCAACCGCGCCTCGACGCCCGGCAGGGGAGTGCCGACGAATCCCGCCCGCCGCGGCCCGTCGTAGGGATTCGAGAGGGCCATGCCGATCTCCGTCATGCCGTACCGCTCGAGCAGCTCCTGGCCCGTGAGCGCCGCCCACTTCGTGTGCACGCTCGCCGGCAGGCCGGCCGACCCCGACACCATCAGCCGCATCCGCGAGAAGCCGCCAACCACCGCCCGCCGCCGCTCCTCCGACAGTGATTCGATGGCCTCGATCAGCTTGACGTAGATCGTGGGCACCGCCATGAAGAGCGTGTAGGCGTCGGCGGCGACACGGTCGAGGACCGCGTCCATGTCGAAGGACGGCAACGCCTCGATCGTCGCGCCCGACCAGAGCCCGCAGGCCTGGATGTTGACGGCTGCGTGCACGTGGTGCAGCGGCAGGAAGAGCGGGATGCGGTCCGTGGACCGCCACCGCCAGGCCTCCGTGAGCGACTCGATCTGCGCTTGGATCGTGGCGTGGGTGTGCACGACGCCCTTCGGCTTGCTCGTCGTGCCGCTGGTGTAGAGCATGAACGCCCGACGGCCTGGATCGACCGTCGGCAGGTGGCCCGCGTCGTCGCCGGCGGGCTCCATCTGCTCGACCGTCATGACCTCAGCGCCGGCGGTCGCGGCGGCGGGTTGCAGCCTGTCGGCGGCGGCCGCGGTGGTGACGATGCCGGCCGCGCCTGAGTCGGCCAGTGCGTGCCCGAGTTCCGCCGGCGTGGCGGCCGGGCCCAGTGGTACCGCGATGCCCCCCGCCCGCCAGATGCCCCACAGCGCCGCCACGTGGGCCGGACCGGCCGGCACGGCCAGCGCGATGCGGGCCTCCTCCAGATCGCGGCGTCCACGCAACAGCCGCCTCGCGATGGCTGCCGAATGCGACAGGAGCTCGCGGTAGGTGTGGCGACCGCCGTCCGCGAGGATCGCCACGGCGTCGCCGTGGCCGGCGGCCCGTTCGATGATGGGAAGTTGCTTCGACATCGCTGCGATTCCTCTGCCGCCCGGGTGAGCCTCTAGCCGACGATCGACCTGATCACGAAGAACGCCAGCGACGGGCCGACCAGGCAGCCGAGGCCGGTGTAGAACGTCGCCGTCATCGCGCCGTAGGGCACGAGCCGCTCGTCGGTGGCGGCCAGGCCGCCGGCCACGCCGCTGGTCGTGCCGAGCAGGCCGCCGAAGATCATGGCCGACCGCGGGTTGTCGAGTCCGATGGCAGGGGCCACCAGCGGCGTGAGCGTCATGCAGAGCACCGCCTTGATCAGGCCCGCCGCGACGCTCAGTGCGACGACCTCGCTCGACGCGCCCAGCGCGGCGCCGGTCACCGGGCCGACGATGAAGGTGGCCGCGCCGCCCCCCAGCGTGGTCAGGCTGACCGCGTCGCGGTAGCCGAAGGCCCAGCCGACCGTCGCGCCGACCATGAACGACACGAAGAGCCCGAGCGCCAGCGACACCGCGCCCGCGAGACCCGTCTTGCGAAACACGTCGAGCCGCACGCCGAACGCCGTCGCCACGATCGCAAGGTCGCGGATCATCGAGCCGCCGAGCACCCCGATGCCCGAGAGCCACTCGATGTCGGCAAGCCCTTGCTTGCCGCCGGTGGCCCGGCCGCCGGCGTACGCGAGGGCCAGGCCGACGAAGATCGCGATCGCCGATCCGTGCACGCGGCCCGCGGTGAGCCGGCGCGACGCCCAGTTCGACGCGGCCATCACCGCTCCCACCACGGCCAGCGCCGTGATCAGCGGATAGCCGGAGAGGACCGGGTCGACCACGTCGGTGAGCGTCTTCCACGGGTCGCTCACGACTGCCTCCGATCGCGGGCCCGCCCGACGTGGTGATCGCCGTCGTCGGCCGCGTCGCCGCGGCCGAGCCTGTTGACCATGGGCACGAGCATCATGCAGGCGATCGTCGCTCCCGCGCCGGCGAGCAGGGCCGCGGGCCCGCCGGTCAGGGCCGCCCGCACGTTCTGGCTGGCCGCGAGCGCCACGGCCACCGGCACGTAGATCGCGCTCCAGAAGAGGATGCCCGACTGCGTGGCGGCATCGAGCGGGGCGGCGTGGGAGATCCGGTCGGTGATGAGGATGAGCAGCAGCATGGCGATCCCGACGCCGCCGACATTGGCGTCGATGCCGCACGCCAGGCCGAGAAGCCGGCCGGCGAGCAGGCCGCACACGAGCGAGAATGCCAGGATCGCTGATCCGTAGATGGCCATGCCGCGTGCCCCGAGTTTTCCGAAAAATGACGGCCGCGCGTTGGATTCAGCCTGCGGCCTGGAGCGGGCTCCTTCCGGGAAAGGGCGAGACTACCCCAGAAATGCGTTGGCAGAAAGGCTCGCCGCGGCCAGTC
>Ga0114966_10005101_pt1 | contig 11176 bp, 8 predicted proteins | sample M_130207_XF_Meta_FD_87029 | JGI IMG/M metagenome (GOLD analysis project Ga0114966, IMG submission 87029) | Freshwater microbial communities from Lake Montjoie, Canada to study carbon cycling - M_130207_XF_MetaG | ecosystem: Environmental > Aquatic > Freshwater > Lake | place: Lake Montjoie...
CGAACTCGCCGGCCAACCGTGGGAAGCCCTCGGCGTTTCCCTCGTGATTCACCCGCGCAATCCCCACGTCCCCACCAGCCACGCCAACGTCCGCTTCTTCACTACCACTCCCAAACCGGAGACCCCAAATCCTCAGGCCGCGCCCCAGGCAGCGTGGTGGTTCGGCGGCGGCTTCGACCTTACGCCCTACTACGGCTACGAGGAAGACTGTACCCACTGGCACCGCACCGCCCGCGATGCCGTCGCACCCTTGGGTGAAACGCTCTACCCGCGTTTCAAAAAAACGTGCGACGACTACTTCTTCCTGAAACACCGCGCCGAACCCCGCGGCATCGGCGGACTCTTCTTCGACGATTACGCCGAGCAAACCTTCGACCACTCCTTCGCCCTCCAACGCGCCGTCGGCGACGCGTTCCTTCCCGCTTATCTCCCGATCGTCGAGCGCCGCAAAGCCACCCCCTTCACCGACGCCGAGCGCCAATGGCAACTCTACCGTCGTGGCCGCTACGTGGAGTTCAACCTCGTCTGGGACCGCGGCACTCACTTCGGTCTCCAAAGCGGCGGCCGCACCGAGAGCATTCTCATGTCGCTCCCGCCGCTCGTCCGCTGGGACTACGACCACCGCCCCGCTCCCGGCACCCCCGAATCCCGCCTTCACGAAATCTTCCTCCGCCCCCGCGACTGGGCCGGCCTCTAAGATTACTTTGCTGTATCGCCTTCGAAAATACCCGAAAACACTTGTAACGTATTAAGTGACATTCCCCCTCAAGCCGCGCTGGAAAACGCCCCGAGGTCGCCGCTGACCAGTTTCGCGCCAACTCCGGCCTCAAATCCTGGGGGTACTCCGCGCCCGTCCTCGGCCTCATCTTCGTGCGCTTCGCCGAAGTCCGCTGCGACGCGCAACGAACGAAGCTCAAAACGTCCGCCCCATCGTCACCCCGCGAATCACGGCTGGATGAGCCCGCCGGTCACAGCATATTCCCGCTGGCGCCAATTCAGGAATGGGCCCGGTTTCATCCGGCGGTGAAATGACCTGTTGCCGTGAAATCCCTGTTGCGCGCGGTGTGGGAACGGCCCAATCCCGCGCTGCCTCCGGAGGCATACTTGACCGATACTTGACTCACACTTGACCCAAGGTTGATCCATTGGCAGCCTGCCACACATGAGCTATCAGCCGCAGTTCACCATCACGTCCACCCTACTGACGCGGGTTGAAAGCATCGCCGCGCTGCGGGAGCGCATCCAGGGTGCCGCGGTGCAAGTGCCGTGGATTCCTGCGCTGCAAAAGGACACGCGGGCGCGGAACACGCACAGTTCGACCGCCATCGAGGGCAATCCGCTGACACTGGAGGACGTTCGCGCCTTGGAGGAGGGAACCACCGTGGCCGCACCGGTGCGCGCGCGACGCGAGGTGCTGAATTATTTTGCCGCGCTGCGGCATGTCGAGAAGCAGGCGACGAAGAAGCGGCTCACGCACGAGGATGTTTTCCGGCTGCACACCATCATCGCGGGCGAGGTGATGGACCAAGGCGTGGCCGGGCGTTACCGCACGATGCGGGTGCGGGTGGGCCAGTTCGTGCCGCCGCCGCCCGAGGATGTTTCGGGCCTGATGTTCGCGTTACTGGAATGGTGGAACAAGGAAGCGCCGGGCCTCTCGCCGGTGCTGAGTTCGGCCATCGTGCATCATCGCTTTGAGACGATTCATCCGTTTGCCGACGGTAACGGGCGCGCAGGTCGGGCGCTGGCGTTGTGGGAGCTTTACCGGCGCGGGTTTGATTCGCATCACATCTTCGCAGTGGACGAGTTCTACTGGGAGGACCGGCCTCGATACGACGCCGCGCTGGATGCGGTGCGACGCGCGGACGACGACCTGACCTCTTGGCTGGAGTATTGCGCTGAGGGTTTGCGGCAAACGCTGGAGCGGGTCTGGGAGCGGATGGGGCAGCTTTCGGTTTCGGCGGCGCGCGCAAAAGTGATTCTACGTCCGCGTCAGGAGCAATTGCTGAAAGTGCTCGGCACGAGCGGCGGCATGACGCCGTCCAAACTCTGGGCCGCGCTGAAGGTGTCCAAGCAAGGCGCGATGGACTTGCTGCGTCCGCTGGTGGCAGCGGGTTTGGTCAAGCGCGTCGGCACGTTGAAGACCGGACGTTATGTTTTGAAATGAGCGCCCACGCCTACACCGCAGACCAGCTGTTCGAGCAACCCGCCCTCGGGTTATTCGCGGAACTTGGCTGGTCCGTGGCTGGGCCACTTCCCCATACCGGCGTTGCCGCTGAAGACCGCACCCACTGAATCGGAATGAGCCCAAAAGACACCGCCGGAATTACGTGGGTGGACGCGCAACGATACACACAGCCGGTCGGCGGAAATCAACTCCCTGATGCCGCTGCGTCTCGTCGCCCCGCACTTGAGCGTTGAGCGCCGGCCGAGAAACATGGATCGTTCCGCCACCATGACTTCCCGCCAACGTTTCCTCGCCGCCCTCGCCTGCACGCCGCTCGAGCGCCCCCCGCTCTGGGTCATGCGCCAAGCCGGCCGCTACTTGCCCGAATATCGCGCGCTCAAGGCGAAGTCCTCTTTCCTTGAAATGGTGCGCACCCCCGCGCTCGCCGCCGAAGTGACGCTCCAACCCCTCCATCGCTTCCCCGGCCTCGACGCCGCGATTCTCTTCTCCGACATCCTCGTGATCCCCGAGGCGCTCGGCCAAGGCTACACGTTCCGCGAAGCGGGCGGCATCGGGATGGATTTCCGGCTCGAAACCCGCGCGCAGATCGACGCGCTCAACCCCGCCGACGCCGTCCCTGAAAAACTCTCCTACGTCACCGCCGCACTGGCCCTCCTGCGGCGCGAACTCGCCGGCGAAAAAATGCTCCTCGGTTTCGGCGGCTCTCCTTGGACCCTCGCGACCTACATGGTCGAAGGCGGTAGCTCCGATGAATTCGAGCGCATCAAACTCCTCTTTCACACCGACCGCGCCACCTTCGACGCCCTCCTCGAAAAACTCACCGCCGCATTGATCGCGTATTTCCGCGCGCAAATCGCCGCCGGGGCCGATGCGATTCAAATCTTCGACAGCTGGGGCGGCATCATCGCCGGCTCCGACTACGAAGCGGCCTCACTCAAGTGGATTCGCCACATCATCGCGGCACTCCCGGCCGATTTCCCGATCATTCTCTACGCCAAAGGCACCGCTCCCCACCTCACCGACCAAGCGTTCACCGGCGCGCGCGCCTTGAGCGTCGATTGGACCTGCGACCTCGCCATCGTCCGCCGCACCCTCCCCGCCAACGTCGCCCTCCAAGGAAATCTTGATCCCGTGCTGCTCAACACGACACCGGAGATCGTCCGCCGCGAAACCACTCGCCTCCTCGAATCAATGCGCGGCACCACCGGCCACATCTTCAACCTCGGCCACGGCATTACTCCGCGAGCCACCATCGAAAATTTCCAAACCCTCGTCGATACCGTCACCCGTTTTCGATAAAGTGCCCGGGGTGGCCACGCCGATCGATCGCCCGGACCGCCGATTTCGACGGTTTTTCAACGCCCCATCGCGCGCCATTTAAGCGCGAAAATTCAGTCTGACGCGGCCCTTGACTCCCCTCTGGCCAAACATAGCCTCGCGCCCTTTTAAACGGCATGGCGCAAGACCTAAAAGACACTCTCCAGCTTCCCAAAACCGACTTCCCCATGCGCGCAGGTCTTGCGCAACGTGAGCCCGGTCGCGTCGCCCACTGGGAGAAAATGGGGCTCTATTCCGCGATCCAAGCCAAACGCGCCGACCGCCCCGCCTTCGTCCTCCACGACGGCCCACCCTTTACCAACGGCGACGTCCACATCGGCACCGCGCTCAACAAATCCCTCAAAGATTTCGTCAACCGCTACAAGACGATGCGCGGCTTCCGCACGCCCTTCGTCCCCGGGTGGGACTGCCACGGCCTGCCGATCGAGCAAAAAGTCTCGCGCGAAATCCGCGAAGAAAAACTCACGCTGACGACCGCCGAAATGCGCGCCCGGTGCGACGCCTTTTCCGAGTCTTGGATCGCAACCCAGACCGCCCAGTTCAAACGCCTCGGCGTGCTCGCCGACTGGCCGAACGAGTATAAAACCAAAGCCCCGGCCTTCGAAGCCGACATCGTCCGCACCTTCGCTGCGTTCATCGCCAAGGGCCTGGTTTACCGCAGCAAGAAGCCCGTTTACTGGAGCATTCCTTTCGAGACCGCACTCGCCGAAGCCGAGATCGAATACAAGGACCACGTATCGATCGCCATCTGGGTAAAGTTCCGTGTGCCCACCAGCGAAGCGGAGAAATTCGCCCTCCCCGCCGATAAGCCCCTCTTCGTCGTCATCTGGACCACCACCCCTTGGACGATCCCCGCCAACCTCGCGATCGCGCTTCACCCCGCAGTGGACTACGTCGTCGCCGACCTTGGTGCCGAGCGCATCATCGTCGCCCAAGCACTCGCCCCAGCGGTCATCGACGCCGCCAAGAAAGCCAATCCCGCACTCGCCGCAGTGGACATTGGGCCATGGGTATCGGTCACTCGCGGGCAAGCCTTGGAGGGCTTGGCTACGCGCCATCCGTTCATCGACCGCGCCTCGCCCATCGTCCTCGCTGACTACGTCACGACCGACAGCGGCACCGGAGCCGTCCACACCGCCCCGGGCCACGGCGCCGACGACTATCTTACCGGTCTCAAGTACAAACTCGCCATCTACTGCCCGGTCGGCGACGACGGTCGCTACCTCGATGACGGCCAAGTTCCCGCCGACCTCGTCGGGCTCACCTGCCTCGAAACCGTTGAAGACCTGGCCGCGAAGAAACCCGCACCCGCGAATCTCGCGGTGCTGAAAAAACTCGCCGAAGCCGGCGCGCTTCTCGCCAAAGCAAAATATACGCACAGTTATCCGCACTGCTGGCGCTCGAAGACCCCGATCATTTTCCGCGCCGTCGACCAGTGGTTTGTCTCGCTCGATAAAACGCCCGCTAGCTCCGCTCCTGCCACTCAGCCCTCAGCACCTTCCCCGCGCAGCCTCGCGCTCACTGAAATCGAAAAAATCTCGGCGCACCAGGGCTGGATTCCCGCGTGGGGCGAAGCCCGCATCCGCGGCGCGGTCGAATCGCGCCCCGACTGGTGTATCAGCCGCCAACGTTCTTGGGGCGTGCCGATCCCCGCGTTCTACGACGAGAAGAAAATCGCCTACCTCGACGCCGGCGTCGCCCGCGCGATCGCCGACAAGTTTGCCGCGGTCGGCACCAACCTCTGGTACAGCAGCACGCCGGCCGAAATCCTCGCGGGCATTACGCTCCCCGCCGACTGGCCAGCCCCCGCCACGCTCAGCTGCGGCCGCGACACGCTCGACGTCTGGATCGACTCCGGTTCTTCCCACGCCGCCACCCTTCACCGCGGCCAAGGCGGCACCCAATGGCCCGCCGATCTCTACCTAGAAGGCAGCGACCAACACCGCGGTTGGTTCCAATCCTCGCTGTGGACCAGTGTCATCGCCTTCGACGCCGCACCCTATAAAGCGGTTCTCACGCACGGCTTCATCGTCGACAAGGCCCGCCAGAAAATTTCCAAGAGCAGCACCTACCAGAAGCCACAGACTTCCGACGCCTACGTCGCGACTCACGGAGCAGATGTGATCCGCCTCTGGATCGCATCGCAGGATTTCCGCGACGATATCCCCGTGGACGACGAGATCCTGAAAAACGTCGGCGAGTCCTACCGTCTCCTCCGGAACTCCCTCCGCTTCCAGCTCTCAAATCTTTTCGACTTCAACGCCACCCTCGATGCCGTGCCCGTCGAACAGCTGGACACCCTCGACCGCTGGGCACTCCACCAAACCGCCGCCCTCATCCGCGAGTGCACGCAGGCCTACGACGCCTACGAATTCCACCGCGTTTACCAGCTCTGCAACCAGTTCTGCGCCGTCACGCTCTCGGCGGTTTACCACGACATCCTCAAGGACCGCCTCTACACGCTCGGTACGAACGCTCCGCTCCGCCGCTCCTCGCAGACGGCTCTCCACCAAATTTTCCATGCGCTGGTCCGCCTGCTTGCCCCCGTCCTGACCTTCACGTGCGACGAAGCTTGGGCCTACGCGACAACCAATAGTGAATACTGCGCTGACTCCATTCACCTGCAGGACTGGCCCGAGGCACCGGCTAACTGGGTCAGCCCCAGCCATGAGGCTGAAGTCGCCGCCCTGCTCAAAATACGCACCCAAGTAAACGAGGCCATTGAGCCGCATCGCGCCGCCGGGAAACTGGGCAAATCCCTCGACGCCGCTGTCACCCTGACCGCCCCGGCTGACTCCGCCGAGTATCGTGTGCTCGAAAAACACCTCAGTTTTCTCCCTGAATTATTTATCGTTTCCCTCGTTTCCCTCACGGCCGCAGCGGGCGACGTTGCCGTCTCCGTTCGCCCGTGCAGTGAACTGGGTTTTGTCCGCTGCCCACGCTGCTGGCGTTGGGTGCCCGCGATGACCACCACTCCCCTCGGCGACATCTGCCCGCGCTGCGCTGCCGCCCTTACAACCTAGTGTCGATTGATAACCCAAAGCCCCATCCCCATGGCCACGAAAGCTAAATCCGCTCCCAAGAGACTCGCAGCAAAATCCGCAAAATCCGCACCAAAACGTGCGCCCAAGCCCGCACCAAAACGTGCGCCCAAGCCCGCACCAAAACGCGCGCCCAAGCCCGCGCCTAAAGCTGCGCCCGCGAAAAAGCATGTGGCCGCCAAGCCCGTCGCTCACGCCAAGGTGGCCCACGCCAAGGTCGCTCACGCCAAGGTGGCCCACGCGAAGGTCGCTCACGCCAAGGTCGCACCGCCCGCGGCCAAGCCTGACAAAAAATCTCCCATTATGGAAAAGCCCTCTAAGAAAAACGCCCTGCGCGCCAGCATCCTGAAGCGCAAAGCCGCTCTCAAACCCATTGCGTTCAGCTTGGACGAAGTCCGCGCGATCGCCCAGACCGTCACGAGTAAGAGCAGCGTGCCTTTCTCCAGTAAGGCTGATGGCAAAGTAGCGTCGTCGAAAGCCGCCGTGCTCGAGGCCTTGGCCAAGCCAGCCAAACCCAGTCACGTCAAAGCCGCTTCACTCGCCGATATCCTCGGCTTTAACCCTAAGAAGGCACGTTCGGCCGAGGCCATCGCAGAACAGGATGTCCCCGAAAAATTCAAGCGATACTACAAACTGCTGATCGACCTCCGTACTCATTTGACCGAAGGCATCGAGCTTCATTCCGAAGAAACCCTCAAGCGCTCCTCGAAGGACGACACGGGCGACCTCTCTTCCTACGGCCAACACATGGCCGATTCGGGCACCGACACATTCGACCGCGATTTCGCCCTGAGCCTCGTTTCGTCCGAACAGGAGGCGCTCACCGAAATCGACTCCGCCATCAAGCGGATCCACGCGGGCACTTACGGCGTGTGCGAGATCAACCAGAAGCCCATCGCCAAGGAGCGATTGCTCGCCGTCCCCTTCACGCGCTACTCCGCTGAAGCGCAAAAAGATCTTGAGCGAAACCGTCACCGCGCCCGCACCCAAGCCGGCCTCTTCGGCGAACTCGGCGAGGAGAGCGGCGGCAAGATCCCCAGCGACGACGGCGGCGACGAGTAAGCCGGTCCCTTGGATTCCTCCTTCAGTTTGGCTCTCCTTGATCCATGGACGACGAACCGAGCACGTCTTCGTCGCCCCTCGTCTCGACGCCAGCCAGTGGCGAACCAAGGGAGCCTCGTATTCAGAAAATTTTAGGCTACCGACTGTTGCTGGGCTTGGCGCTGGCGGTGTTCGTCGCTGACCAGCTCACCAAGCTGTGGATCGCACAGCGTCTGCCGTTGGGCACTTACGGCGAAGCGGCCGGCGCGATCCGCATCATCAAGGGATTTTTCTACCTCGTCCATGTGGGCAACACCGGGGCGGCGTGGAGCATGTTCACGGGCCAGAGCGTCATGTTGGCGCTCCTCGCGTTCGGTACGCTCCTCGCGATTTTCTTCTGGCGCGAAGCCCTCGGACTCCGCGAACGCCTCGCCCAAATCTGCTTCGGCCTCCTCTGCGGCGGTATTCTGGGCAACCTCGTTGATCGCCTCCTCCACGGTCACGTCATCGACTTCATCGACCTCCATTTCGGCAGTTACATCTACCCGACTTTTAACGTCGCCGACTCCGGCATCTGCGTCGGGGTGATCGTGTATCTTTGGCAGTCGCTCCGCGCACCTAAGTGATTTCCCCGTAGGGCGGCGCTCGTTGGCACCTCCTCCCCTTGCCCGCTCGTCAGCATCTGTCGCCGGTTACGCCCGCGAACCAGTCGGGCCAACCGCCCCGATCACTTCGGTCCGGTATTGTTGGTCTTCATCGCATCGAGAAACTCGACGGGCGAAAAATCATCCGTCAACAAACGCGCCCGCTCGACCTGCTTGGTCGGAATCCCCATGCGCTCGGCTTTGAGGGCCGTCATATCAAGCCGTCCTGCGAACACGCCCGCCACCGCTTTTTCAACCGCGGCCCAGTTCTGCGGTTGGGTCATGTCGGGGGTGCGATACTTGACAGCGCACGCGATCACGTTCCCGCGGCCCTCCGTCTCAAACAGCACGACCTGCGGAAACACGGCCCTGATCGTCTTGATGTCGGAGTGGAAAAGCTCGGTGCCCGAGTGAAGATTGCTGATAAAAACACCGCGCTCGCTGAGGCGGCCGGCGCATTCCCGATAAAACTCTTCCGTCTTCAGGTGCGGCGGCACGAACCCACCCCGGAACGCATCGAGGATGATCCAATCCCACTGCGTCTTGTCCCGTTTCACAAACATCCGTCCATCCGTGAGCGCCACGGGCATTTTACCCGTCGGCTTGAAGCCCATCCGCGTCTCGCAGAGTTCAAGCACTTTCGGATCAAGCTCGACAGATTGCAGCAGCGAATCGGGATACGCGGCCGAAAACAGGCGGTGAAAACCCGCCCCACCCAGACCGATCATCAAGACCCGCGATGGCTTCGGTTGAAAAAAAAGTCCCGCGTAAAGTGAACGCGTATAGGCCACCATCAGCTTCAAGGGATCGCTCAAATCGACCGCCGATTCCAACGCTTCCCCCCGGCGCGAGCGGGCGCGCAGCTCGACGACGGAGCCGTTCCTCTCAATCGTCAGACTATTGTAGATCGTGTCGAAGCTCTCGACGTAGTTGCCCGCCTCGGCCGCAGCCAAGGCCGTACTCGCGAAGGCTAAACCGAAGACACACCGGAGGATTCTCATAGGGAGGTAGGGGTGCGGAGAAACCGCAGTAACGCCGCCAGATTCAACACCGCGACCGCGAGCCACACGTAGAGCAGCGTCGAGACCCGAAAATGAGGAATCAAGACAAAGGTCGTGAGCATCACGCCCGCGATATTTCCCAGCGTGCTCACTCCGTAAACCAGCCCCGAGGCTTTACCCGGTGCCATGCCCCGCTGTGCAAGAAATTGCACGCACTGCGGCGAAAACGTCGAGAGCGCCGTCACCGGCACGAAAAACAGCGCGAGGCATGACGCCAACACCCCCGGAAAAACCGCGGTGACCGCGATTTCAATCTGCCCCACGAGCGCCCGGCCAAACAGTGCGGTGATCGCCAGCGAGACGACCGCCGCGAGCGCACAGATCAACTGACTGCGCCGCCGCGCCGCGCCTTCTAGATTACTGATCACACCGCCCGCCATCGAGCCGATGCTAAACGCGGCCAGAAAGGTCGAGATGAGGCACGCCCACACATCGATGGCTGAACCAAAGTGGGGACTGAGCAGTCGCGAGCCGAGCATTTGAAAGCCCATGCTGAGAATGCCGAGCGTGACGACGACGAGGTAGAAAACGATGAGTGACACGGGGAGGTCGCGGAACGTGCGTCATCACTTTCACGATGTCACCTCGAAAGTCCGCCATCCCGTGCTCGCGCCGCGCGCGCATCGATTCACGGTTCCCCTCGTCAGGCCCGCCATCGTTGCCCACCCCCAGCCACCAACTCCTCGTATGCACGTTTCCTGCCTTTGGTTCGCTACCTACGCCACCGCTTCACTCCTCTCCGTCTCGCTCGCTGTGGCCCAAGCGCCTACCCCCGCTGTTCAGCCCGCCATCCTCAGATCCCAAGTTTTTAACTGGGAGCAACTCAAGGTTAAGACCACCGCCGTCGGCCAACTCCGCGATGTCGTCAATCTTCCTTCGGCCACCTTCGAAAAGTTCGAGTCACACATCACCACCCTGAACGTCGGCCAAGCTTCCCACGCGCCGCACCGGCACGCGCGTGAGGAGTTCATTATCATCAAAGACGGCACCGTCGAGGTGCACATCAACGGTCGCACCCAGCTCGCCGGCCCTGGCTCGCTGCTCTTCTACGCTTCCAACGATCTGCACGCGATCCGCAACGCCGGCACGACTCCGGCCACGTATCTGGTTTTCAACTTCGAGACCGTCGCCACGCGGAGCGCTCCGGCCCAAGGCGCCGCCGCGGCTAACGTACCCGGCACCCTCGCCTCGACCGTTTTCAACTGGGAGCACCTTGCGGTCAAGCCCACCAAGGTCGGCGCCCGCCGCGACGTCGTTAATGCGCCCACCGTCACGTGCCTCAACTTCGAGTGCCATGTCACCACCCTCAATCCCGGCGAAACGCCCCACGCCTCTCACCGCCATCCCGACGAGGAGATCATCGTCGTCAAGGAGGGCGTGATGGCAGTGACGATCAACGGGGTGACGAACCGCGGCGGGCCCGGCTCAGTTTTTTTCTACGGATCGAACGATGAGCACGGCATGAAGAACGTCGGGGGCACGACGGCGAGCTACCACGTGATTCGGATTGTCACGGCGGCCACGCCCAAAGCCGCCGCACAGTAATTCCGCTCGCCGACTACTTGGCCGCGAGCTTCGCCCGCCATGCCGGGTACTCCTTGGTCAGGAGCCGCCGCGGGGCATTCACATACCAGCCCGAGCCCGTGCGACGCTCCCGGTCAACCTCCGCAAGCGAATAAACCTTAATGCCATCGCGGCTCGCGAAAATCGGCCGGTCACTGCCGGGCTCGACCATCCGGGCCCACATGGGCTGGGCTTGTTCGTCGGCCACAAGCACGACGTCGAAGTCGGTCTTGTGCCGCGCAAACTCCGCCGGCGGGGCAGGCACCCGTTTGGTGGTGAATCCGTTGATCTGATTTTTTTTCA
>Ga0114966_10005102_pt1 | contig 11176 bp, 7 predicted proteins | sample M_130207_XF_Meta_FD_87029 | JGI IMG/M metagenome (GOLD analysis project Ga0114966, IMG submission 87029) | Freshwater microbial communities from Lake Montjoie, Canada to study carbon cycling - M_130207_XF_MetaG | ecosystem: Environmental > Aquatic > Freshwater > Lake | place: Lake Montjoie...
AATTTTTACAGTTTTACCATGATCTAATGCTTGATTCCAAATAAATCCTGCCTTGTTATATACTAAGGCATCTTCTTGCCTGTGCGGATAACTTCTAAGCCAAGCCCGAACATTTTTTTCTACATAGTCAGATACCATACCGGCATCAGTCCATTGATGACCTTCTGCGGATGATTTACCGGATGCATAAAAATTATCCATCCATCCAAATTGTGATGCTAGTGCATGTGTGTTTGGCGTAACGTTTTCTCCAAATACACATAAAGAGGAATCTCCATTGCCCTTTTTCATATCTCCCAAAACTTGATCATATGTTTTATTTTCCTTTATGATGTAAACCACATGCTTAAACGCAGAAGGCTCACCCATTCTTGCCGGAACTGGTACAGGATTAACATTTAGTCTAGGGGGTAAGGATAATTGGTCGGTTCTATTGATTAGACTTAAGGTCAATACATCTCTAGAATAGTCACTAAGCCTAGTAGGGTCGGGTAAATCAATAATGCTTACTGAAGCACGTTGATTGTGAATCTCTCTAGCGTTTTTATTTTTATCAATAACATTTGAACCATCGGACTCAAGGTTAGCAACAATCATTTTATTATTGATGATTGTTAATCCAGCCGGGTAGGCTTCTGTAGGAATATATCCTTCAACATATGATTTCCCTTTGCCGGTTTTAGAAGCATGCATTCCGAGTTTTACGATGGCAACAGCATTGTCTAAACCATTTGAAACATACAATTTCGTTTTATCCTCAGATACAAACAATCCATTTGGCGTGCTTCCCTGATAGATATTTTTATCTTTAAAAAGTCCAACCTGTATGCTTTCGGAAACTTCGTTTTTGTGGGTATTGATTACTGAAATTTCATCGCTTGAACCATTGGCGACATATACAAATAATTCATTCTTTGAAGCCTTTATTACATTTGGGTGAAGTCCTACCTTAATATCGATAATTTTTTCACCAGCTTTTATGTTGAAAACTGAAACTGAACCTCCTGCCGTTGCACCAGTTTTAGGGTCAGTATATGCTAAGCCCCAAGGAACTCCGGCCCTTTCAAGTGATGCGTTGGTGGCTGTTTCCCCCGCCCAGTTGCTTACATAAATGTTATTGTTTGCAATAGCAAGTCCATATGGCGCAACACCAGTTTCTGCTGTCCAAATGGGTTGTTTGCTTTCCCAGTCAATTTTCACCAATTGATTATTGCCGTTTAGGACTACGTATAGCATGAGTTTGTTATCCTCTAAAGTAATTTCTACTTCGTTAGGAATTGCATTCTTTGAAGGCGGAAGATGTTGAAAAGGAATTGCACCAATATTTATAAATCCATTATTCCATTCAGCGGTCATTAAGGCTGATTCGTTGTTGTCGTCATTTACGGCACTCCAAACTATCCATGTTTTTTGGTTGTACTTGAATGTTTTTATCCCAGAGTAAGTGCTGATGTATCTTTTGTAATTTGGAATATCAGAATATGTAACACGACTTAAAATTTCTTTCTTTTCAACATCAATAGCGCTTAGTCCAAAACGCTCTTCAACGATAGCAATTCTATCTCCCTCTATAGATGTGACATCTAACGCATGATTTTCTGTGGAGGGGTCTCCAAATCGGATTACTGTTCCGGCGGATTTTATAATTCTATTATAGGGGAGTAGTTTTTTAGATTTATCGCGGTCAGTAAAAAAATCTGCTAGTTTATTGATATGGTCTGTATTGATAAAATCTATTTTTAAATTGATCATTTCTTCCCAGGCCTCAGGAAAATCAGGTGTAGCCCATAATCTTGCAGGCTTATGAAATGAATGTACTTTTTGAATGGCAACATCTATTCTCTCTTTGTCTGCAGGAATAAGTGGCCAAGGACTTTTAACAGTAAGAAAGCTTTCATAGCTATCAGAAATCAATCCAATTTTACTGAGTTGTTCTTTAGTATACGTTTTATTCATCCGCCCATCGAACCATATAAATGTTGGGTAAGTAATGTAAAGAGATTCATCTGGTCTGTTTCCGGTAATGATGATTTTTATATACGAATTATTGATGATTGAGGGATATTTCTTTAATACGCTTACTAAGGAATCTAATGTTATAGTAGCTTCTGTTTTGATATCAATCAATAATTGAAGTGATCGATTTTGAATTTTAGAATCTTTGAGTGGAATTAGGTACAGGTTTTCAAGTGTTTTTTCAGGGCTAAGATCTGCCTTATCATGGCCTACCAAAAGTGCGCCATTGACTAAATGAATGTCAGCCTCTATTGATCCAAACTCTTCGTTAAATGCATTATAGAAAGGAGCTTGTTGTTCGTAGTCATTATGAGAGTGTGCGTTAGCTACCGAATAATGAGTAGGTTGAGCTAGTATTGAGTGTGATATGATAATGGAAAGTGCAAGAGTGAGTGACTTCATATTTTATTTTATAATTCTGTTGAGATATCAAAATTACTCAACTTTTATCAGCTAGATTGTCCTAGTTCCACTATAAAATCATTATTTTTTTCTGGTAAACAATAAGTTGGCTTGAATTAAGGTTGATGAAAGTTGAATGAAGCCCATAATAATGAAAAGTAGATTAAATGATAAGTAAAATGTTATTAACCCACCTATTGCAATGGCAATTCCTGAAAGTATATGCGAATGCCCGCCTGCAATTCCCCACAAAAATGAATCATCTTTCAATTCAAGCTCATGGGCGAAGATTGAGTCCCATACTGGTGTGCTTATGGCTTCTGCTATAGCAAACCCAACTTGTAAAATTAAAAGTTCTGAATTCGTTTTGATTAAAATATAGCAAAAGGTGCAGATTGTATTTATTATATAGCCAACTATCATAGCTTTCTCCTTATGCTTAGAATCCCTTAATAGTCTTCCAAAAACAATGTATAAAGTGCCAGATAAAATTAGGTATACTGACCAGGCCCAAGTTATATCAAGAATGTCACCTCCAATTTTCTGTGAAAAAACAGCAAATAATGGGCCGAGTAATCCTTCTCCAAAGAACCAAAGTCCGGAGGCAAATAATAGTGTGATTTGGACTTTGGAAAGTTTCATCTAGTTTAAAATAAGATGGGTTCAAATTTATGCAATGTGTAAAATAGAAAATAAGGAATGAGTTGTTTATGATTTAGTCAATGTTAACTAATCTTATTAAAATATAAATTTTGTCCAATAACCTCAATATGCCAATATCCACGAACTTTAAGTTGTCGGTTTTCGATCAGATTAATTTTTGCATTCCATTCGTGCCCATTTTTTGCTTCATAAATGCTACCATTTTGCCATTCGCCTTTGTTCTCGTTAAAATGAAGCCCTTGTAAAACTTCCATTCCAATGATTTTTCGCTGCCTGAGTCTCGGGTCTGAATTTTTAAAATCTCGTCGTACACTCATGGGCTGACTTTTATCATCACTGTCATTAAACCAGACAATCTTAGCCCTAAATTCGCTTCCCAATTTATACACTTCAACAATTAGGTTTTTTTCTCCACTTATCCATTTCCCAAGAATATCATCGGCTTTTGGCTCAGCTAGAAGGGATTCGGTGGTTAGTAATGAGAATATCCCAATTAATAAGCTTAGGTATTTCATGAATGAATTATTAAGATTAGTAGGCCCGTAACAAAAGAGTAAGAATTAATTATTCTACTGTGTACTATCCAATATTGGAAAATACATTAATTTACTAAGTCAATTTCACAAGGGAATCATAATGCTTTAATGATTGACATTTATTTGGTATTTTGAGCCTTTATTTATTTTTTGTGAACGTCAAATTGAGTCTTGGGGTATGAGTAACATGAGTTTCCGTAAGTTTATATTTTGTTTTTTTTGTATTTTGGGAATATCTATAATTTCTCAAGCCCAAGCTATTGTTTCTCCAAAAGAGATTACTGGACAACTCGTGGATGAATTTGATAGACCTATTTCTTTTCTGACAGTTCGTTTACTATCCAACGATAAAACCTCAATAACTAGTCGACTAGGTTTTTTTACTTTTAAGGATATAACTATTGAAAGAGATTCACTGATCCTTGACGGAGTAGGGTTTAAACATACTATTTACTTAGTGAATCTAGAAAGTACAATTTCATTGTCGCTAGGAAAAATTAAGCTTGGCATAGATTTTACACCTCTCCCTGGTATTGAGATTACCGGACGTTCAAAAAGTACCTATAAAAGCGATTATTCATTTGTTGCCACCAAAATGCAGACTCCTGTTAAAGATATTCCACAGGCAATTTCTACTATCACCGAAGAACTTTTTAAAGATCGAATGCGTTTACACTTGAATGAGGCAATTGCTGATGCTCCTGGTATTAATTTGTATTCAGGAAATGATGAATATTCCATTCGTGGCTTTAAAGCCGAAAATGCACATCTCATTAATGGAATGAGAACATTTAATTCAACATTGATTAGTCCGTTATTGGTTAATATTGACCGAATTGAAGTGATTAAGGGACCAACATCGGTTTTATATGGCAATGCAGACCCTGGGGGAAATATTAATTTAGTGACAAAGAAACCGCTACTATCACCCATGACTAAGGTGGATCTTTGGTCAGGAAGCTTTCGGACCTATCGCGTTCAAGCTGATATGACTGGTCCTCTATCGTCCAACGGAAAATGGTTATACCGTGCAAATACTGGATACGAAGATGCAGGATCATTTCGTAATGGACTTTTTAAGAAAATCGCTGCACTTGCACCTTCATTTACATTCATCCCAAATGATAGGTGGCAGGTTAATGCAGATTTCTCATTTCAACATGCTAGATCAGTGGTTGATAGAGGACAACCCGGTTTGTTGAACAATAAGGAATTATCGAATACACCAATTGGATTATCTGTTATACAACCTGGAGACCATCTCAGTGAAACGAATGGGTCGGGAATTATTTCTGCTACCCATAAAGTGAATAATCATTTTTCATTTAATAGCTCTGCGTTAGTTCATGTAACAAGTCAGGATATTTCAGAGCATGGTATTAATAGTTATTTATCTGATGATTCTGTTTCACTTTATTATATGAAACGAAATTATAACGCATTTGTGGTTTCCTTGAATAATTATGCATCCTTGAAATTTAATGTTGGCAAAACAACACATGAATTGCTTGCTGGCTATGATTTCACGGGGAGTATCGTGGATATCACTCGGTTTAATGGTGAATTGTCTTCTGTTTTTGGTGAAGCTACTGGTGTTGTTGGGACGTTTAGCCTGCGTCGTCCAACTTACACTAACCGGCTAAATAATTTATATAAACAAAGCATCTATAAAAATAATGACCCTGTTTCTGAAGAGTATAGCACACATGGTGTATATGTTCAAGAACAAGCCAATCTTGGGCAATTTCAATTTCTCCTCTCTATGCGCTATACGTTGTATGCAGGAGATGAAGAGGATTCAGCTAGCGCAGAACCAGAACACGTCTTTTTACCCAGACTAGGTATTGTGTATAAGGTTAATCAGGATGTAAACCTTTATGCAACGTATAATAAGGGGTTTGACCCTTTTGAAAGAAGTTTTTTTCTTCAATTATTTAAAGATCCATTTAAACCTTTATATAGTGAATTATTTGAAACAGGAGTTAAAGCAGACTTGTTAGATAAAAAAATATCAGCCTCACTTGCTTTATATCGTCTTCGTGTAAAAAACATAGCAGTGAATGCGAATGATCCAATTAATCCTGATTTGTATATTCAACGCGGTATGGATCAATCAAATGGCATGGAAGCAGAATTTAAAGGTAATATTTCACCCAACCTCAGTGTTGCCCTTTCCTATGCATGGAATGTATCGAGAATTAAAAAGAGTACCAATGCTGAAGAAGTGAATCGGATCAAAGAAAATGCTCCTATATTTTCCGGATCAAGTTGGTTGAAGTATACCATTGGAACAGGTAAATTTAAAGGAGTTAATTTCTCAGTTGGACACAGTCATCAGTCAAGTCGAAATACATTAACTAATGGACTTACATTACCTGCTTTTGTTGTTGCACAGGCTGGGATAGGGTATACGTATAAGAAGATTAAAGTTGGATTAAATCTTGATAATATTTTTAACACCAATTATTGGGTTGGTGGTTATAATTATGCATCAAAGTGGCCTGGTATGCCTCGAAATGTGATGTGTACTGTTGGATATAAATTCTAGCGTCCTTTTTTTCTGAGACTTCACTTTACATCTATTTTCTCTCTAATTCGTTAATAAAAAAAAGTTAGATTAAATGGGAAACACCTTAACTTTAGACAAGAAGGATACTCTGCTCAAATTTGAATGCAGTGTTATCTTTTAAATCACTTTAACCAAAATTATTACTCTATGTCTAGTGTGCTTACCAAACAATCAGAAAGACTTTATTCTTTAGATGCGTTGCGTGGATTTGATATGTTTTGGATTATGGGGGCAGAAGATATATTCCACAATTTAAATAAGGCCACAGGTTCTCCAGTTTTTGGTGCCATTGCAGAGGAACTAACACATCCAGCATGGAATGGATTTCATTTTTATGATTTAATTTTTCCATTGTTTCTTTTTATGTCTGGTGTGGCAACACCTTTTTCAGTTGGGCGTGATCGGGAAAAAGGGAAGACCCCAAATCAACTTTTGGGACGTGTTATAAAACGAGGCTTACTCCTTGTCTTGATTGGTGTACTGTATAATAATGGATTAGAAATTCAACCGCTTTCTGAAATTCGATTTGGAAGTGTTTTAGGTCGAATTGGTCTTGCCTGGATGTTTGCTAACATAATTTATTTGTACACAAAGGAACGTACTCAAATGATTTGCTTTGCCGCTATTTTGATTGGTTATTGGTTATTACTGGCATTCAATTCAGCACCTGGTTTTCCCATGGGAGATTTAACAATGCAGGGAAATTTTGCTTCATATATAGATCGATCAGTTTTGCCTGGTAGACTATACTTAGGAATACATGATCCTGAAGGATTGATGTCTACGATTCCTGCGATTGCGTCTGGTTTACTTGGGATACTCGCAGGTAATTTCTTGAAGAACGGAACTATGACACCAGAAAGAAAGTCGCTAGCTATGGCTGTTTTAGGCGTAGTGTTTGTTGGTTTAGCTCATGTGTGGGACATATTCTTACCAATCAATAAGAACTTGTGGACTAGCTCTTTCGCATTAAATGTAGGCGGATATAGCCTTATTCTACTTTCTTTATTTTATTATATTATTGATGTATTGGGGTATAAGAAATGGGCATTTTTCTTCAAAGTAATTGGAAGTAACTCTATATTCATATATGTATCTGGAAGGTTCATAGAATGGGAATATGCTACAAATGGATTTTTTAAATGGATTGGACAATTAGTCGGGGATCCTTATAATGCAGTTCTCTTGGCTCTAGCTTATGTTTTAGTTAAATGGTCTGTTTTATACTTGATGCATGAGAAAAAGATATTCCTTCGTGTCTGAGTAAATCAGAACCTCCAGAATTTAATTTCAGTAAATGAATTAGTATGGAAAAAAATGTACCTATCACTAATCAAAATTTAAATGAGTTCAACAGACGTTATTTTTTACATCTTACTGGATTAGGACTTGCAGGTCTTGTCTTGCCTGCATATGGAATTTCATGTAACTCAATTAATCAAGCTCATTCTGCCAAATTATCCATGCAGCTTTATACGGTTAGAAATGAATTAGCAAAGGATCTTTCCGGTACATTAAAGCGTATTAAAGAAATTGGTTTTAACTACGTTGAAACGGCTTTCTGGCCTCAAGGTGTAACATTATCAGATGCTGCTAAACATATTCAAGACGCAGGCTTGTCTGTTTCATCTTCCCATATCGAAATCCCTATTGGAGAATCAAAAAAGGTGATGCTCGAAACGTCTGAAGAGTTTGAAAATGCGAATATGATTTGGCATGGATGGCCTGAAGATAAACGCTACAGCAGTCTTGCAGGAACCAAGGAATTGATTAAAGTGTATAACGAATCTTCGAAATTTGCGAAGGAAAACGGGTTGAAATTCGGGTTACATAACCATTGGTGGGAATACCGTAATAAAGTAGACGGTATGTTTGTCTATGAATTATTGCACAAAGAGTTAGATGAAGATATTTTTTTTGAAGTGGATACCTATTGGGTGAAAGTAGCAGGACAAGACCCTGCGACAATCATTAATAAACTGGGTAAACGCGTAAAATTGCTTCACGTAAAAGATGGCCCCGCAAAATGGAATGATAATCTGCCGGAAGATAATCCAGACCCAATGACAGCAATCGGTAAAGGCACTCAAGATTTCAAGGCAATTTTCAAGGAATCAAAAGATGTTGCAGAATGGTTAGTCGTTGAGATGGATAAAACGTCAACTGATGTATTTCAGATTTTGAAAGAGAGCTATGATTTCATGGTTCAGAATAAATTTGCGATACCAAAATAATTAATTCATTTATTTATTTATTATTCTTCGCTGAATATTTTTTTAACACCATTTTCAAAGAGATGTACACCGTCAGCAAAATCTTTGCTGGTTAATTTATTGGCTTTTGGGTCATAGTCTCCTATTGTATTAATATGGTGGGTTGCAGCGAAGTTTTTAAAATAGGATTCTGCTACTAGTGCAATCTTATATTTATCTTTTGTTTCAATAGTATGATATACAATTGGATGAAAAGGGGGAAAATAGAAAGTAATTTTTATATTTTTTGATTGTATATGTTCAATGAACTTAGTGAATATAGCCGTGTATCTTTCTGATAGTTTACTATAATTACTCAAACTATTGCCCTCATCTGTTTCTACCATTCTCTTCGCTTTCATGTCAATAAATTCTTGCGTTGAGTGTCTTATTTTTTCAGAATAGATAAAAGTTCCATCAGGTAAAATAGTTAGACCCTCGTTCAGTTTTTTGTTGGATACGCTATATCCCTTTTCAATATTTTTTTTCAAATATTGTATAGAACTTGTAAAGTATTTGTATGAAAGAATAGCCTTTAAATTTCTTAGTGGGGTAGGCTTTAGGTATGGGTAAGTTGGTTTTGGTTCATTAAACAAATTATTACATCTCAAGTAATATTCGCTTTGTAGGGTTCTCCATCCATTTAAATCGTTATTGTCATTCAATATCCAAGGATCGACACCAATTACTATGTTTTTTATTTTACATCCTTTTTTCTCATATAATGAATAAATAGACACAAGGTCTTCAAGAGAAGCACTGCTAACGCCGCTATTTATTAACGAAGAGTCCTGAACCATATTCCCATTAATAAATCGTACTCGACTTGATCCAAGTACAATTGTATTTGGACATTTCTTCATTTTGGAAATGAATTGTCTTTGTAATAACCTGTCATCGCATCCGCTAACATTAGTAACAATATTTCCTTTTGCTAATTCTTCTGCTATTCCTTCTGCATAACCCTCTTTTACCAATTTTTCTGATATAGAAGAGATTAAACCTCTTTCAAAAAAATTCAACTGATCCGAAAAATAGATAACGGCCATCATTATTAATGGTATCGGAATGAAGTATATAAGCCGGAATAATATTTGTCTCATAGTGGTGTTAGAATTGGAAATAAATGAATTGATTCGTTTGTTCAGGTTTCAAGAAGATAATCATCAGAATCATAACATAATAAATCATTATCCTGACTTTCGAACTTTTCACATTATCAATCTGAAGACTAAAAACCTTGTTGCGCATAAACCATTCACTGGTCGTAAATCCAATACAAATGATGAACAAGATGGTTAGCCATGTTAAGTTTGGAAAGTTTGGAACAGAAATGATAGACCTTGAGAAAAGCCCAGTTACATAAGCCTTGGCTTGGGCCATATTCTCTGCTCTAAAAAATATACCAGCAAATATGAATTTTAAATAGGTTACGAAAATAGCTAAGATGTCTTTTATTGGGGGAATGTTTCTCCCTTTAGCAATTGAACCAATACTGCTTTTTTTGGAAGCCACTAGAGTTGAGTGAATAATAAAAATGGCATTGAGCACACCCCAAATCACAAAGGTCCATTTTGCTCCATGCCACAATGCACTCAAGACAAATACAATGAACACATTTCTCGCATTCATCAAATTAGAAAGTCCTTTCCTGCTTAGCGGTTTATATACATAATCGGTGAACCATGACGTGAGTGAGATATGCCATCTACGCCAAAATTCTAGACAGTTTCTAGAGAAATAAGGAAAGTTGAAATTTTGAATTAAATCTATGCCTAGTAATTTTGCTGTACCAACAGCTATATCAGAGTATCCAGAAAAATCACAATAGACCTGATATCCAAAAAGTGATGCGGCAAGTACAAGTGTGCTTGCAGACATAGCGCTTGGATTATGAAATGCAAAGTTTACATACTCTGCACAATTGTCTGCTATAACAATTTTTTTAAATAGTCCTAATAAGATTTGCCTTAATCCATCTACCGCTTTTTTTTGATCAAATACTCGTGGTTTTTGGAATTGTGGCAATAAATGTGTTGCTCTTTCTATAGGCCCCGCTACAAGTAATGGGAAAAAACTTACGAAGACTGCATATTTTACAAAGTCTTTTTCTGGTATAATTTTTCCTTTATAAATATCGATGATATATGAAAGACCATGAAAAGTATAAAAGGATATACCAATAGGTAAGAGTATGTTCAGGGTACTGAAATTTATATTTATGCCGGATAGTGATAGCGCATCTTGAAACGAAGTGACAAAGAAGTTGTAGTATTTGAAAACTACCAATATTCCAAGATTGGTTATTATGCTTGTCCAAAACCAAATTTTTTTTCGTCCTGGATCATTTGATATTTTATGTCCAAGCCAAAAATCGAGTCCTGTAGAAAAAAGCAATAAGGCTGCAAATCGATAATCCCAACGGGAATAGAAATAATAGCTAGCAACTAAAAGAAGTAGATTTTGAAGACTCAAGCTCTTTTTAGCAATGAACCAATGTGTAATAAATACAACAAGGAAAAATAACACAAAGCTAAACGAGTTAAAAAGCATAATTAATACAGCGAAATATGAGTGTCAATATTACTAAATAATACATAATATCTATTGTCATATCCTTCAGTATTATACATATGCAATTATTTCATCTTGCTTTCTTATCCAAAATTGAAGAATAATCGTTTTTAAATAATTGACTTTCAATTATTTAAGTTTGTATTGTGTGATTATTTGTATTG
>Ga0114966_10005103_pt1 | contig 11174 bp, 11 predicted proteins | sample M_130207_XF_Meta_FD_87029 | JGI IMG/M metagenome (GOLD analysis project Ga0114966, IMG submission 87029) | Freshwater microbial communities from Lake Montjoie, Canada to study carbon cycling - M_130207_XF_MetaG | ecosystem: Environmental > Aquatic > Freshwater > Lake | place: Lake Montjoie...
ACAGCGCAATTTTAGATCAACATTTTCTTCCAGCGATAAAACAGGAAATACTGGTTCGCATGATCAGGAACCTCACGTCCACAGTCGCTTCGGAACAGAAGCAAGGGCAACTCTTGAGGTATCTCGATTTGATCCTCACGATTTCTCCTGATGAACCCATGGAACGCTATCGACGTGCGGTAGCGCGTTTTCAAGAACGTGACTTGAGCGGAGCGGAGGAAGATCTTCGATGGATTTTGAACAAAAAACCGCGAGGCGTCAATCTCGAGCGGGTTGAGGAACTACTGCGTTCGCTCTAATTTTTAGGCTTCGTCCTTCAAGAACACCATCTTCAGAGTGCTCCGAGTGGTCGCGGCAGCAGCGAAATTATCGAGAAGGGTTCCTGCTGCTGGTGAAGCCATCGGTTTTGCCGTCAAGGCGACACTAGGTCGCAGTGCCGAACGCAACGCACCCTCCACCAGTTCGCCGCAGTGGATCTTCATCGGTGGCAACGGGCCGAGGTCTCGCGCTAATTCCTCACCGCTCAACGCTAACGCTTCATCGACCGTTTTTCCTCGGATCATTTCTGTCGCCAAACTTGCCACGGCAATCGCGGTCTCGCACCCGAACGTCTGAAACGTGGCTCGGTCGATCACCTTTTTACCGTTCTCATCCTTGAACTTAACCCACATCCGAACCATGTCTCCGCAATTAGGGCTACCCACAGCACCGACTGCATCCGCAGATTCCATCTCACCCATGTTCTTGGGGTTGGCAATGGCTTCCGCAATCTTTTGTTGTAAATCGGGGTTCTCCATAATCATTCTAGTCGATAACGAGGAACGGTTTTATCGACCTCGTAGGACCATGCGTCCAGACCTCCCCGCAACGCTTTCACCTGCTTGAATCCATGACCCAAAAAATAGGCGGCGGCATCGATGCTTTTGCCTCCGAGATGATCGTAGATGACCACCACTTCTTCGCGTCCCCAGCGACCCAGTATTTCCTGCATCAATTCTTGCGTGAAGAGTGCTGATCCTTCGATCCTCGCCCCTTCCCATTCCTCCCGGGTGCGGATGTCGAGCAATCGAGGCGGTTGTGACGATCGCAGGGCCGTAGCCAGTTCGGACGGGGCAATTTGCATCGCGAGATCCTGAAGGTGACTGGATTCGATATGGCGGATAACTTCTTCGACAACCAAATTACCATTGCGTGCGGCTAATTCTCCAAGCGTTTCCGTCAGTTGAAATCCGCAACTGCTACACCCACCAATATGGTAACGTTTGAAAAGGGCACGCTGCGCTCCAGGATAAGCCGATAGCACCTGTTGCATGGTATGCTTGTCGGCCAGCGCGAGTGAAATTTCTCCGTTCATGCACCTCTTATTCACCAAAGAATTTTTGAATCCCGCCCATGACCTCGATCATCCGATCCACTTCCTCCGTTGTGTTGTAAAAATAAAAACTCGCACGCGATGTGGAACTGACGCCGAGCTTTTTCATCAACGGTTGAGTGCAATGATGTCCACCGCGCAGCGCTACACCTTGTTGATCCGCGAAGGTCACCACGTCATGCGCATGAATGTTGTGTAGCAAAAAACTCACCAACCCAGCCCGTTGTTGTCGAGGGCCAAAGAGGCGCACTTTTCCCAGCCGCTCCAACTGATGGTAGGCATACGCACCGATCTCCAAATCGTGCTCAGCGATCCGGTCACGCCCTACTTGATCCAGATAATCCATGGCGGTATGAAGCGCGATTGTATCCGCAATATTCGGGGTTCCCGCCTCAAACTTGTGAGGAACTTTATTCCAGGTGCTTTCGTGGTAATCGACGCTCGAAATCATGTCTCCACCGCCTTGCCAAGGTGTCATGGTTTCAAGTAAGTCCAGCCGTCCGTAGAGCAATCCAATGCCAGTAGGACCGCACATTTTATGGCCCGAAAGCGCAAGAAAATCGCACCCTAACTCCTGCACATCCAACCGACGGTGCCCGGCACTTTGCGCCGCATCGACCAGAGTTGTTATCCCTCTCTTGCGGGCCTGCTCACAAAGCTCCACCACCGGATTGATCGTCCCAAGTGCATTGGAAATATGCGTGAAAGCGAGAAGCCGAACCTTTGAAGTTAAATAGTCATCGAGCCGAGAAAGATCCAGCAGTCCATCATCACCCGTGACGGGCAAAAATGCGAGCGTGGCTCCGGTGCGGCGGGCCAGCATTTGCCAAGGAACGATGTTGCTATGATGCTCCATCTCGGTTAGCAAGATGACATCTCCCGCTTTCACGAATTGGTTGCCCCAAGCGTTGGCTACGAGATTGATCGATTCGGTGGTTCCCCGCGTGAAAATAATCTCATCAGTGTGCGAAGCATTAATAAACCGACCTGCTCGCTCCCGTGTTCCCTCGAACGCAGCACTGGCTCGGTTGCTCAACTCATGGATTCCACGATGCACATTCGCATTATCGCACTGATAGAATCGGGAGAGCGCATCGATCACCACCTGCGGCTTCTGCGAAGTCGCAGCATTATCAAGATAGATCAAGGGGTGCCCATGCACCTGCTGATGGAGTGCCGGAAAATCCTTTCGATATTCTGATAAGGAGGGAGGTTGGTTCACATCAACCCTAGTTGTAAGCGAGCGGCGTCCGACATCATGCTCTGATTCCAAATCGGATCCCAGACAACCTCAACGTGTACGTCCGTCACGCCCGGGACACCAAACAAACGTTGTTCAACGTCGCCTGCAATCACCCCACCCATGCCGCAACCCGGAGCGGTCAACGTCATCTTCACCTCCACCTTATTTCCACCTTCTTCCAGTGGGGTGACCTTGCAATCGTATATCAATCCCAGATCCACCACGTTCACAGGAATCTCCGGATCGTAGCAGCTTTTCATCGCCTCCCAGAGTCGCTGTTCATCGACGGGGCCGGTCGAACCTGTATTGGCGGTCGCAGCCGATTTGGGCTCGATGCCCAACGCATCAGCATCGCGTTCACCAATACGCGCCATGACTCCGTCTCCGATCACTGTGTAAGTTCCACCCAAGGATTGAGTGATAGTGACCTCGGTTCCCACCGTAAAACGGTGAGGCGTCCCTGAGGGAATCATGATCGCGTCGCAATCACGCCGCAAAAGTATAGGTTCAGACGAATGCATAAGTTTACTCAGTAGAAACAGGTTGTTGATCCCCCTCGAGAGCAGACATCGCCGCCCTCCAACCCAACAGCGCGCACTTCACGCGTGCCGGAAAGCGATTCACACCGGACAGTACCTCAAGTTTTCCTAAATGATGGTTGGGAACGATTTTTCCTGTCGTGATCAAGGCGTGGAACTCTTCAAATAACTGCTTCACTTCCTCCCTAGTTTTTCCCTTCAATGAATCTGTCATCAAGGACGAGGATGCTTTAAAAATCGCGCACCCATCCCCCTCCCAACGGAGGTCCTGCACGATATTATCCTCCGTTTTCAGATAGATTTGCATCTGATCTCCGCACAGCGGGTTCTGGCCACGAGCACAGCAATTCGCCCCTGCCAGCATGCCGAAGTTATGCGGCTTCTTGCTGTGATCCATAATCACCTGCTGATAGAGATCGTTGAGTTCCTCGAACATAACCTGACTACCGTCATCAGCAACCACCTACGCGCTACGCTCGCGTTCGAACAAATCAAACATGATCTGATCTAACTCCACTCGCACAGGCTCGATGCTGATCCGGTTAATGATGTCGCTTGCGAAAGCGTGTACTAACATCCGCCGAGCGGCCTCTTTGCCGATCCCCCGAGCACGCAGGTAGAAAACCGCCTCTTCCTGTAACTGACCTACCGTAGCACCGTGAGTACACTTTACATCATCCGCAAAGATTTCCAACTGCGGCTTTGTTTGGATAGTCGCTCCATCGGAGAGGAGTAGGTTGCGATTAGTCTGTTTCGCGTCAGTTTTTTGGGCATCAGGTCGAACAAAAATTTTCCCGTTGAACACACCCTGTGAGTTGCCATCGAGAATCCCATGATAAAATTCGTGGCTATTGCAGCGCGGTTTGGCATGGTGAATCGCCGTGTGATGATCCACCAATTGATCGCCATCAACAACATACAAACCGTTCATGACGCATTCGCAACCCTCAGCATCCAACACGGGATTGATATTCACACGCGCAATTCTCGCCCCCATCGAAATTGAATGGGTGATCAGGTTGCTGGAACGTGATTGGTGCGCATGAACTGTTCCCACATGATAGGCACTCGTGCTCTCCTGTTGGAGCCGGCAATGCTCCAAATGCGATGCCTCTTCCATCACAATTTCCGTGACCGCATTAGTCAGCGTCGAACCATCCGTGAGGCTTTCATAGCTCTCCAATATCCGAGCTTCGGAACCGCGCTCAGCCACGATCAACACTCGGGGATGAGTAGTAGCACCCGTCTGATTCGATGTAGAAACAAATAGTAGGTGGATGGGGGTTTTAACGTGCTGATTCGCCTTAATCCGGATCGCAGCACCCTCCTCCATCATCGACGTATTGAGAGCGACAAAGGCATTCTCGTCGGCTCGCGCATATTGTCCGAGGTGCTTCTGCACCCAGCCCAAGTTTGATTGCGCCGCTGTTTTAAGACTGTGAATCTCTACTCCCTCGTCCAAAAGTTCAGATGAAGAAAGTGTTGTCGAAAAACTGCCATCAATAAATACGACCCGATAAGTCGGCATTTGCCCAAACGTAAACCGCTCTAACTCACTTCGATCAACTTCCCGTTTCTCCGGCGAATGTGTGGGTAAAGCCGCGATCGGGGCGACATTAGTAAACCGCCACTCCTCATGATCGGTGGTGGGAAAACCGAGTTCGCAAAAATGAGCGTTGCCCGCCCGGCGCAAAGCGGTTAACCAAGCAGGAGCCACTGCCTGCTCGCGGCTTTCCAGTTGCGCATACGCCGCTGAAAACGGGCCGTCGGTACGCGTTGGGACACTAGGGATCAAAGGTCTCGTGGTCATCATCACCTCGCTCCGGCCAGCGATGGTTGCTGACTCGGGGTCTGAGCACGGTATTCCTCAAGGAGCCAGTCATACCCCCGTTCTTCAAGATCAAGGGCCAACTGTTTACCACCTGTTTTGATGATTTTTCCATCATACAAAACGTGCACAAAATCCGGCACGATGTAATCAAGCAACCGTTGGTAATGCGTAATGATCAACTGCGAATTGTCGGGGCGTTTGAGTTTATTGACTCCTTCAGCTACCAACCGGAGGGCATCAATGTCTAACCCCGAGTCGGTCTCATCAAGGATCGCGAGCTTAGGCTCTAGCACTGCCATTTGGAAAATCTCGTTTCGCTTCTTCTCTCCTCCCGAAAAACCCTCGTTTACAGGGCGGTTCAGTAAGGATTGAGGTAACTCCAATACCTTCATCTTCTCCTTCACTAGGCTCAGAAAATCAAGCGCATCCAACTCAGGTTCGCCTCGGTGTTTTCGCACCTCATTAAAGGCCGCCTTGAGAAAGTAGGTGCTGTTCACCCCCGGAATCTCCACTGGATATTGAAACGCAAGAAACACTCCCTCCCTCGCTCTTTCCTCAGGCTCCAGATCGAGCAAATTGTGGCCATTGTAGAGCACTTCGCCTTCCGTCACTTCATACTCATTACGACCAGCAAGCACTTGAGCTAATGTGCTTTTACCACTGCCATTAGGCCCCATGATCGCATGCACCTCCCCGGGCTGGATCCTTAAATCGAGCCCTTTGAGGATTTTCTTTCCTTCGACCTGCGCGTGCAGATTCTTGATTTCCAACATATTCAAACTCTTTAAAATTAACAGTATTTCGCAGTCGCCTGCGCCTTAGCCGACACTTCCTTCTAAACTCACGCCTAGAAGCTTTTGCGCTTCTACCGCAAATTCCATCGGTAACTGTCTAAAAACCTCTTTGCAATAACCGTTCACGATCATGTTGATCGCGTCCTGCGTCGAGAGCCCGCGCTGGCGGCAATAAAAAATCTGATCCTCACCAATCTTTGAAGTTGAAGCTTCGTGTTCCACAGTAGAACTAGTGTTTTTAACCTCCAGATAAGGAAACGTATGGGCACCGCATTTGTCCCCTAATAACAAGGAATCGCATTGAGAGAAATTACGTGACCCTGTGGCACTACGCATGACCTTCACTTGGCCCCGATAACTATTCTGTCCACGCCCAGCGGATATTCCCTTGGAGATGATGGTGCTCTTCGTGTTCTTTCCGATATGAACCATCTTAGTCCCCGTGTCTGCTTGTTGGTAATTCGTCGTCAACGCGACGGAATAAAACTCACCAACACTTTGATCACCCTTCAGGATTACGCTTGGATATTTCCAAGTGATTGCAGAACCCGTTTCAACTTGTGTCCACGAAATCTTAGAGCAAACCCCTTTGCACAAACCGCGTTTCGTCACAAAGTTATAAATCCCGCCGCGACCCATTTCATCGCCCGGATACCAATTCTGAACCGTCGAGTATTTTACCTCCGCTCGATCCATTGCCACAATCTCTACAACCGCTGCATGCAACTGGTTGGTATCGCGGCGCGGCGCGGTACAACCCTCGAGATAGCTCACGCTTGAACCTTCCTCAGCCACAATCAGTGTGCGCTCAAACTGACCCGTATCCACGGCATTGATCCGGAAGTAGGTCGAAAGCTCCATCGGACACTTCACACCTTTGGGAATATAACAAAACGATCCATCGCTGTAGACCGCCGAATTCAGGGCAGCAAAATAGTTGTCTGTGTAAGGCACAACCGAGCCTAAGTATTTCTTGATCAGTTCCGGATGTTCTTTGACCGCATCACTGAACGAACAAAAAACAATCCCCATCTCCCCCAGTTTACCCTTAAAGGTTGTTGCCACCGAAACGCTATCGAACACCGCATCCACGGCGACACCCGCCAGACGCTCCTGCTCACGGAGCGGGATGCCGAGCTTCTTGTAGGTCTCAATCAACTTAGGATCTACTTCATCCAAACTTTTGGGGCCATCAGTCTTTTGCTTCGGCGCGGAATAATAGATGATGTTCTGATAGTCGATTTTGGGATAATGAACATTCGGCCAGACCGGTTCCTTCATCGTCAACCAATAGCGATAGGCTTTCAGCCGCCATTCCAATAAAAATTTTGGCTCGCCCTTTTTATGCGAGATCAGGCGGACGGTGTCCTCCGACAGCCCACGCGGAGCTTCATCGGACTCAACATCAGTCACGAAACCGTATTGATACTCACGATTTACAAATTGTTCGATCGTCTCTGTGGAAGTGCTCATACTTCAAACCGTCCAAGGGAACACTGGATCCTTAATTAGAATGATTCTAAACTAGGGCGGACACGCGTTTTTGTCCAGTTCTATCTATCGGAAAATTTCGAGGACTTAAGCCCTCTGATGCCAGTTAATTGCAGCAGGGTTTGGTCGCGGATTGGTTACAATGGGTGCAGGTTCCGCGAAGTGATAGGTCAAAGCTAGAAATACGATACCCTGCTGGCAGTGGTGCTAATTGGGCACTCCCGCCTTGAGGCAAGTCAATGTCGAGAACTGCCCCGCACGTATCGCAATAAAAATGGCAATGTTCCCGCATATTGGGGCAAAATCGAGCAGGAGCACGATCCAGCGTTACTTGCCGCACCAACCCATGCTGCACCAATGCGCTGAGACAATTATAGACCGTTGCGAACGACAGATCAGGCATCGTGCGCTTGGCTCGCTTAAAAATCTCTTCCGCCGTGGGATGGTCACCGCTGTGTGCAACAACCTCAAATACTTCCAACCGCTGGGGAGTACAACGAAGCCCAGAATTCACCAAACTTCTCGTTAGGTGAGGTCTCTCAAGTGAAGATGTGGAGTCAGTTGTTATAATCTCAGGCTACAACCACCTCGCCAATCTGTCAAATGATCCTTGAAAATCCCCTGCTTTACAGATTAAGGCTTATTTTCAGCCACAAATTTGATGGCTTTGGTCATGTGTTCCGTAGGATCCTTGAGGTCGTTGTCAGTTTCAATGGCGAGCACCCCGGAGTAGCCGCTTTCTTTAAGCACTTTAAAAAGTCCTTTTAGATTGGCACTTCCTTCCCCAATAAATGTGTCGGTGGCGACATCACCATTTTCGGTGGCGTGAACCTTTTTATCCTTTAGATGGATATCATAGACGCGCCCTTTGTATTCTTTATAGACGGCAGCGGCATCAAAACGAGCACTTGTGATCCAACCTGTATCGAGGCAAACACCAATTCGTTGGTCTCGGTGTTGGAGAAGATTGCGCACAACTGCGGGATTTCCATAATTGGATTTGATGCCGTGGTTATGGATCGCGACCTTGATATCATACTCCTTCACAAGTTCCTCAATGTGATCCAACGCTTTGTAATCACCCGGTTCAATAATGATCACTTTGATGCCCATATACTTAGCGAACTCGAATAACTTACGATCCTCTGCTTTGTTCAATGAGGTACCCGCAACACCAAAGCTGTAGGCCACCAACCCATTTTTATCGAGGATCGCTTTTTTACGAGCAGTCTCCTCCAAGGGTGCCTTAGGATCCATGTGGTTACCGATCACTTCCAAATACTTGATCTTATGTTTGACACAAAATTCCACAACTTGGTCGAAATTCAGGTTTCGCAATGTCCAGGTTTGGACGCCGAGTTTTAAATCACCCTCTGCCGCGAATGAGACGGGAGCTTGGGTAACAAGTAGCACCATCAGCAAACTGCCGAGGCGAAGGACGTTTTGCAGAGATATTTTCATAGTTCGTTTAAGGATTGGCCTATACAACGCCAAAGAATCGGAGCGTCAATCTGAATCTGACGTTTTTTTAAAGGTTAGTGTTGACGAAATAGGGGCATCAGGTTGGAATGAAGGGGTGAACCACTTACCATCTACTTCGTCTCGCCGACGTTTTCTTGCAAGTACCTCCTTGCTAGCTACCGGCGCAGCTTTACTCCCCAATATCTGGCTTTCAAAAACCGGCGCAGCCCCGCGCAAGGTTTCCGCCAATGGCAAACTGAATATTGCCGTGATCGGGGCGGGCGGGCGCGGGGGCGGAGATACCGATGGGGTCAAAAGCGAGAATATTGTCGCGTTGTGCGATGTCGATTGGGCGCAAGCTGCGGGCCAATTCCAAAAATTCCCTGCCGCGAAGAAATTCAAAGATTTTCGTAAGATGCTCGAGGAGATGAAGGATGGCATCGACGCTGTTGTCGTCGCCACTCCTGACCACACTCATGCCGTCGCAAGCGTGATGGCGATGAGAATGGGCAAGCACTGCTATTGCGAAAAACCGCTCACTCGTTCGATTTACGAAGCACGCATCATGCGTGAAGTCGCTCACGAGATGGGGGTTGCGACTCAGATGGGAAACCAAGGGACGGCACATTCTGGCTTGAGGAAGGGCGTCGAAATCATCCGTTCGGGAGCCATCGGCCCTGTGAGAGAAGTCCATGTCTGGACCAATCGCCCTGTGTGGCCACAGGGACTCGTCGGTCGTCCGACCGATCAACCCGCTGTCCCGAGCACCTTAGATTGGGATCTCTGGCTGGGCCCGGTTGCGGCGCGTCCCTATCACCCTGCGTATCTGCCATTCAAATGGCGCGGTTGGTTCGATTTCGGAACGGGTGCGATTGGTGACATGGGGTGTCACACGGCGAATCTGGCTTTCATGGCACTCAAACTGGGTCATCCGACCAGTGCCGAAGCCATGGTTTCCACAGACACTAACGCCGAGACTTACGCAGGTAAGTCCATCATTCGCTATGAATTCCCGGCACGCGGCGACATGCCAGCGGTGACCTATTTCTGGTATGACGGCGGGAACCGGCCACCACGGTATGTCGGCAACGGGGTCAAATTGCCTGAGAAACTTTCGGACAGCGGGCTCCTGCTTGTGGGTGACAAGGGCGTGCTTTTCTCACCGAATGATTACGGTGCTGAATTTACTTTGTTACCTGAGCAAGACTTTAAGGGTTATGAGGCACCCGCTCCGACGTTGCCTCGATCCCCCGGGCATCATATCGAATGGATTCAGGCTTGCAAAGGCGGGCCCGTGGCGATGTCCAACTTCGATTATGCCGGTCCATTCACCGAGTCCATTTTGGTTGGTACGCTCGCCGTGCGTGCTCGGGAAAAGATTCTTTGGGATGGAGCCGCAATGCGGGTCACCAATAACGAGGCCCTGAATCGCTTTGTGAAACCCGAATACCGCGCGGGTTGGACTCTGTAAACTCTCCAAATTCTTCTACGATACTGTACGCAATGTCCGGATTTATTTCCGGACATTGTGATTTTGGAGGCGTCGTTGCGACCTGAAAAAGATTGTCAGTCTCTGTGGAGAGCTTCAATCTGGGTCATGAAATTGCAGCAAGGACAGGTCTGGAAGACGTTGGATGGTTACTACCGAATCGTTCAATGGGAGCGGCTTGAGGTGGAATATAAATTCATCCAAGACTTGAGCACTCGCGATGGTACCCATCATCACACAACCAAAAAAGAATTTTGTCGATTGATCAAAGGTGCAACCTTGCTCAAGCCGGAAGAATCAAAATCCCCGGCCAAGGATTGATCCCTGACCGGGGAAAGCTTTTCGAGATGAGGCAGGTCAGCTTTACTCCTTAAAATCGGTGTCAGCAGTTTTAAGATTAACTTCTTGAATCCACGCGTTGCGATAGCGCACGTCGTGACCTTCGCACTGCAGTTTTAGGCCGCCGGGGGTGTCCTTAATGCCTTTGCCGCCATCATTCCCTCCGTCAATTCCAGAGTTTGGGCCGCCCCAGACTTGGTTGATTTTTTGGTTGGTATGGGCCTTTACACCGTTGAAATAGAGGGTCACTAAAGGTTTTTCTACCATCTGACCGTCTTTGAAACGGGCGGCTCGAAAATTGATATCATAGGAGTTCCATTGTCCTAACCCTTTGTAGAGGTGGTAAGGTGAGTCGCTCTCGTTGATCACTGCACCCATTCCGTGTTTGGTTTTATCACCATCCATGATTTGGATTTCGTAGCGATTTTGAAGATAAACTCCACTGTTTCCGCCGGGCTTAGCGACGTTGAATTCAATATGGAGCCGAAAATCGCGGTAAGCTTTTTTGGTCACGATATCCGCAGTGCCATATTTCCCACCGGCTGCAACGGGGTCATCGGTCTGAACCACGGTGCCTTTGTCAACGGGATCGGCCACAATCTTCCATTTAATCGG
>Ga0114966_10005105_pt1 | contig 11174 bp, 8 predicted proteins | sample M_130207_XF_Meta_FD_87029 | JGI IMG/M metagenome (GOLD analysis project Ga0114966, IMG submission 87029) | Freshwater microbial communities from Lake Montjoie, Canada to study carbon cycling - M_130207_XF_MetaG | ecosystem: Environmental > Aquatic > Freshwater > Lake | place: Lake Montjoie...
AAAAAGTAATTCCTTCTATTGCCGACTTGGGTTTATTTTGGCCGCTCTTAGCCACTTTTGGAACAGGCCAACAAGTAACTGTTTACAATAGTATTATTTCTGGCCCTAGACAAGCAGATGAATCCGATGGTCCAGAAGAGATGATTGTTATTTTATTAGACAATGGACGTACCGATTTATTGTCCAACGCAAAAAGTAGAGAGGCCCTGTATTGCATACGTTGCGGTGCTTGCTTAAATGCTTGCCCTGTTTATAAAAACATTGGAGGTCATTCTTATGATACTACTTACAGCGGCCCTATTGGAAGTGTGATTACGCCCCATCTAAGAGGCATGCACAATTATAAACATTTAAGTTACGCTTCTAGTTTATGCGGTAATTGTACCGAGGTTTGCCCAGTGCGCATCAACTTACATGAGTTATTATTAGACAATAGAAAGCAATCGGTGGAAGGAGGGGAAAGTAATTTTGCAGAAAAATTTGCTTGGAAAATATGGAAGCAAACATCACTGAGTCGAAACTTAATGAATCAAGGAACCGCTCCTATAAAAAATTGGGTCATCAATAAAATGTTTAAAGGGTGGAGTAATCAACGTGCTCCTTTAGAATTCCCTAACAAAACCTTTAATCAACTTTACAAAGAAGGGCGTAGAAACTAAACTTTACATACCATCTGCATCGGCTATGGCTTCCACCGGGTCCTTCTGAGTTTTCAAACTATTGTTAACTAAATATACGCCCACTAAAGTGGAGATGGTTCCAATAATACTATTAAAAGACATTTTTTCATTCAGTAATAAAGAGCCTACCCAAATAGCTACAACGGGATTTACATAAGCGTACAAACTGGCTATAGCTGGCTTTAAATGTTTCATGCTGTATACAAAAGCTACAAAGGATAATACCGATCCACCCAATACCATATAAGCCAAAATGCCCCATGTTTTTGCAGGTATTTCATGAAAGGGAATGTAATTGCCCGTGCATAGAGTGATTAAACCCATCGTAAATGAGCTTATTAACATTTGCCATCCTATGGAATAATAGGCATTGATATCAATTTTATTTCTGGACATGATAATGGAACCTACACTCCAGGTAATCATAGCAAACAAAGACAATCCTACACCTAATAAATAATGGGTGCCATGCATTTGTAAACTGTCTTTGTAAAAAATAAATAAAATTCCTAATAAGCCCAAAAACAAGCCCAGTAAGGTTTGTGGTGTTATTTTAATCGCTTTAAAATAATATCTTTCTATCAAAACCACCGACAGTGGATACAGCGCAGCAATTAAGGCGGCTAAACCACTGGTGATGAATTGCAATCCATAGGTAGCAATTCCATTGGAAGAGACAAACATCAAAAATGCCATGGGTATTAACCATGCAAATTGTTTTTTAGTGGGTAATTTTTGACCCATGAATAAAAAGAAAACTACATAAATAGTGCCGCCCATGAATTGTCGAATACTGGCTAATTCAAAAGCAGGTACGTGTGCAACCCCCATTTTACTTGCTACCCAGGTAGTTCCCCAAACCACACTGGTAATGGTTAATGCGAGGTATGCTTTTTTTTGACTAGCCATGATAGGGGTTACCCATTTTAATTTTGCTTCCTAATGTTTGAAATGCCTTAATTGAGTCATTACCATCGCCAAGTCATTGGCTTGACAATAAGCAATGCTATCCTTGTCTCTTACAGAACCACCTGGTTGTATGTAAGCTTCTATACCTTGTTCATGTGCGATTCTTACGCAATCATCAAATGGGAAAAATGCATCCGATGCTAAAGAGGCTCCTTTTAAATCAAAACTAAATTGCTTGGCTTTGTTTATAGCATGTCTTAATGCGTCCACGCGACTAGTTTGTCCGCAGCCCTTGCCCACCAATTGTTTATTTTTTATTAATGCGATGGCATTGCTTTTTAAATGCTTGCAAATAATATTTCCAAAAATTAAATCTTCTTTTTCTACATCAGTACATGGTCTTGCCCCTACTTCCTCCCACTGGGTGTAATTGCCATGATCTAAACCTTGCGCTAAAATTCCGTTTAAAATAGATTTCTTTTGATTGGGATTAAAAGCCACGCCTGGCTTAAGTTGTAACAATACTCTATTTTTCTTAGTCGTTAAAATGGCCAATGCTGCTGGTTCAAATGCAGGGGCAATTAATACTTCAAAAAATAATTCTTGAATGGCTTCGGCTGTAGCAGTATCAACGGTTGCGTTGGTTACGAGTACACCACCAAAAGCGCTTTCAGGATCGCCCGCCAAGGCGGCTGTCCAACTTTCAAATACCGTATTTCTTTGTGCAACACCACATACATTGGTGTGTTTAATGATAGCAAAACTTATTTTTGGCAATTCGCCAATTAATGCAATGGCTGCATCTACATCCACTAAATTATTATAAGACAATTCTTTTCCATGTAATTGAGTAAACCAATTTTCTAAATGCCCGTAAAAAGTGGCTACTTGATGTGGATTTTCCCCATACCTTAAAATCTTACCTGGATTAAAATAATCACTTATAGCAATATCATAATGCATCACTACCTCAAAAGCTTTTGCGGCAAAGGCTTTTCTTTGCTCTAATTGAGTGGTTCCTTTTTGATGAATTAAGATATCATTTAATTGGGCATAATCGTCTTTGGCGGCAATCACCACTAAGTCCCTAAAGTTTTTAGCAGCAGCGCGAATCATAGAAGGACCACCAATATCTATTTTTTCTATAATTAATTTTTCTTCCTCTGTGCTCTTTAATGTTTCTTCAAATGGATATAGATCTACAATCACTAAATCCAATTCGGGAATTTTATATTGCTCCATTTCATTCAAATCTTGCTGCTCATACCTTCTTCCTAATATGCCACCAAAGATGGAAGGATGTAATGTTTTTACCCTGCCTCCTAAAATAGAAGGGTAGCCAGTAACTGTTTCAACTCCAATACAAGGAATACCTAAATCTTCTAAAAATTTTTGCGTCCCTCCTGTAGAGTAAATAGTAATGTTTTGGGCTTGTAATGTTTTTGCAAGTGGCTCTAGACCATCTTTGTAAAAGACCGAAATGAGCGCTGATTTGATTTTCTTTTCCATAATCAAAGGTACTATCTTCTGTATTTTTTGTGCTTGCAGCTTTTCCACAAAAACTAAACCAGACTGAATAACTTTAGTAACCTGTAGCCAACTATTAGGGCAAGTAAGTATAGCAAGTAAATGGCTTGTTTTTGAAGCAGCCATCTGTAAACTAGCCATACCACTGCATAATAAAAGGCCACTTGAATTTTATCAAAACGAACTTGAAAACTACTGCTGATAGGCTGCTCATAAAAATAGCGAATACAAGCATTGATCCATACAATATAGCGTTGAATGAATTGACCCAGGATAAAAGGTAGGCCAAATAATGGAGGGCATATTACTAAAATCATCAAGCTATAGAGTAAAATATTGCTTAATGGGACCATGATAAAATTACTTACTATGACGAGGGTGGCTATTTGGTGAAAGTGAAAAACCAAAATAGGGAAGGTTATTAACTGTGCTGCGATACTCACACATAAATTACTCCATAAAAATGACAATAGTGGATTGTCCATGGGTAACATTTTATGGAATAAGGGGTAAAATAAATAAATACCAAGTACCGCACCATAGGACAATTGCAAACCTATATTTTCAATACCTTTTACATCAAATAATAATAAAATCAAGATACCTCCTGCAATGGTATTGAGTGTATTGCTATTTTGCTGTAAAAATTTACCTATAAAATAAATACTAAAAAATATACTGGCTCTTACAATAGAAGGACTTGCAAAAGCCATTAAAGTATACAACCAAACACCTGCTAACACCAGCACTAACTCTAATAATATAAAATATTTTTTGCGTGGCATCCATATTGTAATCCGGGTTAAGTTTTTAAATATAATTTCTAAATGCATTCCACTAATGGCCACAATATGAATGATACCCAATTGGGCATAAGAATTTAATAGTTCTTTATTCAAATCGGATTTAACTCCTAATAATAAAGCCAGCGCAAAACCGTTGGCTTCTTTAGCAATAATACTAGTATTTATTTTTTGAATGACCCAATTTCTACAATTAGCAACCCAAGTTTTTGGATAAGGGAAATGGATTAAATTTTTTTCTTGAGTGGCTAGGTAAATGGCTACGCCCCAGGACATCAAGATTAATAATACAAGTATACTTCGAAATATTGATGGGATAGGCAATAGAAGGCTACTTTGCAGCAGGAGGAGTCCAATGGCTATTAGGATAATGGCATCAATAGGGGAATGGCTATGACTAAAAACTAATGCGGAAATGATTACACCTCCCATTAATGTTCCTGCAATAAATAATAATGGATGGGCAGCTTTCCAATGGGCATTTGATTTTTCCATTTCGCATCTTACTGCAAAATAGGCAAGGTTTTTTTTCGGTAACTACGCAGCTCTCATCAATGGACTTATTTACCCAGTAAAAAAATAACTAATTTTTTATGCAGTTCAGGCTTATTATTTTTCCAGTAAGCAATACTTTCTGTTTTGATGAGTTCGTTAGGAGCTGTAATATCTACCCCTATACAAAGTCGGGTATTGGCATGACAATTTTGTAAGATGGCTTCTAATAATTGATTGTTGCGATAAGGGGTTTCTATAAATAATTGGGTGCAAGCTCTTTTTAGACTATCGGCCTCCAATGCTTGTATTTTATTTTTTCGCTCTAATGCATCAATGGGTAAGTAGCCATGAAATTGAAATAAATTTCCATTCATGCCACTAGCCATTAAAGCTAATAAAATAGAAGATGGCCCAACATAAGGTTTTACCGTAGCACCTATATCTTGCGCAGCAGCCACCAGTAATTGACCAGGATCGGCAATGCCTGTACAACCCGCTTCGGATAAGATGCCAATATTTTTCCCTTGTTTTAATAATTGTGTGAAAGCTTTTATTTGTTCTGCTTCCACTTTATGTATTGGATACCAGATATAATTGTCAATGACCATTTCTTTCCATAGCTTTTTAAAAAAACGCCTAGCTGTTTTTTCCTCTTCTACAAAAAAGGCGTCACATTGCTGAATCCATTTTACTGTATCAGCAGGTAAAGCTTCCCAGCCTTCTTCATGCAATACCATGGGTAATAAATAAACGGTTCCTATTTTCATTATGCGTTGTCTTTAACTTCTAGTGTATTTAATTGCGCGGCAATTAAAGAATAAAATGGGGCGGTCATCCAACCAATGATGGGAATAAAATGGAGTAGATAAAAAACCAGTCCATTGCCAATGGGTAATCCTTTGTGGTTGTTGACATAAGCTGCTGCAGCCACTTTATTTTTATGCTCTGATGCCAAGCTGTAATCCAACATAGCAGCCCCTAAAAAATAACATTCGATGAGTATGGTAAAAATGGGTGTAAACCATCCAATGATGGGCAAAGTGCAAATGATAACAATGGGAATTAAATAAACGGTTTGCCAAAGCAGGTTGGTTACATTTAACAATAAGGCTCTAGTGATCAATTTTCGGTAGGCTTTACTTTTAAAAATAAAGGGCTTACTATTTTGAATAGCATCGATGCGTAAATGTAAATAAGCAAAAAATGGAGCAAACAACATTAAAAAAATATATTTAAACAAAGCGAAATAAAATAACAATAAAGTAAACCATAACCAAAAACTTCCCATGGTGATAAAAAATCCAATTAAGTCATTGCTTAAGGTATCCACCCATGATTTTAATCCCGTTCTTAATATAATAGACTCAATAAAAAAACTAGAAGATTGACTAAAATAATTCATGCCTACTACAAACAAGTAAGCATATACAATACCAGGAACAATCATCCACTTCCACAATTGATGTTGAAGAATAAAACGATGGGCGCTAAAATAAGCGCGAATGGCTAAAATGAGTTCTTTAAGCAAGGGTTCCTTTTAAAGTAAATATACGAACTAGTCTTTTAGGACTGTATTTTGGTTCCAAAAGCCAAATCACCTGCATCGCCTAAGCCTGGTATAATATAGCTTTTGTCATTGATGGAATCATCTATATCCCCACACCAAATGGGAATGTTTTTACCTAAAGCAGCTTCCACAGTTGCTATACCTTTTTTACTTGCAATGGCTACTACTATATGAATTTCTTTGGGTGTTTGATGCTGGGTGATGGCTTGAATGGTTTGCACCATGGATGCACCTGTAGCCAACATAGGATCACACACGATAATTACTCTGTTGTTTAAATCGGGACAACTTAAATATTCTATACTTATTTCAAAACTTCCATTGTCATGATGTTTGCGATAAGCTGATATAAATGCATTATCGGCTTTATCAAAATAATTAAGCATTCCTTGATGCAAGGGTAGTCCAGCTCTTAAGATGGTGGCCAATACAGGTTGTTCGGCCAAAACTTTAGAAGCATGTATGCCCAATGGAGAAGTGGTTTGTTTTACCATGCTAGGCATTAACTTACTCATTTCATAAGCAGCCACTTCGCCAATTCTTTCCAAATTTCGACGAAAACGCATTCGATCTGTTTGAATATTGACATCTCTAATTTCTGCAATCCAGTTGCTTATTAAACTATGCTTTTCGCTTAAATGATGAACCATGCGGTTATTATTTTTTCAAATCTAAGTTTCTTGCCGGCAATTTTAAAATAATTTAAAAGCTGTTGCGTCAAACAAGCCTTTATCGCTCAATTTTAGATGTGGAATGACCAATAAGGCCATAAAACTCAAGGTCATAAAGGGGGAACCCAATGAACTACCTAAGGATTTAGCCATGGTATCTATTTCGGTATAGGCCGCGGCCACTTGATACGGATCTTGGACACTCATCAATCCTGCTACCGGAAGGCCAAGTACTTTAATGGCGGAACCCTGCACACAACTTATTCCTCCTTGCTCTTGTAGGACTGCGTTAATGGCTTTTGTTATTTCTTCGTCTGTAACGCCTACTGCAATAATATTATGACTGTCATGTGCTACGGTAGAAGCAATGGCACCTGTTGTAAAGCCAAAGTTTTTTATGAATGCCATTTTAGGAGTTGCCGCATAGTATCTATTGTACACGACTATTTTTAAAACGTCTTTATTAGCATTAGCTATTAATTCATTCTCAAATTTACTAGCTTCTTCCCATAAACAATTGGTGATGAGTTGTCCATCGATGGCTTCTATCACAGCAATGAGTCCGTTTTGTTGAGGATAGTCGGCTGCATTTATTTTTATATCTTTTACCGATAGAGGAAGGGCATTAAATTGATTGATGGTTTTTTCTTGGATCATTGGGATGTGTGACTGACCATTCTCTGCCACTTTTTCTCCATTGATAAAAGTTTGAGCTACTTTAAAATCAATCAAATCTTTGACTACAATAAAGTTGGCAGGGTCGCCCACTTTAAATATACCAGTTGGAAGATGATAATGTTTTACTGGATTAATACAAGCTGCTTTTAAAATATTAAACTTGTCTATTCCTTTGGCTATGGCTCTGGCACATAAAACATTAATATGCCCTTCTAATAAGCTATCTGGGTGTTTATCATCGCTACATAGCATGATGCTGTTGGGGTGGTCATCTATTAATTCATATAAGGCTTCGAAGTTTTTTGCTGCACTCCCTTCTCGTATTAATATTTTCATACCATAGGATAATTTATCCAAGGCTTCTTCTATAGTAAAACATTCATGATCAGTACTAATACCCGCTTCAATATATTTTTTTGCATCATCGCCTCTTAATCCTGGTGCATGTCCATCAACTGGTTTGCCCACTTTATGTGCAGCAGTAATTTTTTTCAAAACCTCATCGTCTTTGAATAATACGCCAGGGAAATTCATCATTTCGCTTAAATAATATATGTCCTTACTAGCTAACAATTCAGCGACGGCATCACTTTTTATGGCAGCACCTGCAGTTTCAAATTCGGTTGCAGGTACGCAACTTGGGGCACCAAAGAAAAAATGAAAAGGCACTTTTTTCCCATTGTCAATCATATAATAAACGCCCTCCACACCGCAAACATTAGCAATTTCATGCGGGTCGCTAATGGTAGCAATGGTTCCATGAATTACTGCTAGTTGAGCAAAGGAGCTGGGAATAAGCATACTGCTTTCTATGTGTACATGGGCGTCAATAAAACCAGGTAGTAAAAATTGGCTAGGAGCAGATGGAATGGGTTCAATCGAAACAATCATTCTATCTATAATAGTTACAGCGGCAGGGAAAATATTTTTTCCTACAATATCAACATATTGTCCTTCAATGGTAAAAGAGGCGGGCATAAAATAAGTTGGTTATAAGTTAAACCAGTAATTGAACTTAAAGATAAGGGCTCTGTTTTTATTTTTCAGCATTGGATCGGTAAAATAATTGTCGGTATACACTAAGAAGAAGTCACTCATTGGCTTGTATCTGTATTGTAATCGGCTATTAATATTAAAGTTATTCGTTTGCGTATTAAATTGTACAAAGGTAGTCCAGAATAATTTTGTACTAAAGTTGTATTCTAATTTGGGTGCAATCAAAATTAAATTATTATTGCCGTATTTTTTAGGCAATTGAATTTTGTCTATCTCCGCATTCAGCGTCAAAGTTAAGTGGGGCTGATTTCTCCAAATAATACCAGCGCCAATTCCTTGTATATTGCCATTGTAATATTGACCAAGGGTAAGCATGCTGTTCCAGCTAAACAATTTTCGGATATCGGAGCGGTAGACCAAATTTATTTGATTGTATTGATAATTTCCAATAGGAAGTGGAACTCCATCTCCAGGTTTAGTGGGGTACAATAAGTTTAAATTGTTGTTGGTAAAAGTGGTTAGAAGGCCAGAGCTATTTCTAAATTCTGTATTAATTTTTAAACCAATGTCATTTTCTCCGAAGGAATTGTCTGGGTTAAATACAAGAAAATTTTCAAATGCAATTTGAACTCTTCCAATTTTCCCTTTGCTAATAAATAATTTTTTTGCAATGTTTACATAAACATTTTTAAATCCTAATCGAATACTAGTATCTCTTGATGCATCATAATTATCAATTCTTTGAACATAACCCATATCGGTGTAATAATTTTTTCCAACATTCCCCACTTCTCCTAATAAGGTCCAATTGTTAATGGTACGCGAAACGTTGGCTTCGATGTAGCCATCTTCTTGATTGATACCAGGTTTTATGGATTGATGGTAACTTATATTGGCACTCTTAGTGCCTTCTGCATTATTTAATGCTAAGGTTACACCTGCATTTCTGCCATATTGATCTAGTGGATTTTTTTTAGCCTCCGCGGTGGACATAAAATTCTCTCTATTTAAAAAGTAAGTTTTTAAAATAGATCTTTGCCAAAAGCTTTTTTGTATCGTGACGGCTGAAAAATTTTCAGGAGCATAAGTCCCTTTGGCGCCGGTTTGAATATCCATGACTCCAATTCTTGTGGAAGAGTTGATATTACCAGAAAGTCTTGCACCCAATAGTATAGGTATGGCATTGCCGTTTTTATCTAAGCCAATGGTTCTAGAATAAAATGGATGAAATATGGGGTTGCCAAAACTTGAAAACAAGTCCGCATTTTCTAAAAAGAAAGTTCTTTTTTCTGGTAAAAAAATATCAAATCTCGTTAGGTTGGTGACGAGTTGATCCACTTCGACTTGAGAAAAATCGGGATTCACGGTAAGGTCTAGATTAAGGGATGAGTTTAAAGCCATTTTTGCATCAAAGCCAGCACCACCTGTATTTTGAAGTAATTTCCCATTTTCATCATCGGTATTAGCAGTACCTGTGATATAAGGCAAAATTATTTTATTTGAATTTGTTTTTGGCGGGGCGGTGGGCCAATTTAAAACACCCATATAACCCAATTCGTAGGATTTAAAAACAGGGGGCACTCTGGTCCAACAACTATACTCATTGCTTTGTAAGTCACCTCTTAAAAAATTAACTCCCCAAAATTTTTGTTGTTCATTATACCTTAATGACTTTAAAGGAATGGCAATTTCTGCTATCCAATAAGTGGCATACATTTTAGTAGCAGAATTCCATTTGGTATCCCAGCTCCAAGAAAGTTTATCCTCGCTATTGGTGGTTAATTGATCTTCAGATTGAACATTTTGAGCAGTTAAAGCAAAAATAAATCCATTTGTTTTTTGATTCAAGGGGTCCAATAAGATGGCAATGCCATCACTCATATCATACCCTACATCTCTTTTTAAACTTTTTATAATTTGACCCTCCTTGGCATACACTTTAAAAGCGAAGTAAATATTTTTATCATCATAGGTAGTAAAAGCTTCAGTTGACTGTTTTGGGGCCCCGATATTATTGGGATATTTTTTTATAAAATTATTCGCTAGAGCAGCTGTTTTCCAGATAGGCTCATCTAATATCCCATCTAATACGATCTCACCTGAAGTAGGGGTAATGCTTATTTGAAAATTTTTTTGAAATTCAGTAATGGATTGTGCATTCGAAATACTACTCGTGAGGAGTAAAGTTACAATGACCAAATTGTGAATTAATTTCATGAGGTGCAAATATCCTCTATGTAGGGGTTACAGCCTTATTTAGCCGTAGATTTTTTTTGAAAATTGTATAAATGGCGCATTATTCTTCTATTAAGTTGGATGGGCACAGCTAATTTCCTGCAAAAGACTGCTGGTGAGGGAGCCGGAGACAACCCATTTGCTCTAATGGGAGGGTCTGTATAGATAGGGGAACGGGGTGGGTTGAGCAATCAAAACACTGCTAATTAACTGGAGCCCTTTTTAAAGGTTCTTTCCACTACAAATTAAACCAATAACTAAACTTGAAAATAAGGGCCCTATTTTTGTTTTTAAACAACGGGTCTGTAAAGTAATTGTCTGTGTATACTAGGTAAAAATCGCTCATAGGTTTGTATCTGTATTGTAAGCGACTATTAATGTTGAAGTTATTGCTTTGAGTATTGTATTGTACAAAAGTGGTCCAAAATAATTTTGTACTAAAATTCCACTCCACCCTAGGTTGTAATAAAACTAAATTAGTACTTCCATAAGGGTTGGGAAATACAATATTATTAAATTGAGCGCTTAATAATATATTAAAATGGGGTTGATTTCTATAGGTAATACCCATGGCAATTCCTTTTACTTGCCCGTTGTAAAACTGGCCTATATT
>Ga0114966_10005106_pt1 | contig 11172 bp, 18 predicted proteins | sample M_130207_XF_Meta_FD_87029 | JGI IMG/M metagenome (GOLD analysis project Ga0114966, IMG submission 87029) | Freshwater microbial communities from Lake Montjoie, Canada to study carbon cycling - M_130207_XF_MetaG | ecosystem: Environmental > Aquatic > Freshwater > Lake | place: Lake Montjoie...
ATACCTTCTGCTTTTAGGGATGCAACTAACTTATCAGCCATTTTGTTTTCATCCATTCCGTGACGATAGAAGTAACCTCTTTTTGCTACAATGGTTCCGTCTTTTTTGAATGATATTTTATCTACTCCAGTGATTGAATTTTCAAAAGCATTTTTAAGAGCTTTCTTTTGAGCAGCTGTCATAATCTTATCAACCGAAACCTCATCAGATTCGTTGATTGATTCGTTTAAGAATTCGTTGAATGATTGTATAGTTTTCATATTTTATCCTTTTTTGATATCATCTTCATGTATAATAAGCATTGAGCCTTCATTTTCACCTTTAAGTTCTACACCATACCAAACTTTATTAGAACTTTTAGCTTCTGATCTACGACTTGCATCTTCAATATCATCAGCATCTTCGTCTTTATCAAATCCTTTACCTTGTAAAGATTTGTAATCTGAAGGACCTTCAACAATAACACCAAAAATATCTTTAAGGGTTATGTGTTTAAATTTATTTCCTTTACTGAAAGAAGAGGCTTCATTTACAGATTCTAATACTTCAGTATCGTTTGAATTCCATTCACCTTTTTTAACAAATCCATGTACTGCGAAATTTGATCTAGGTTCTTTTGTTGAAGCCATTAGTTTAGAGATTGCCTCGTTTTCCACTTTAACATTACTAGTTCCTTTAACGTACTTAAACTTATAAGACTTTTTTGTCTTTGAATCTAGTATTACGAAACCGTCATAATAGTTAGTCATATCTCCCTCGTTGATTGAATCGTTAACGAATGATTCAAATGTAGGTATGTATTTTTTCATTGTATTTTTTTATTTTATTTCATTAAATTTTCTAGAGTATTCTTATATAAATCACCTAAACGTTCAGGAGCTGCATCATAAAATTCTATTGCTGCGGTATGTTCAGGTAGAACATAATGTCCATCAGCTGTAGGTTTTACTCCAATATAACCTGTTCCAGGTCCAGAAGTTCTTTTACGTAAACCAACCTGTAATTCGGTAGTTTTTGATTTCCCCATAGGTTTTTTGAATATTAAGGTTATTGCAGTATAATCATTCTCGCCTCTAGATTGTCCTTTGTTACTAACAGTTGGTGGAGATATCATTGACGTCTTAAAAAATCCGGAAGCTTCAACCGATTCGATATTATCAATTACATATTTAGGTAGTCCTTTAAGACAAATATCTAAAATCTCTTGTGAAAGTTTAGAAGGTTTTCCTTGAGCATCGTTGAACATTCCATAAACTCGTTCTTCATTAAGGAAATTATTGAAAGTTAGTATGTGTTTCATGTTTATATTTTTCCTGATTTTACTCGATCTCTTGAAAGGCTGTTGATGTATTTTATTTCATCAGCGCTTAATTTAGGTGCAATTAGTTTTTTCCATTGACCTTCTTGTTTAGCTCTTGGTAATTGTAAAAATTCAATAACATCCTGATCATCTTTCAATTTATCAAGTATTGATTGAACTGCTTTATCTCTCCAATGTTCTTTCCACCATATTTTCAAATCATCAATTGGATGGAAGTCAACTCGGTTAGCTAACATAGCAATTTGTCCACCTACCATAGCAGCATTGAGAATTAGAATTGTGGTAGTGAATCCGTCTTCATTAATAGGTTCAACAGATTCTCTAATAATATTAAAGAATTTTTTGTTGTCTGCAGGCCAGAATTGTTTATGTCCTGGAATCTCGTCAAAGCAACCAAAGTACATAGGAATAGAAGGTCCTAAGTCGTTTTCGTGAGCATCTCCATATGATTTGACCCAGTTTCTAACTTTGTCATTTGCATCTTTTACTATCACTCTAACTGAAAACCCTTTTGGCGAAGTTTTCCACATTTGATAATCTAGTGCATCAATCTTTAATTCACGTTCTAGGTCATCTAGAAATTTAGCTGCAAGCACATTAGCTTTATCCGCAGCAGTAGCTTCATTTAGGATAGATTCATTAATGAATGATTCTAAAGTAGGTATGTTTTTCATTTTCTTTTTTGTATTTTAATGTCGTCTAATATGACTACTATTGCAAATATAGCTATTATTACTACCAAAATTATCGGTGGACATTGTGGGTCCGGATTCATCTCTGTATACTTATTTTTTATAAGCGACCATTGATCGAATTTGATGTAGAGGAGCAAAAATTCCAGTATATTTATACAATTTACCTTTGAATAAGAACGTAATACCTTCAGTAGGTACAATTGATTCTAATCCACCAGCAGCAGTAACTCTACGAAGTTCATGTTCTAATTTCTCAACTTCCTTTTCATCTCCGTTAGTTTTAATAGAAGCTATAGCTGAATCAATTTCTTTTCTCATTGTTGTTGCAGCGGCAGTTGGATCAGCAGATAGAAATGATGAGATATTTTTCATCATTTCAGTTCCTAATTCTAAGAATAGAGATTCCAAAGGAGCATATACAAGTCTTTTAAGAACCTTTGCTTTAGATTTTTCTAGGTCAATAAACCAATCAGCGTCGGTACCAAGATCTTTTTTGATTTGTGGCACTGAGTATGATTTGTCTATATCAGCTATTCTTCTAGCAAGACCATCAATAGCAATTTCTGGAATTGTGATTTTATCTTTAGAAGCAGCATCCAATAAAACTCGTTTACCCATACCTAGAGCATAATCACCTACCGTACTATCAGGCGAACAATTAGAATCACTCATAATTGTTTTCAATTGCTTTTCATAATAAGCAGCTCTAGCTTTAGTATTTGGGAGTGGCATAGATGCAATATCTTGAGGACCTCTAACAAAGAAGGTTTCTTGTGCAGCAGCATTTGCATCTGCAATCATTTTACCAAGATCTCTTCCTGCTTGCTTATCCTCACCAATTGGATTGCCGCTTGCATCCATTTCTACTACACCATGAAACACAAGGATATTTTGTCCATAAGGAACCGTATTTTGTGTAACCGGAGTTATAATTTCAACTGATGCAAATTTAGATCCATTTGCAAAGAATTTTTCTTTATCTTTATCTGACAGAGAACCTATTGAAGCCGTAAGATCATTCATCGCTGTATTATAGGCGATTTCAATATCTCCTCTTCCAGCATACATCTCAGCAACGGCTTTTGCGTTAAGTGCATTTGCACCAGAATCCTTAAGATGGGATTTGTTTCTAGCAGCTATTAGTTGACCATCTTTCCAAGAAATCATGATGTTTTGACCATCAGTTTTTTCTTGAACGAAATTTTCAGGACCAAAAGCACCATTAACGGTAGTTGTAATCATGTCCTGTAAATCACTCATGGTCAATCCAAAATCCTCGAAAGGATGTGATAAGTGACCATAAGCACCTCCTTCTAAAAGGTAATCATCATAAAGACCTAGCTCTTGATCGAGTCTCATCATTTCGATGAGAGATTCTTCTTGGGTAGTTTTTGTATTTTCGTTTATAAACTTAACAAAGTCTTTAAACTTTAGCATCTGTTTTTTCATGTTTCTTTGAACTCTTTTTGTCTGTAATATATATCTCACCTTGGCCACTAGAATTCTCAGCTTTACCAAAGTCACGGATATTGGTTTTCCATTCGGATTTCGGACAAAAAGACCAACCTTGATTTTTTACTGCATAGTCGGCTGTCTTATCATCTGTTCTTTTATAATCAATCTCAGATGTTTTCGGGTTTGTTTTCTTCAACGTTTTCATAATTTGTAATTTTGTCTATTTGAATTTTTAATTGATTGTTTGTTCCTGGTTCTTGTTGAACTATTAGGAAAGAATCGTCTTTTGAATTATCAGAATAGACATCCCAATTACTAGTTGAGATTGGCTTATCATTAATCCAAGTTGAAATTCTAATTCCTTCTTTTCTACTTAACTTGATTTGCATTATCCGAAGTATTTTTTATTTTCTATTAATCTAGGTAGTTCTCTTTTATCTACAAGACCTTTTTCGATTTGCTTTTCTAAAAGTTTATATGTAGATTTTGCTTCATCTTTTCTCCCTGAATACCAACAAGAAAGTGAATGCATATCATATATTTTCCATTCATATATCGAAGGATCTATGAATAAAGATGCATTAGGGAATGGAGATTTTCCTGCAAATTTCATTGCATGTGATGAGTAGATATATGCAATATCGAATTCTTTTATTGATTGATAATGCATGATTAAAGGAATAATATGTTCACATCGATAAATATTTGCTTTACCGCATTTAAGGTATTCTTCTAGGATTTCATTTATAGAATATTGTAGAGCACCTTTTAATGAAGCAACCATTAGCATAGAAAAGTAAACTTCTTCCCAGAATCCACTATTATCATTTGCTCTTTTTTGATACCATTCTATTGCTTTTGCTTGATTTTCTGGAGTATTAGCATCCCTATAAGATTGAGCTAAATAGAATAACCATCTTGGATCTTTCTTTGGATCGTTTGCAACATATTCTTCTAGAATTTTTGCATGACCTTCGTATTTTTGTTGTTGAGTTTCTGAAGTCCAAGAATTTCCATCAGGTAAAACAAGTGCAGTTAATCCTTCAGCTTCACCGATATTTGGTTGTATCTTAGCATCATCTTGAGGAACTAAAACCTCATGAACTGGACCATACCAAATCCAAGGATAAGTGGTTGAGAAGAATTGCATACGGAAGTAGTTTTGTCCTCCATATTGAACTTTACAATGTGCACCGTCGAACATTGTTAAGCTCTGTTTAAAGTAATCAATGCTAAATTTAGGGTCTATAATTAGCTGTTCATCAGCATCAATCCAAAAACCAAAATCGGCTTTACCTTTTACTGCATTCATAGCTGTATTTCTTGCATCTTCGAAATTTTTCCATGGATGGTCAATAACTTCTCCTGGTATTCCTTTCTCTTCAAAAAACTTACGAATGATATCTTGTGTACCGTCGGTTGAACCTGTATCTATAACTACATAATAATCAAGAATAGGATATACCGTATTAAGCATTCGCTCAATAACCTTAGATTCATTCTTAACAATAACTGATAAGGACACAGTAGCTTTTCTACCATCAGGCTTAAAATTTAGATTTGTGATAGGATTAAATCCTTGCATTAGAACCGGTGGTTTTTGTGCCGGTCTTTGTTGTGGTTTTTTCTTTCTTTTTTGTGCCATTAGTCAATTATTGTTTTTCCATTGTCGTTTATATCTTTTAAGATAATTTCTTTCCCAGCTAATTTACCTTCATCAAATGCAAAACCTACGATATCATAGAATAATTCACGGTCTCTTCCCGTCATATCTAATCTATCGATAAAGTGATTAATTGCAGTATTTAATTGTGGAGAAAGTTCAGTTAATTCTCTAAATTCCATAACTTACTTTTTTTTATTTATAGTTATTATATGTACGGAATCTAAAACTGTATCAAATAAAAAAAGCGATAACCTTTCGATTATCGCTTTTAAAAATTCTTTTAAGCTTTTACACATCCTTTAGGAATTCCGTGTATGATTCGGTAAGTTTATTTTCCTTAGCCTTATCATAAGTTCCAAAATCTTGAATAGGAGAATTATCCCCATCAATCTTCTTCTTAGGATATTTGAGTATGGTTCCTTTATATGGATCAGTTTCGACTCCTCGTTTATTCCAATAATCGAAGAAATTTTTCCATGTTCCTCGGTAGTATCGGATCTTTTCTAAATCCGAATCTTGATTATGAGTTAAATCAAGCTTTTCTTCTTCCTTTACTGGATTTTTGTCTATTGGATTCATTTGCAACCACTTCTCCTTTTAAGAGGACGTTTATTTTTTTAAGTCCGGCAAGATCTTCTAATTTTTCTTCGAGGATCTCTTTAATTTTAATAAATACACCGGATTGAACTTCAATTATATCTCCTACCTGAAGGGTAGTTGGAATATCTTCCCCTTCTTTATATAATTTTACCACGGCACTTAAGTTTATTTAAGCCTTAGGTCCTTCTTCTACTTTATCTTTAGATTTAGTTTTAGGCTGAACCACTGGTTGAGTTTGGTTATTCATTGATGCTATAAAATCTATAGCATCCTTTGTTACGACAGCATCGTCGAAACTTAAAATTCCACTTTTTTGAGCTAATTCAGCTACTTGAATAAGTACTGAAATTGCTTCACCTACGTTTTTTACTTGTTGTTTTGTTGACATATTAATTAAGTTTTAAGAATTATATGATCTTAAATAGAAAATGTTTACCAAGCAGTAGCACCTACAAATCTCGTCCAAGCAGTTCCATTATGTACATATAGGAAAGACGCAGTAGTTCCTATTACAATAGATACTTGTCCAGTAGCTCCTGATGATGTAGGTCCAGTTGGTGTAGAGTTTCCTAAGTATAATCCAGAAAAGAAATCAGTTCCTGCTGGACCGATAAGACCATTATTAAAAGCAGTTCCTGCTGGACCGATAAGTCCGTTATATGTTCCACCTGTAGGTCCTAATAGACCATACTTACCTGTTGTTCCTAATGGACCATAGAGAATAGAATCGTCAACTTTATTGTATGCTGAATCGATTAAATCTTCAAATTTTGCTGAGGTAGCAGCTGTTCCGCTGACAAATTCAGATTTTAGTGATAATTTAGATTTTTGTGACATTTTTGTAATGTTTTTAATTTGCGTAAAGAATATTTACTGATACGCTATAAGGGGATATGTTGTTTAATTTTACTGGTACTGTTAATAAATCTTCAGTATTTATAGTGTATAGCTCCTTCATAACTGAGTATCGGTAATTAACTGGAACTAAAGCATTAGCAGCTATAATATTAATTTTGCAACCTGTGCCAGATCCTCCAGTAGTTGAAGTTGTTGCTCCTGCAACATAATTTGCACCTGATTCAAAAATAGAAATAGCAGTAACTGCACCAGATGCTGAAACATTATCAACCGAAACTCTACCTCCTGTACCAGTAGAAACATCTAATATATCTCCTACTAAATATCCGGTTCCACCAATTGTTGGAGAAGGTGATATTAATCCAATTCCTGTGTATGTTATTTTAGGTTGATCTATCATAAAAGGTATAGTCATACCTACATAGCCTGGTTGTTCGCCTATTCCAATTTCTAAAACTTTCATTGATTCGTAAAGAACAGTACCATCATTAGGTTTGTCATAACTGGCTTTAACCATTGCTAGTCTAGCGTTAATACCAACTGAAACTATTTCCCCTGGTTCTAGATAAACACTAACATAATTATAGCTATCAATTTCTTGAAACCAACTACAATAAGCGATATCTTCTGATGTGAATATAGTTTTGGATCCTTGGTAAACACCTGGTTTGCAACCGACCCAACGAATTATTTTTGATTCGTCACAATCATTACAACAAAAGTTGTTTTGTAGATCTAAAGCCTTCTGTGAAAAAGCTGAAGTTATTCTACCATTACTGCCGTCTATTGAATCTGCCATTTTTTACATACCTCCAAAAACTCTTCGTTCTACCGTCGGAGTAGGTTGTTGAGTTTCTGTTTTACTATATTTATCTCCTTCTTCGATTTCTTTGAGCTTTTCGGTTATTTTCTCTTTTAATTCAGGGTTTTCAGCTATTACTTGCTTGATTTTTCTCTCTATTTTCTTCTTCTTTTCTTCTTCGGTAATAGTGCTATCGGATTCAATTTTTGTAATTTCATCATCTTCCTCGATCAATACTGGATCGGTAGAATCTTGAATAATTTCTTGCGCTATTTCTGTTTGTAAATTCTCCTCGGCTTGATGTATAGACTTAACTTCTTCTATTTTTTCTTCTATAACTTCTGCCTTGCTTGGTCTTATATAATCAACTAAAGATTTGATAAATCCTAAAGCTACGATAGGAAGAATTCCACCAGAAACAAAAGAAAGAATTCTTTTTTGATAAATTGGATCTTCTTCGGTTAGGCCAAAAAGTTCGGCCCAGCTTTTATAATCTACTAGATGTGTAAATGCATAGTACATATTACCCATCATTTGCATACCGGTGATTAAGATGAATAGCATCCAAACTAACCATCTGGAAGTTTTATCTAGAATTACGATTGCACCTAAACAAGCAGCAGCACCAATTTCAAAAGCAATTGCTAATGTTATTGCTAACCATTCGGGGTTACTCAATCGGAAGAAATCAATAACGTGAATTGTTGAGATGCAACTAACTAGAGCATACAATCCTACGAAGATTGATACTATTGCATTTTTTACTAAATTATCTTTTTTTGTCATTTGCTTATTATTCTTTATATATTTATCAAACTCAAATATCCATTTAATTTTAGACTTCTTTGAGTTTTAAGTTTATTTCTTTAAGTTTATCTACGTTACTCATGGTACATATATAATCATAAGGCCATTCATTTTCTATTAAAAACATTCTATAGCCTAGATCTTTAAGGCCATTAATGATATCTGTTGGAGTTTTATTGAACTTAACTAATTGATGTGGTTCAATTTCAATAAATATGTATGGCTTATATTTCTCTATTATTTTACGAGACCCTTCCAAAACAAATAGTTCATATCCTTGAACATCCATTTTGATAAAATCCAGTCTAGGAATTTCTAGATCATCTAACTTTATAGTTTTAACCTCTTCGCCTCCATCACCAACCGATAAATCTCCTATATTAACCCAATCTTGTTCATAATCAATAGGGCTCATATTTACTATTCCATCAGAAACATTAGACAAAGCTAATCTATAAGATTCAACATTATAAACATCATTTAAAAATAAATTTGCGTTAAGTTGCTGATATATTAATTTTTGAGGTTCGTATGCTAGTATTTTACCAGTTCCGTTTAATTGCTTTGCCATCATAATTGTGTTATATCCGAAATTTGCACCACAGTCTATAACATAATCTCCTTGGTTTATCAATTTTATTATTTCTCGAAAATGTGGTTCCCATGGTCTCCCAGAAAGTAGATGTCCTCCAATTCCGTCGTTAGGAAATATAAAAAATTTTCCATCTTCGTTTTCATGCATTAATGCTTTCATATTTTATTGTCCGTATTTTTTATAATCATAATGTTTAAATAAACCTTCACCCATTGCAATGTTGAAATTTTGTCTACACCACCAATATGCTATCTTTTCTTCTAATTGAATTCCTTCTCCTAGGAAAGGTTCAATCATTTCTAAATATTTTTCAGTTTTATACATAACAGGATTATTAGTCCATGTTGCCCATCTAGAAGTTGTTACAAACCAATCTTTATTTTTTTGTATTTTGTCAGAGAATTCGATTGATGGATCTAACCAATACATAGAATCTAATAGATGTGGAGATGTTACTTGATGCCATTCATCAAAATAATTCAATTCGTTTCCTTTATGGAATTCTGAGAAATTCGGGAAACCAGGATCTCTTCGACTTCGATATCTAATGGCATCGAATCCTTCCTCTAGGAAATTTATACCTTCAAGTAATCTTTGGTATGTTACATCAGTGTCTTCAATAAGATTAAAATCGTGTTCAATAGTTAGAAAGTATTTTTGACTTGAATATTTTGCTAGTTTCTTAAATGCATGACCTATGCCTATATTATCTTTCAATCCAACATAATTTACATTGTATTTTTTAGATAGCTCGTGATCTTCTACGGAAACTTCCTGAAATAATATCGTAATTTCTTCCACGATATCCAATAAACCATTTTCTTTATATGTACTAAGAGTTTGTTTTAGGGTTTCCGTACTATTCTACGATAAATTTCCTCTTTTTCTTGATATCTTATTCATTCAAAAAAATTTCTTTAAATTTGTTCATAACACTTTTCGGATTAAATTCTTGATAACAATTCCAATCTCTATTTTCTAAGTCGGATGATGATATGTTCATTAGAATTTCTATTAATTCTTCTTTGTTGTTATAATAAAATCCTTTGTCCCCTAGAATATCAATATGACTTCTTTCTAGAGATGAGCCGTAAGTTATAACAGGTTTGTTTTTAGATGAGAATTCACCGATAGATATCCCGAAAGTTTCTCCTCGTTCTCTTGCATGTATCATAGAATTACAAGTATTAATGAATGCTACTTTTCTTTCCGGTGAATCAGTTCCGTTAATGAAAATTACATTATCAAGATCACAAAAAGGATCCTGATTCATAAAAAGAAAAATGTAATCTTTTCTATTTTTTGCAACTTCTATTACCGATTCTCGTGCAAATTCTATTTCGAAATTATTTCCACCATACCACCCAAATACAAATTTTCCTTTTGGTATGTTTAACTCTTCTCGTAAATCATAGCTAATTTCAGGTAAATTAATTATATGTGGAACATACTTTTCACTTCCGCTATTATTAGCTAACCACTTAGAAACATAAACATAAACATCTCCGTGTGGATCATTTGAAGGAAATACTACATGTACTAAATTTTTAACTCCTTCTATAATTCTTCCATCATTATACCCATACTTAAGTAGGTAGTAATATTCACAAGATTCTTCTTTTATTATGGTGTTTAATTCGTTAAAATCTTGTATAGTATAAGTCTTAAATCTTCGATTAAATTTACCAAAAAAAGGATTTGAGTCGTTCGAAAATGTAGCTATAATAGATTCATTACCCAATTCAATTTCGTTGAAATGAGCATAATCATAAGTAGCTACACTAGTTCCTCGTTCATTAATGTGAGGATCGAAAAACAAAATCTTTTTATTCATATTAATATTTTGCTTCTTCTCCGCTTCTGTCGTATTTTTCGAATATACAAGTAAAACAGCAAGGCCATATTTCTGATTCATTTTCTACTCGATGGAATTTACCTTTCGGGATTAAAAATGTATCACCTTCTAAAGCTTGATATTTTTCTTCTCCTATCGTCATAATACCAACTCCACTAGTAAAAATATAAACTTCCTCTTGATTTTCATGGAAATGTCCTCGAGTAGATTGTCCAGGTTTAAGTACTGTTCTTGATAGTGTCAAATTTTCTAGATGATTATTGTCTTCTAGTATGTATGTTTCGTTATCTTTTACAATAACGCCTTCTATATTTTCTAATGTTACTTTCATATCCCTCTTTGTTCTTTTACGAATGTTCCATTTACCATTTGTCCTTTTCTCTTTGCAATAACTTGATAAGCTCCATTTATACAATCTTCGATATTGTAACCTTTACTCTTAGCTAAGTTTGTTAGAGTTACTACACAATCGCCAATAGCATCTTTGAAGTCTTCATCGTTTTGCTTAAGAATAGAAA
>Ga0114966_10005108_pt1 | contig 11170 bp, 11 predicted proteins | sample M_130207_XF_Meta_FD_87029 | JGI IMG/M metagenome (GOLD analysis project Ga0114966, IMG submission 87029) | Freshwater microbial communities from Lake Montjoie, Canada to study carbon cycling - M_130207_XF_MetaG | ecosystem: Environmental > Aquatic > Freshwater > Lake | place: Lake Montjoie...
AAACCGTATGAATATAGGTGAAGTGAGAAGTGAGTAAAAAGAATATGAAGTAAAGAAGATGTGTATGAAGTATGAAGATGAAGATGAATGAAGATGAGAATTGTTTAAAGAGTAACTTAATGTTTTTCCGTGATATGTGAAATGGTGAATATGGGCCAGGCAGGGGGTGAGAGGGGACAGCATGTCCCCTGAAGGGTGTCACATATCAAACGGTGAGATGACATATTAAAAGAAGGAAGGGAGGGGTTAAAGGGGAACCGCTGGTTCCCCTGATATGTCCCCTGAATCTCTCTATCTCTCTAAAAAGAGAAAGATAGAAAGTAAAATAAATAACGAATTATATCCCGATGATATCCCGATGATATCCCGATGATATCCCGATTATATCCCGATGATATCGAATACTTAATCATAATATAAAGAGGAGGGATTAAAGGGGAACCTATGGTTCCCTTTCTAAAAAGAGAAAGATGAAGAGTAAAAAAAATGGGAACCAAGTTTTCCCTCTGACCCCTGTAAAACCCAATAACTCGTTATATGGGTCACATGTCAATTTAGCACTCATTTCTGAATTTAGGATAAGGGGTGTGATGATGTAATGTTAGGGTTTAACCCCTTTATAAATACTATATAAAAATGATATAAATAGATGATGTAATAATATACTAATACGTCATCATGGATATAGTAAAAGCATTTAATACAAATGATTTACACACGGAAATTGCGATAAAAGGAACGATAGATGATCCGTTGTTCCGTGCGAGTGATGTGGGAGTAGTTCTTGATATGGTTAATATACGAGCAACAATTGTTGATTTTGATGATTCAGAAAAGCGTGCTGTCAAAGTTGTTGACAGCACCGGAAGAATGCAAGATGTGACATTTTTAACAGAGAAAGGATTATATAAAGTGCTGTTTAGATCACGAAAACCAATAGCCCAAAAGTTTCAAAATTGGGTATGTGAAGTGATAAAGGAAATTAGATTGAAGGGTATATACAAGATGCAAACTGAAATAAACAAGGCGATAGAAGAGAAGAATGAAGCGATAGAAGAGAAGAATGAAGCGATAGAAGAGAAGAATGAGGCGATAGAAGAGAAGAATGAGGCGATAGAAGAGAAGAATGAGGCGATAGAAGAGAAGAATAAAATAAGAGAGAAGACGCTAATAGATAATTTTCCATCAAATGTGCAATGCGTGTATTATGGAACGATAGAGAACAAGAGTGAAAAGGGTGAACGATTAATTAAATTTGGGAATTCGAATTGTTTAAAGAATAGGATATATAAACACAAGAAAACGTATCAGAATTTTCGTTTAATAAATGCTTTCAAGGTGGAAAATAAATTGCAGATAGAGAATGCAATAAAAGAACATCCACTATTTATAGAGAGACAGAGGACAATAATGATAAAAAAACATAATTTCACGGAATTAATAAATATGGAAGGTATATCTGATTCTGTATTGGATGACACGATAAGAGAGATCATAAAGACGATAGAATATAGTCCAGAAAAGTATTTGATACTATTGGAAGAGAATAAAGAATTAAAGAGAAAGATAGGAGACAACACTCCAGATTACATCATATCATTAAAGAGAGAATTAAAAGGATTAAAAGAAGATAACATGAAATTAATAAAGAAATTAAATACAAGGGTGGCTGCTCTCCCTTTAACCCCCTATATAACCAGCAAGGGGTCAGAGGGGACAGCATGTCCCCTGAATGTGTCAGAGGGGACAATATCCCCTGAAGAAGTAGAGAATTATAACACGGTATCAGCCGCAATAAAGAGCAAAAATATAACGAGAGATAAGACGGACGGTAAATATCACATAGAAGGGAAGAAATACGAAAAGATAAGAGGCACAAGAGAGGAAGTATGGTGCGGAACAGCATATCAAACAACAGGAGAATTAAAAAAGAGAGATTTAGAAATGAACAAATATGGAAGGGTAGTATCAAAAGTAAAAATGATAACAGCAACAATAGATAATAATTTTGTAAAATATAGGGGAACCAAGTTTCCCCTGTGACCCCTCCTATCCGGGCAAGGGGTCAGAGGGGACAGCATGTCCCCTGTTAAAACCATCACAATTGAAATCAAATATCAGTAAAGAATAATAAAAAAATGGGAATATTTTTTCATTTTTTTATTTTTATTTTAGTTAATCTCTCTAGAGGGGGACCCCCCTTTAACCCCTTATATAACCAGCAAGGGGTCAGAGGGGGCAGCATGTCCATTGATAAACCCCATAAATCATTTTAGGGGTCACATGTCAATTTATCACTCATTTCTGAATTTTTTATAAATCAGGGTTTTCATAAATAAGGATAGAATCGGGTTTAATCAGGGGTAATTTAGGGGTAATTTAGGGGTAATTTAGGGGTAATTTGTGTATATAATGTTAGGGGAATCGGGTTTAATCCCAACACCATTTTATCACTCATTTCTCAATTTAGGACTCATTTCTGAACTTTTGATAAATGAGGGGTTTCCATAATATAATCAGGGTTTTCATAAATGAGGGTTTAGGCGACCTGCAAAGTTTAGGGTTAGGGTTTAGGGTTGGCTGCCGGGTGATGGCAGCGCGCGCCACCCTAAACCACCTCTTTGTCTACGACTGCTGCGATTGCGACTGCGACCACCAACGAGAGCAGCGCCATCAAGGGGTATAAACCACCTCTTTGCCTACGAGTGCTGCGACTGCGACTACGACTACGACCGCGTCCGCGACGTAATGTTTTACTGTGCTTAGCCATATTTATATATTATATATTACATAAAAATATAAAAATATGAAAATATGAATAAATGATTTCCAATTCACCAATTTTTCAATTATGAATATGAATTAATCTCTCTATCTCTCTAAAAAGAGAAAGATGAAAGAAAGTAAATAGAATGTAGAATCTATTTATAAATCGGCATCATTTTTCTTGTAATATCTTTATACAAAAAAAATAAGAGAGAACAAATAAAAATAATAAATAATAAATATTATAAATATTATAAATACGTATTAATAAGGTAGGAATGTAAACAAGAGATTCCTATAATGTTTATACATAATCGTAATTTTTAACCAGATTTCATAGCTGATAAATAAACGAAGCTCACACATTGGGATAGTTCTTCAAACCTCGTTTTCAATTCTTTTCCACCATCCTCTTCCTTTGATATTGGAATACCATTACTCTTATATATTGCTGGGCCACTCTCATACCAACTACGTTCTAGGTTTTCTATTTCTTCTGTGTTTTCTATTTCTTCTATACTACTTTGTTGTTTTAATTCTCTTATTCCTGGTATAGTATCATCATGCTTTATAGAAACACGTAATGTAAATATATTAGAATTTAGTGGATTCCCTTTATCACTATATGTTTTTGATACATACGATTGAATTGTTTTGGTAGTCGAGCTTGAACGTGAAGCAATACCATATCCAGCCAAAATCATGCGAGTGAGTTTTTTTGGATATTTATTTTTTAAAGCTTTTTTATTTATTGTATCTCCTCCATATAAAAATTTTACACTCTCCATAACTTCTGGACGAGAATTATGATTATAAATTCCAATTGCGTCATGAACAGTTAAACCGCTATCATAATAAAATTGACCGTCGGATTTTAAAATAACAACTCTTTCTGATGTAATTTTTCTAATAATATTATGAACTTCAGTGTATATACGAGTATACTCCTTTGAAGCTCTTCCTCTTTCTGTAATAATAAACTGTTGTATTTTTTTAACTGTATTTGGATCACTTAAAATTTTATCAATTATAAATTTTGCTAACACAAATCTATTATTTTTTTGATTGATAGTTTTTGGCATTTATATAATATAAATAAAAAAAAATATGAAAAATTTTATTTTCAATTCATCCGTTTTTAATTATGAATATTAATTAATCTCTCTATCTCTCTAAAAAATTGAAACGTAAAGGTAAAATAAATGTTCTAATCGTATATCTTAAACTATCCTTTTTATGAAAGATATATATGTAATATAGTAAATCTAAAAAATAATATATCATTAATATAACATAAATTTATATAAAAATGAGTGCAAAAAAAATAAGGTGGCATGAAGAAATGGATATAGAAGAAAAAGAAGATGAAGAGTGGGAAAGTTGTCGTAAAATTAACGATTTAATTGCAGCACTCGGAAAAGAAATAAAAACGAAAACTGATGAAATGGCTCTAAAAGGGCTAAAAGAAAATGTAGAACGTGCAAAACGCGATGGTGTTTCTCTAGACAAAATAGATGAATGTGTAGAACACGCGAGCACGCTAATTCAACTTAATGTTGCTCCTTCCACCATTATTCAAACGTTAAATGATTCTATAAATAAAATGCCAATGAAATTAAGTAAATTAAGTTCATTACCTAGAGAAAAACGATTATCTGAATTAAAAACCGAATTGGAAAACCAATACGAAGATGAAGATCAGCTCGGTGGATATAAAAAAAATAATAAACGATTAAAAAAGACAACAATAAAAAGAAAGACACCGATAAAAAGAAAGACAACAATAAAAAGAAAGACAAAAAAGACACCAATAAAAATAAGACAAAAATAAAAAGAAGAAGTCGCAACAAGGACAAGGAACGCAATAAGGAACGCAACAAGGAACGCAATAAGGAACGCAATAAGGAACGCAATAAGGAACGCAATAAGGAACGCAATAAGGAACGCAATAAGGAACGCAATAAGGAACGCAACAATAATAAAAACGTATAGAATCGATCAAAATAAAATAAATTATTAAATCTTAACTTTATTTTATTTATTCTTGAGTTATATATATAAATATATATATACATTAATGGAAAAATATACAGTTAAAATAGATGGGGTTGACCATCCTGTTGTAAATCCTCCATGGACAACCGAAGGAAAGTATTCCGATAAAATGAAATTACAAACATGGGCCAATCAGGTGGTCCAATATCCTGATAATTATTTTGCAAAAAGAAACTACGATGGCCTTTTAAATAAAAAACAAAATTCATTAAGTGAAATTGCAGAAATAAAATATCGAATTGAACAAGAGAGAGCTCAAAAAGAAAGCCAACAACTTGCATTAAATCGTAAAACATTTCCCCCTGAATTAAAAGAAAAACAACTGGCCGATTTAAAAAAAGAAAAAGACGATGAATTTAATTTTCAGAATGTTGGAGGAAAAAAATATAAAAATAAAAAATATAATAAAAAAACAAATAAAAAACGTCGTCGTCATAGCCGCCGTCGTCGCACACACAGTCAAAAGAAGCGCAGTAAATATTAATTTTTGAATTTATGTTTTATATCAACATGTCAGCCAGCATGCTACTTTTTTGAGCATAACCACAATGATTCATCACATGTGAGTTCAAAATTGGGCATGGGATATATGAAACCGCGATATTGGTCTGTTTTGATAATTTGTTGCGCAACGTAGAGACCGTTGCTGTCTATATTGGTTGATACGACCGGAGAAACGAATTGGGTATAAGATTCGTTAACCAAACATTTTGAACTGTAATAGCAATGATTTGGATCGACAAATATAGTTTTATTATTTATACTCAATGGTGTTGGTTTGGTATCGCCAACGTATCCACCAATGTCATAGTTTCCACCCGTAAAACCCGTTGTGTTCATTTCGTATACCAGGACTGAATTGGCGCATTTTCCGGAGCTGACTTGCGGGTGATCCAGGTCAAGTTGATTATAATTTCCTATATACATTTCGCCCTTTCCGTCTGCGATTGCTTTCTCGTAGTACGGCTGCGTGTGAGTATTAAGTGGTGGTATTTTATTCGTAAGCACTTTTCCTTTTGTTATGGAAAGCAAATCATGATAACTTTTACTTGCGACCAGGGTGGAAACACCATTTTTATGAACAACCTCGTATGGCCCGGTGTATGTTTTATATAGAGTATTTTTTTTAGTAGAAATAGTTTTTGCTAAATTGACGGTTCCTGCATAAACTGTTTTTGAGCGAAGCTGTTGTGTTCTGTCGCCCGAACTAATATTAGGACCCGGTCTTTGAAAAAGAGTTTTGAAATCATCTCGTGTCATTTATATTTTTTATAGTATAATTTAATTTAAATACTATAATACTATAAAATAATTAAATAATAAAATGTTATTTATAAATTATATATAAATTTATAAATAAGTAATAAAAATATAAAATTTAAATAAATATTTTTTTTTTAATTTTATATATATATATATTATTAATGTATTAAATACACCATGACATTAAATTCTTGTTCAAAGGAATGTTCATCTTTTAAACAAAATACAGATCCGCGTTATAATAAAATTATCAACCATGTGAGAAATATGAATTCAATTGTTATTCATGATATTTCTATTTCAGGAGAGGGTATTTCTGGAATGTATTCTGTTTTTACCGAGTTAACATTCTTACGTTTGTGTATTGAAAATGATTTATATCATCCACATTTATATCGTTGGAGCGTCGGAGTTTCAGTTGGGACTGTTATCATCACATTTATATTAAACACGCGATATTTATACGAATGTCATTCTAAACAGATTGCTCTTGAATATTTAGAAGCTGTAGAAAAATTTATTGATTTTGATAATATTCGAAAAATATTTTTTAATATAGGAAAAGGTAAAACTTTAGGAGATTTTGCACCCGGACTGTTATTAAAAAATTTAATTTACGATGGCGCTTTATGTAGTAGAAAAGCTCTTGTAGAATTATTACAAGGCAATCATATAAATTTTAAATTCAATAATAAAAAACAATATTTTATAAATAGAAAATATTATAACTGGTTAGAATCAGATAAAAATTTGGATAATGTATTTTTTGTATGTTATGCGCAAGGTCAAACTAAAATGGTAGTATTTACCGGAAATGCTAATCGTTTTAAAAAAGGTACTAATTTTATTGACTATCAAGTAATGCAATATGACAACTTAATTAATGCCGTTTTATGTTCGTCAGCAATCATGGTATTGTATCCTCAGCCAACTATTAATCGTGATAAAGCTATTGATGGCGCATCCGCCGAAATAAATCAATTTGTTCATTTACAAATACTTATTAACGTAAGTTTCTTTTATGACTATAATATATTATTTACTCCTTTATTTTTATTTTTTGAAATTACTCCAGTAAAAAATAACAATTTTTTAATTATGGTGAATAAAAGAAATATCCAATATAGATATGAAGATTTAGTTACATTTAGGGAGTATTCAGTCCCACTTTTAAACTCTATTGCAACATTATTTACACGAAATGCCCGTTTAAATTTTAATGCAAAAATAAATGTTCCACTAACTGCATTATTTCACGGTCAGCCGTATGTACAAGAATTTTCAACAAATGATATCACTTCTAATATTCTTGCAGCATTTAAAACAAAAAATACGATAATAACAGAAAATTTGCACTTGATAAAAAATATTCGTCGTAAACACAAATATGTTCCAGTACTCGAATTAACAGAAGAACAGTTCAATTCTGAAGGTGATATTTTTTGTGTAAAAAATCAACTTAAAACGTATAGAGAATATAAAAAAGTGTATGAAAAATATGCTGTTATTTCATCAAATTTAATTACAAGCACTCTATTATACGGGTATTCTCAAAATGCTAAAACGACTTTATTAAATAAGGATTATAAAGAACAGTTGGACGAAAATGGGAAACCTATTCCAATTACTATAAATATTTGCAATTTTGATCAGTTTGTACGGACATCTTATCAAGATGATGAAAATTTTGAATTAAATATGTTGATTAAAAAAGATACAGGATTATTAAATAACCTTGCCAATGTTGGTTTTGTTTCAGGAAGTACAACATTTGATATACATGTAAGACAGTCATTATATACTGTAAATAAAACAAATGTAACATGTGATTGCTTAAAACCATTTATAAGTGAAATTCAAGGAGTCGTAGAGTATGCAATTAAAAATTTCTTAGGATCCAATCAATCATAAAATAGAATATTTATACCTTATTATTTTTATTTTTTTAAATTTTACTCAAAAATAAAAATAACATGGCGAACGAACTATGGGACACATGCGTTACCTAGACGGCCTGGATTCCATCAATGTTAAAAATAATTATAAACTCGCATTTGTTACAACCAATTGTGGTTAAATCTAGACGGCAACTACACGTACAACAATGTTACCAAGTGTTTATAATATTTTTAATCATACACGCATTCGAAAATGAGTTCAAGGTTCCAGTCCATGTTATTCAAGTCAACGATTCGCCCGTAATTATCGTAGAGGGTAATTCGGAGTTTCTGAATATTTACTGGTCCAAAAAAAGAGCGCTGTCTGTTCAATTGAGTGCTTGTGGGTTCGTTTACATCTCTTAAGAAACCAACATTGACGCGCGTGATGACATTTTTGATTACGTATGATTCAGAAAATACGGCGGAATAATAATCATTTACGGAATTATTATAATCGTCGATTGAAATAAAAATGTAACTTGCGGCTTTAAGTGACAAAAGCGCTTCTGAAACGACTGAACCCAAATTTCCGAATCCACCGGTTCCGCTATTTTTGGAAAGGTATGTTGCGTTCCGAAACCCTAATTGCCAACCCATAAAAGACATGAGTGGTGAAACATAATTCAATATACCGGTGCTTCTTATGTTTGTTGTAATTTTAAAATAAACTGGACTTGCTGCATCTTTTGGCTGCGCAAACACGCTCTTTCCGCTGATCTGATCAATGTAGAAATACAAGAGACCGGCCAACCCCACGCCCCCGGTATTCGAATCAATTATGGCATTGATTGTGCTTTCAATAGATGCGGAAGCGAGGACATTAATTGTATCAAGTGTTGTATAATAATTTCCGTCTGGTATCACGATGTTAAAAGGGGTATACGGTTGGTCGTGTCCAGTCGTATTCCAAGCAATTTGAATGGCGTTATTCCCGGTGAGTTCACTAATCGAATAAATGGCGTAAAACGGAATTTCAAAAGAGCCAATGCGATAATTAATAACGTTGTCGATTCTATCCGGAAGCGAAACATACAAATCCGTGCTTTTTGTGGTAAAATAATTTGGACGAAATCGTGAATCGATATTAACAGTTGTTACAATTGTAGAATATTTTACCGGATTGATTATACCCGGAGGAGCGCCGCTCTGACCCACCGTTAATCCGCTGCTGTCTTTGGTGATGCGGTAAGGGTCTGCAATGACGAAATGGCCGTCATTTTGTGTTCCCGGAATTATTGTATTTTTATCATAATTGTGCACGGGTGAATAATAGTTTTGTGGTAAATTTTTTTTAGATCCTGAATCGGAGTTGGTGGTGTTGTCGTCAGAATTTGGTTTGTCATCGGCACCATTGCTTAGGCCCCCCAAGCCATTTATTAAACAATGAGACACCGCCTCTAAAAACTCCGTCATTTTTGTATCTCGTTTTCCGGAAGAACCCAGTTTTACGATGAGGCGCTGTTTATAAAGTGACACATCATCGGCTGTATAATTATTTTTTAAAGCTAAACCGAGTAAATCTTCCATTTCGCGTAACGAATAATTATGAATATTGAAATCGAAACCGTCCATTGAAATCAAATATTTTTTTCAAGCAATAAAATGAATAACTATAGTATATTAATGTATATTAATTGTATGTATAAAATTATATTTATTATATATTTATAAAAAGAATTATTATAATAAATAAAAAGAATTATTATAATAAATAAAAACAAATCATTTAAATACTTATTTGTATTTATTTACTTATTATATGTTTACGTTATTACATTACGTTTACATTATTACATTACGTTTACATTATTACATTACGTTTACATTATTACATTACGTTTACATTATTACATTACATAATTGAACACCCTGAGCAAGATGCGGGTGAAGAAGTATCATATATGCGCTTGAGGCCGTGTTCATTGCAACACTCTCGTGGTGTTTTTATATTTGCATAGTTGCTGAAAGGCACATGGGTTTCAGCTTCATTACCATCGCAACTTTTGTTTTCTTTGCGCTCTTTCCAAAACCATCCTTTACTTTGTCTTAAGTCCCGATCACGGCCCTCCCCCTGATTGCATTCACGAAAAAAACGAGATGTTCCGTTAATTCCGCGACAACCGATTGCTGCAATTGCCTGCGGGTTATAATGGTGCGGTTTTACAGACGAATCGTATATAAACTGTATGAATGATGTCAGCGCGCTATGAACGTCGGATGAACAAATGCAATTTTCGCAACTGTATACGGAGTCAAGTTTATCAATGCACGAAATTTCTGCGTATTTTATTTTTTCGTGTGGGAAATCAAAGCAGAGACACTCATAAACCTGCTTTCTCGTTAATTTAATGGAGCGTTTATCTAATTTGTTTCCGAGAATAAGAATGGGGTGCGCGTGATTACAAACATTTTTTTGAAGCACGCGACGAATGTAAGAGTTTAGATTATCGTATGACATTTGATTTGACAAATCGAAAACGACGATTACCGCTGCAATATCGCGGTAATAAGTTTGAGCAAGGGACTGGTAATGTGGGGCGCCCGATGTATCCCAGAAGTAACACTTTACGTAGTCATATGAAGGGTGTTTATTTTTATTAGTTTTACTTTTAACATTGTTGTTATTATTGGCGTCATCGATGCCAACTTTCATAGTGCTTAAAAGTAGTGTTTCCGACGATGATGATGATTCCGAATAAGCTGCGACATATCTAGAACCGTCATCTAAAGATAAATCGTCATCATTATTTGCAGATAATGCAACGATGCGACTTTGGAAATCGATTCCCACAGTCGAATTATTTTTTATGGGAACAAGCGTAAAATAGTTGACAATTGTAGTTTTTCCAACGTTTTCATCTCCGATTACCAAAATTTTTAAAGAAAGGTGTGATGCCATATATTAATTAATATATTAATTAAGTAAAAGAAATGTAAAAATTATAAAAAATTATAAAAATTATATACACTATAAAAAATAAAAAAAATAAAAAAAATTAATAAAATATATTTTATTAAAGTAAAGTAAAGTATATCTATATCTATATTAAAATATTAAAATATTTGGACATTTGGATATTTGGACATTTGGTTGTGTAAAAATGCATTATTATATGCCTTAAGAAAGACGCTCATATCAAAAAGAA
>Ga0114966_10005112_pt1 | contig 11167 bp, 12 predicted proteins | sample M_130207_XF_Meta_FD_87029 | JGI IMG/M metagenome (GOLD analysis project Ga0114966, IMG submission 87029) | Freshwater microbial communities from Lake Montjoie, Canada to study carbon cycling - M_130207_XF_MetaG | ecosystem: Environmental > Aquatic > Freshwater > Lake | place: Lake Montjoie...
AAAAATTGCCATGCAACAACCTTAGAACTATCAACGGTGTCCGCTGGTTCATACGACGCACCGACCCTGAGTGACTGATTCACCACTCTGCGTGGCAAATTGGCTCAATAGGTCAAATTACCTATGCCGAAATCTCACTCAGCGTGATTCCATACATGGCGTAACCGATTGAAAGGTGTCGCCATGACCGGTCGCCCAATTCGTCGCCCTTGCTGACCAAGCAACGGCACAATTCAACTCTGCCTACCTGTTGAGTTTTCAACTCTGCCTATTTTTTCCTAGGAGGCGGATTTCCAAATCCGAAACCTCGACCGCGCGCATGTGCGTGATAATGATCCGGAATATTGCGCATGTTGTCGTCAATGTACGGAACATAGTCAAAGAGTGAATCAACGACTGCTAACAACCTCTGATGAAGTTGTGCTTTGATGTCGTCACTAGGAGTTGCGTTGTGTTGCTTCCAAACAACCATCGGTACATAGCAAACTTCACATTCGGCCACCCAACAGAGATCATCTTCGAAGTACCACTCTGTGAGTCTCGCTGCTTCGCAGAGTTCACAGATAGCCATGGCTCAGTCTGACAGTTCTACAAAGTATCTAAGGCTTGACGAACTTCAGCGACGTACTCACCGACGGCGTCTGGTCCGCCTTCCATCAACCGGCGCACGACAGACGCACCCTGCACGACTCCATCAGCCACACGGCAAGCCTCAACGGCTTGTGCACTATTGGAAACTCCAACACCAACAACCACAGGTACATCAGTGACCTGCTTGAGTCGACGCGCTAATTCGGTAGCCGTTGAAGCCAAGGTCGTTCTCTCCCCCGTCACGCCCAAGAGACCTACCGAATAAACAAACCCTCGTGCACGTGCACAGACTCTCGGCAATCTTTCGTCGGGTGCAGTTGGAGCGGCCAACATAATCGTTGATAAACCAACATCATCGGCAGCCTGACACCACAGAGCGGACTCCTCAAGGGGAAGGTCAGGGATGATCGCACCGCTAATACCTGCCTGCACTAATTGCGCGGCAAAGCGTTCATGTCCTGCGTGATGCACGGTGTTGTAGTAGCACATCACCACCAAAGGAATTCCTACATCAAGAGTACGAACGCCTTCAAAAATTGACACCGGCGTGGCCCCGTCGTCAAGTGCACGCTGTGAAGCTTGTTGAATGATTGGACCGTCCATCACAGGATCAGAAAAAGGTAATCCGATCTCTATGCAATCGGCTCCATGAGCCGCCGCTGCGCGTATCGCGTCAGTCCAACCTACGAGTCCCCCAGTGACATAAGGAACCAATAACTTGCGTCCCGCATCGCGCTTTGCACGAAGTTCAGTCTCTAAGGCCGTCAATGTCGTAGGCATTAACTCAGAACTTCCATCATCTGACCTACGTCTTTATCTCCACGGCCAGACAAATTCATCAACACTGTTTGACCTTGCATATTTGGTGCTTCGCGCGAAATCCAAGCGAGGGCATGCGCACATTCCAATGCGGGGATGATTCCCTCCGTTTTCGCCAATAACTGAAAACCAGCGATGACTTCTGTGTCAGTCACCGTCGGGTACTCGGCACGACCGATGGACGCCAGATATGAATGTTCTGGTCCAACTCCCGGGTAATCAAGCCCAGCCGATATTGAATGCGCCTCTTGCACCTGTCCATATTCGTCTTGCATGAGGTAACTGCGCATCCCGTGAACCACACCAGGTTGACCCCGACCCACGGCGGCGCCGCCTGCTGGCTCAACACCGATTAAACGTGCTTTGGTGTCCACAAACCCAGAGAAAATACCGATTGCATTTGAACCACCGCCAACGCAGGCCACAACCACATCTGGATCCTGACCGTAACGTTCGAGGCATTGTTCACGAGCCTCTGTGCCGATCACGCGATGGAATTCGCGCACCATCCACGGATATGGATGAGGCCCCATCACGGAGCCCAAGCAATAGTGCGTGCTTTCCACGGATGCAACCCAATCGCGCATCGCTTCATTCACAGCATCCTTCAAGGTTCGGCTACCACTATGAACAGCCTCAACCTCAGCCCCGAGAAGTTTCATACGAAAAACATTGAGGGACTGCCGCTCCACATCCACAGCGCCCATATACACCTTGCATTCAAGACCCATCAATGCCGCAGCAGTCGCTGCCGCTACGCCATGTTGACCGGCACCCGTTTCTGCCACGATGCGCTTCTTACCCATGCGCTTAGCTAACAAAACTTGCCCAAGAACATTATTGATCTTATGCGAGCCCGTGTGATTGAGATCTTCACGTTTGAGAACCAGTCGGATGCCCAACTTGCTTCCGAGTTGATAGCACTCTGTGAGCATTGATGGACGACCCGCATATTCCTTTAACGCTTGATTGAGTTCCGCACGAAAAATTGGATCAGCCCACGCCTGGCGAAAAGACGCTTCGAGTTCCTCACATGCTGGCACCAATGTCTCGGGAACAAAGCGACCGCCGAACTCACCGAAACGGCCCGACTCGGAGGGGTCAGACATCATTGACTTTTCTGCAATACTCACATCGCTCCTTGACAAGTAGAACTCTATGTTGGCATCTGATCGCTTCAACTGCCTAGTTGTTTAGCGATTTATTCATCCGCCCAGTCATAGGGAAAATCATCGCCCGAGTCACCCGTCACATCCTCTGCTGGAGCGGCGGCCCGAGCATTAGCAATGAATCGCCGAAGTTTCAGAGCATCTTTCTTGCCAGGGGCCGACTCCACTCCCGATGAAACATCGACGCCCCATGGACGCACGTAGCGCACTGCCTCGGCTACGTTCTCTGCTGTGAGACCACCTGCCAAAATCATCCGAATTCCCGATGGAATCTCATCGGTCAGAGACCAATCAAAAACCAAACCTGAACCTGGTTCAGGAGCGTCCACTAAAATCAAGTCCGTTCCAAATTGATTGGCCACACGGGCCTCACGCGAACCAGCTGTGACGGCCTTAATGATCCAGCGAACATTGTCAGCCAAAGCCACAACTGTTGACAACGGCTCATTGCCATGAAGTTGAACTGCCTTCACTCCAGACTTAGCCACCATGTCAAAGATTCTGTCCGGAAGATCTCCACGAAATACCCCGACCGTCAATATCTCGGGAGGTAGACGGCGCGTGATATCAAAGACAACTTGCGCCGACACCTGGCGGGGTGATGGTGCAAAAACAAATCCGACCGCGTCAGCACCCATGGCAACAGCGAGTAGCGCATCATCCTCATTCGTGATGCCACAGATTTTCACGAACACGATGTAACCGTATCTGCCAACTGCGTAATCAAAGTGGATACTGAATCAGCAGAACTACAGATTGCGTAATGCCCGAACAGCCCCCGTGGGGTCGTCGGCAGTGACCAGACTCTCCCCCACCAAAACCGCGTGATATCCGGCCTGATGAAGAGCTAACGCATCAACTGGTCCACGGACTCCGCTCTCAGCCACTCTCAACACCCCTGGAGGTATCAACCCTGCCATCCTCAATGCACGACGATGATCCACTTCAAAGGTGACCAAGTCACGTTGATTGACGCCAATAAGAACCGCCTCGGCAAACAAAGCCACTTCGAGTTCGGCTTCATCATGAATCTCCACAAGAACGTCGAGCCCGATGGATGTCGCTAAGTGGTGCAGATCTTTCAACTCATGGGGCTCGAGCGCGGCTGCAATCAACAGCACACAGTCTGCTCCCATCAGGCGCGTGTCGCACACATCATGCGGCGAGATCGTGAAGTCTTTGCGCAAAACTGGCAGGGTGCAAGCTGCCGCAGCGATCTGCAGATCTTCAATTGATCCCTCGAAAAAATCCTCATCCGTCAGAACGGATAAACAAGATGCACCGCCTGCCTGATACGCATCGGCTAGAAACTGCGGGTCAAGGTCCGCTCGTAAGAGCCCTTTGGACGGCGATTTACGTTTGATTTCACTAATGACAGCGATTGCTTGAGGGGCGTCCACCGCCAGACGATCCCGGAACCCTCTCGCTGGTTGCATCTGCTCGCAACGCCGCACAAGGTCGGCCAACGAACGATCATCATTCGCCGCTAGCGCACGATGGTGATCAAGGATCCGATCGAGATATGTGGCTTTCTGACTCACGAGGGAATCAGGCGCCCTTTCCGCCGATGGGTCCGAGGAAAGTCAATTCTGGGCGACCACCCATGAAGGGTCCAATTGCTGATCCCAGTGCCTTGAATGCTTCCGAGCCCATATGCACGTTCAAAGCATCTTGATTCTCATACATCTCGTACATGTACAGAACATCTTCCTTTGTTGGATCGGTGTGCAGAATGTAATAAATCGTTCCCGCTTCGCTTTTCGCAGTTTCCAAGGCTCCGCTGAGCGCCGCCGCTAACTCATCGCGCTTTCCTGGTGCGGCTGGAATGACAGCCCATACAGCAACTTTGGTCATGATGAACCCCTTTTCGAACACGGCACTTTGCCGTTCCCCTACCGTAGACGCTAGATCGTCTGAATTAAAACCCCAGACGGGCCCGAACTTCATTTTCCAAGTCATTCAATGGGACGCGAACCTGCTGAGTCGAATCCCGGTCACGAATCGTGACCGCATTGTCATCCAGCGAATCGAAGTCAACGGTGATGCACAACGGTGTACCGATCTCATCTTGACGGCGGTATCTCTTGCCGATGGACTGCGTGTCGTCATATTCCACCATGTAGCGCTCACCCAAGCGGTCAAAAATATCACGAGCGATCGGAAGTAAGGAGTCTTTCTTGCTCAGCGGCAAAATTGCCACCTTGTATGGAGCAAGTCGAGGATGCAAACGCAAAACTGTGCGCGCCTCCCCTCCGATTTCGTCTTCTTCATATGCTGCTAATAAAAATGCTGCCATGGCACGGTTGACACCAGCAGCGGGCTCAATCACAAACGGCACATAGCGCTCGCCAGTTGACTGATCAAAGTAATCAAGTTTTTGCCCCGAGTGAGTTGCATGCTGATTGAGGTCAAAGTTTGTTCGCTGTGCGATACCTTCAAGTTCACCCCAGCCCCATGGATAGGCAAACTCAACATCGGCAGTACCTGTTGAGTAATGGCTCAACTCATCGGCGTCATGAGGACGCAGACGCAACATCTCCGTGGGAATACCCAAGTCCACGTACCACTGCATACGCGTATTGCACCAATACTCGTACCACTGAGGACCTTCGCTCGGCGGAACAAAAAACTCAAGTTCCATCTGTTCAAATTCGCGTGTACGAAAGATGAAGTTTCCTGGGGTGATTTCATTACGGAAACTCTTGCCAACTTGCGCAATACCGAAAGGTGGTTTCTTGCGACTCGTTTGCAGAACATTCGAGAAGTTGACGAACATGCCTTGAGCGGTTTCTGGGCGTAAGTACACCTCTGCACCCGAACCCTCAACGGGTCCCGCGAATGTCTTGAACATCAAGTTGAAAGCTCGTGCTTGCGTCAAGGTATCTTTGGCGCCACAGTTGGGACACACCGTTGTGTCCTCAATGTGGTCTTCACGAAAACGTTGTTTGCAACTTTTACAATCGACAAGAGGATCACTGAAGTTTGCAAGGTGACCACTGGCCTCAAACACTTGTGGAGGACCGAGGATCGCCGCGTCAATCAGCACCACGTCATCACGCTTTTGCACCATCGTGCGAATCCATGCTTCACGGACGTTACGTAACATCAGCGAACCTAGTGGACCGTAGTCATAACTCGACCGGAAACCCCCATAAATCTCTGCCGATGGGTAGACGAAACCTCTCCGCTTACAAAGGTTGACAATTTGGTCGAGATCTTTAGCTGGCATAGGAGAGCAAGTTTAGGGGTTTGCTAGTGCTCACAAGCAGGTTAAGAACAATCAGTGGCGTTCAAAAAGAGAAACTGAGCGCAACCGTCTCTCAATATGGTGCTCAAAGGCTCGTGTTGCGAGTTGAGCCACCTCATTTAACACAGGGTCGTTGAGAGTCTGCGGTCCCGGTTGGTGTGCCTGATCCAACATTTCGCCGAGTCGCCCCCCAAGCACATCGCGCAACAATTTAAGTGCCGCTGGTGAAATCGCAAACCCTGCGCGGCACGAACGACAAACGACGCCTCCCTGCTGTACATCGAAAGCCACAAAATTGATATCCTCTCCGCTGCCTTCGCCACATGCCACACACGTGTCAAGTTGTGGGCGAACTCCTTCAGCAACGAGCAATTTCCACAAGAACGCTGGAACAACAAGTGGCGAGGGGCGGGTCAAGAGAGTTTGCCGAGCGCCCAACAGCATTTTGAACATCTGCGGTACTGGTTCACGATCGGGGACTAATTGGTCAACAGCTTCCAAAAGGGAACTTGCTTGTGTCATCGCATCCAAGTTGCCAAAAACAGTTCCGTGTGAATCCACACTTTCGACCTGACTGACGATATCTAAATCGCGTCCCCGATGAAACTGCACAGCCACATGTGAAAGCGGCTCCAGGCGGCCTCCAAACTTTGATCGCGTTTTGCGAATTCCTTTGGCGACTGCTCGTACTTTGCCGTGATTCTCTGTCAGGAAAATCACAATTTTGTCTGATTCACCTAATTTATATGTGCGCAGAACTATGCCCGTGTCCCGGTACAAGCGCGAGGTCACGGGTCAACACCACCGAAACGCCGTTCTCGTGAAGCGAACTCGGCAATCGCAGTCTCAATATCTGCCGCGTGCAAATCTGCCCACGAACGATCAATGAAAACAATCTCGCTGTAAGCCAATTCCCACATCAATGAACGCGGCAAGCGATCAGAAGGCCCAAGAACAACCACCAAATCGGGTTCGCCAGCCTCTCCGAACAACATCGCATCCAATGACAATTCAGTGATCTCTTGAGTCTCGTCCCATGCCCCGAGAACTGAACACAGCCGCATCCGACCATCGCTATAAGGATGCGTCGTGACCTGCACACCATCAATGGTCATACTTTCGGGCACATCGCCCCATTGAGCCAAATTTGATGACTCGGTGGCGCCGATGTCATATGGGTGCACCGAGATAAATCGCGCTCCAGATGCCTTGCCCGCGCCAGCCAAACTCTCTAGTCGGTTCTTCCACTGCGGCGCATCAAACCTGAGCCATTCCTCAATTGATCCACCAGCGACAACAATGTGCCTCAACGATGAAATGCCCAACTCTGGTGTTGGCCTCCGAGACTTAAAAACTCGGCGAAAGAGTTGCGACATAACTCCCATTGTTGCCGATGGGAGAGCAGTCAACGGAGATAGTTGAGCCCCTGCGTGGAGCAATCAATGACACATAGGACCGACGGTGGCAAGTACCGTAGGAAGTCATGCATGTGGCTTGCATTATGGACGGCAACGGAAGATGGGCTCAAAGGCGCGGACTACCGCGTATCGCTGGCCACACCCAGGGTGAAGAGAATCTTGCGGCAGTGGTCCGGCTCTGCGTGGCGCGCAATGTTGATTACCTCACCGTTTTTGGCTTCTCCACTGAAAACTGGATTAGACCTCGCAAAGAGGTTCGCCACATTTTGAGCCTTCACAAGCGACTCTTTGGGCGAGTCAAAGAACTTAATGAACTCAACGTGCGAGTGAGTTGGATCGGGCGGCGCTTCGAGGATCCAGCAGCCCGAACACCGCGCTTCGTCCAAAGAGCAATACGGCAGGCCATCTCAGACACCTCTGCCAACACTGGGATGACTCTGACTGTCGCCTTTGATTACGGAAGTCGAGCCGAAATCGCCGAGGCCGCCAGACGCTTGCACGATCGTGGCCTGCAACCCTCGATTGAAAATCTTGGTCAACAGATGTACCTCCCTCAGATGCCAAACGTCGATGTTGTCGTACGGACCTCGGGCGAACGAAGACTCTCAAACTTCTTGCTCTGGCAAGCCAACGGTGCCCCGATTCACTTCACCACCAATACATGGCCCGAGTACTCCGCCGAGGATCTTGATCAAGCTTTGGCCCTCGCCCGTCGAGTTCATTCTTCCTAAAAAACGTATATCTGCCACCTGTGAACTACGGTTCAGGATTGTGTCTGCGCCTCGTAGGAAAATAAATCTCTCTGATGCAATGGAGATCGCCACCTCAGCCCTACCCAATGCAGAAAGCCGGCCAGGGCAAAAAGAAATGGCTCAAGGCGTCGAAGAGGCTCTTCAGAATCAGACCCATTTAGTCGTGCAGGCTGGCACAGGCACGGGCAAGACAATCGCCTACCTCGTACCAGCGATTCTCAGCGGAAAACGTGTTGTCATCAGTACGGCCACCAAGGCGCTTCAGGATCAATTGGCGAACAAAGATCTTCCCTTTCTCGCCGAACATCTTGGTCCCTATCTCAACCGCGAGATTTCTTTTGCGGTGCTCAAGGGTCGTAGCAACTACGTCTGCATGCAGCGAGTTGCAGAACTACATCTTCTTGAGGAAAAAACAAAACGCGACGCTTCACCCACGCTTTTAGAAGTTGAGGAGATGTCCGACTCCATCAAACGCGAAGTCACCAAGATCGCTACTTGGGCCCAAACAAGTACGTCAGGCGACATGGATGAAATCACGTGGTCTCCCAGCGAGCGCGCAACGAGCGCAGTCAGCGTTGGTAGCGATGAGTGCCCAGGAGCGCGTCGCTGCCCACAAGGCGGTCAATGCTTTTCCGAATTAGCCCGATTGCGTGCCGGGGAAGCCGAAATCGTGGTTGTCAATACATACCTTTATGGTCTCCATGTCGCGTCGGATGGCGAACTGCTTCCCGAGCATGAAGTTCTTATCGTAGATGAGGCCCATGGGCTAGAAGACATCATGAGTAGCACTGTTGGCGTCTCAATGTCGGCAGGTAACTTCAACTCCTTCGCAGGAATCACCAAACGAATTATTGCTGATCCGAAGATTATTTCAGACATAGTTGACATTGGACTCATGCTCAATGAAGTCCTTGAACCAGATTCTGGAAAGCGAATCAGCGCGCCCTTACCCAATGAAGTGACGTCGGTATTGGCGGCCGGACGTCGCGTGGTAGCGAAGGTTCTAGAAATTCTGCGCGTTATTGAAACCAAAGACGACGACAGTAATCAACGCAAGTTACGCGCTCAGACCATGGCTACACGGCTAGCCGAAACTCTAGACGTCGCTCTACAGACCAATGACAGTCATGTCCCCTTTGTGTCTGGAACCACAGACCGACCCATTCTGGAAATAGCACCGTTGAACGTCGGCCCCACTCTCAGTGCTGGCATTTGGCAAAAGACAACAGCAATTTTGACAAGTGCCACGATCCCGACCAATATGCCACAACGGGTCGGGTTGCCTAACGACAGAGTGAATACATTGGATGTCGAAAGTCCTTTTGACTATCAATCCAACGCAATGTTGTACTGCTCAGGTCATCTCCCAAATCCCAATGATGCTTCATTTGGTGCTCTGATGCATGAGGAGCTTTTTCACCTGATCATGGCCGCCGGTGGTCGCACTTTGGCACTGTTTACGAGTATTGCCAAAATGAACGCAGCCGCAGTCGCATTGCGCGACCGACTTCCACACACAATCTTCACTCAAGGTGAATACAAGAAAACGCAGATCTTGAAACTATTCAGTGAAGATGAATCCTCGTGTCTGTTTGCCACACAAGGATTCTTTCAAGGGATTGATATTCCTGGGCGAACCCTGTCATTGGTGACTCTCGATCGCATTCCGTTTCCCCGGCCAGACGATCCCCTGATGAAAGCTCGCCGTGACGCAGTTGGTCCGAGTGCTTTCCGAGAAATTGATCTACCGCGTGCCGCTACCAGTTTGGCTCAGGCCACAGGTCGATTGATACGCAACGCAACAGACCGAGGGGTTGTTGCAGTTTTTGATTCTCGCCTAGCCAACTCTGGCTACAGAAGCACCATCTTGAACGCTATGCCCAAGATGCGACGTACCTTAGTTCGCTCTGAGGCCGAGGATTTCCTGCGCACGATCACCGAGTAAGTAGCGAAGAAAACTATTGCTCAGATGACTGGCATGAGCCGATAACCGATTCCGCGTACCGTCACAATCAGACGCGGCTCATCTGGCTGATCTTCAATCTTGACGCGCAGTCTGCGAACATGAGCGTCAACTAAACGGCTGTCACCGAGATAGTCGTAACCCCATACTCGCTCGAGCAGTTGATCACGCGACAAAACGATGTTTGGATGATCTGCAAACTCACACAGCAAGTTGAATTCTGTTTTAGTGAGTGAGACTTCCTTGCCACCTTTAAAAACAAGTCCCTGATCTCGACGGACATCAATGTCACCAAAGATCTCACTTGGCGCTGTCGAGTCGGTAGAACTCACCAATTGGGCGCGTCGCAAATGGGCACGAATCCGCGCCGCTAACTCCTTGGGTACGACAGGTTTCGTTACATAATCGTCGGCCCCCGCCTCAAGACCAGTCACCATGTCTTGGGTATCTGTCTGAGCCGTCACCATAATGATCGGAACAATCGACATCGCCCGCAAGGCCCGACACACATCGAAACCCGATATATCGGGTAACCGGAGATCCAAAAGCACTAGGTCAGGTTCTTCGGCGTGGAAAGCCGCTAAACCGCTCCGCCCATCGGCGGCCTCTCGAACCCGATACCCCTCATCTTCGAGAACCAGACGTAACGCCAGCCGAATATGGTCGTCATCTTCAATAAAGAGCAGGGAGTTCACTGAGGCATTCTTATCCAGAAAAACACTTTGTTACACAAAACGCACACTTTGCGCACTTTCTCAACACACAGTCTCGCAAGACTGACAGTGTTCACGCTGGTGCGGTGGGGGTCTTCCTCCCCCTGATCCTCACCTCCCAGCGTGCCCTGTCTCGCCCGGTTCGCTGGCTCATTGCCCGAACCGGGCGATTTATTTTCTGCGACGAACTCAAAATTAGGCAAGGATATGAACGTGCAAGTTCCTTCCCGCCTTCGCAAACTGAGCCTCCGAAGTCGGGTCACTCTGCTTTTCCTAGCGACGGGGCTTTTGGCGTCGCTGTCATTATCTGCGGTGAGTTACGTCAGTGCCCGTTCGTATCTCCTCGAACGTCGCACCGAAATCGTTGAGCGCCAGTCTTTCAACAATGCTCAGTTGATCCGCCTCCAATTACGCACCCGTCGTTCACAGGCATTTGAACTGATCTCCGGCATCAGAACCGAGCAGAATGGGTTTTCGGTTCTTCATCTAGCTCCC
>Ga0114966_10005116_pt1 | contig 11164 bp, 8 predicted proteins | sample M_130207_XF_Meta_FD_87029 | JGI IMG/M metagenome (GOLD analysis project Ga0114966, IMG submission 87029) | Freshwater microbial communities from Lake Montjoie, Canada to study carbon cycling - M_130207_XF_MetaG | ecosystem: Environmental > Aquatic > Freshwater > Lake | place: Lake Montjoie...
CAGCGCAGTCGGTATCGAGGTCCTTGAGCATCTCCATGGCCATCTCATTGGCGCCGCCGTGCAGCGGACCCTTGAGCGCGCCGATGCCGCCACATACCGCGCTGTGCATGTCACTCTCGGTGCTCGCGATGCAGCGGCAGGTGAATGTGCTGGCGTTGAAATCGTGCTCCGCGTAGAGAATCAGGCTGACATCCATGATGCGCGCCTCAAGCTCGGATGGCTTCTTACCAGTCATCAGCCACATGAGATTCGCGGCGTGACCGAGCGAAGCATCTGGCTCAAGCACTGGCTTGTTCTCAATAGTGCGCTGAATGGCTCCGATCAACGTCGGGATCTGCGCCAAGAGACGCTTCGACTTGCGCAACTCCGCGTCCGGTGCGTTGGACTCGCACTCGGCGTCGTGATGAGCAAGGATGCTCACGCCCGTGCGCAAGAGACTCATTGGGTGCGCAGTCGGCGCAGCCTTCACAACGGCAGCCAGTTGATCGATCACCGTCTTCTGAACGGCGCGCATGCCCTTCACTTCATTGCTGAACGCTGCAAGCTCCGCGTCGGTTGGCTTGGTGCCAATCAGAACGAGGTACGCAACGCCTTCAAAGGTCGCCTTCTCGGCGAGGTCAGCAATCTCATAGCCGCGATAGATGAGTTCGGTCTGCGTAACAGCGCAGATCTTCGTCTCACCGATCACTTGGTTGGCGAGTCCACGCGTGTCGACAGGCTTGGCAGTTGGGACCGGGGTAGCAGGAGTGGCGGTGACCATGGCGTCTAGACCTCGAGGTATCAAAAATGCGAGCGGATTCGGATGATCCATGATGGTAGCGAGGGTGCACAGTTCAAGGCGAGTCGGAGTAGCATCGAACTCGACATGAAGAGGCAATCCGCGCTGTATTTCGTGCTCAGTTCCGCCGTTATTGGTGCCCTTGCGCTCCTGCCGGCAGGCTGTGGCGGTCCGCCCGTGGTTGGCGGCGGCCCCCTTCAGCCCGGGCGAGCGCGGGCGGATAGCGCGGTCAAGGACTTAACGGCATGGCTGCCGGGTAACTACTCCAGCGCTGCGCAGGCCGCCGCGGACAGCACCTATTTCGATGTCCGGCTTCACATCGTGCCCATCTGGACCGACCGCGCCGACGGCCCATGGATGTATGTGGAACAGGCCATGGCCGACTCCCAAGACAAACCGTATCGCCAACGGATCTACCGGCTCATCAGCCTGCCGAACAATCATGCCGAGAGCGTGATCTATGAATTTGCCGGCGCTCCGCTTTCGTGGGCGGGCGCCTGGCGCAACCCAGAGCGATTCAACGCGCTCGACCCCGGGCTGATCTCCGTCCGAGCGGGCTGCAGCGTGGTACTTGGATACCAAGGTGCGAACCAGATCAGTGGCACCACCAAAGGCGCCGATTGCGGCAGCGCCCTCCGCGGCGCGACATACGCCACCACCGACGTCACCGTGACCGCCACCGAACTCAATAGTTGGGATCGCGGCTACGACGCAGCGAACAAGCAAGTCTGGGGCGCCGTCAAGGGCGCGTATCGATTCATGAAGGAATCACCCGCTGTGAATACCGCACCGCATCCAGAACAACCAATGGGCGACGAAGCCTCCATCGCCGCACCTGCACCCGAGCCACAACGATGACGACACTCACTCCGCATCCCGGCCGAAGACTTCGCGACGCATGGCAACGCGGCACCGTGATGGTGCCCGGCGCCTTCAATGCCTTGGTGGCTCGCGCCGTTGCCCAAGCAGGATTCGAAGCGTGCTACATCTCTGGCGGCGCAACGGCAAACGCATGCGGCTATCCAGATATTGGGCTCGTCACGCTCACCGAGATGGCGCGCACTATCCGGGAAATTTCCGATGCTTCCAAGCTTCCGGTCATCGCTGACGCGGACACTGGTTACGGAGAAGTGGAATGCTGCGTCCGCACAGTGGTCGAATACGAACGCGCCGGCGCGGCCGCACTGCATGTGGAAGATCAGGTCTTTCCAAAGCGCTGCGGACATCTTGACGGCAAGTCACTCGTAAGTGCCGCGACCATGGTTGACAAAGTTCGCGCCATGAGCACCTACCGTGTCAATCCTGACTTCGTGATCATTGCGCGCACCGATGCCGTTCATGTCACTGGCTTTGGTGATGCCATCAAGCGCGCCAATCTGTATCGCGAAGCAGGCGCGGACATGATCTTCCCCGAAGGCCTGCAGACCGAGAAGGAATTCGCAGACTTTGCAAAGGAATCTCCAGGGCCACTCTTGGCAAACATGACTGAGTTTGGAAAGACCGCTGATATCTCTGCGGCGCGATTCCAAGAGCTTGGCTATCAAGTGGTGATCTATCCACTCAGCATGATGCGGCTCGCAATGGGCGAAGTCAGCCGCGGACTTGCCGCGCTCAAGCGTGATGGCAGCGTGCGCGAAAGTATGCCCCGCATGCAAACGCGGAAAGAACTGTACGAACTGCTTGGCTACACCCCAGGCGATCAGTGGAATTTCCCGAACGACCGGTGACGCGTTGCGTCAATTCACAACGATGTCATAGTTCAATTGCGTTGGATCGGAAGAACTCCGATACCACGAAACCCCCACATCATTCGGGCGCAAGTTGCGCGTTCGCAACATCGGCGGCGTTGGCGATTGCTCCTCAAGCTTCTTCGCCTTCGTGCCCTTCGCGGGCTTGTTGACAACAAACTCAATCGTGACTGGCTTGGTGTTCACCTCGTCATCGGGGACAGCAAAGTTGATGTCGTCAGCAGCGTCAAGTTTCGTGACATAGCCATGCGAACTGCTCGTGTACTGAAACTTCAGATCGCGCATCGCGGTCTTGAGTTCTTCAACGTTCTTTGGGCGACCGCCCTTCGACCACACTTCACGCAGGCCTTCGGCCAAGAACTCCAGACGCCCGCGAGCGGCAACATATGCACCAGGCTTGGCAACCTTGGCATACTCCTTCCACTTTGATTCGAAGCGCAGAACATCAGGTTCAGTAGCTAACGAGAATGCCTTGCGCATCGCGTCAAACGGCTTGGTGCCGTCATTCAATAGTTTCAGCATGACGGTAAATGAAGGGCCGTATCTGCCATCCTCGCCATAGACCAAGAAGTGCACCATGGACCAACTCTGCATGTATTGCATGCCAGCGCTGCCGTTATGAACATTGGCGCTCCAGCGCTGATCATCCATCTGCAGGAGATTCATGAAGGGGATGTACTTCTCCTGCACGACCGCCTTGCGCACCTGATCCACCACTTGCGGGCTCGCCTGCCCAATGATCACCGAGGTTCCATCAACAACAGACTCGCCAAAGAATTCCGCGAGCCCTTCGTTCAACCACGGTGGCATCTCGTTGCCAAAGAGCGCGTATGCAAATTGATGGAAACCTTCGTGCTGAATGACGTGCTCGACGCGCTGCTTCGGAAGCCCTTCCACCCAGAAAGCAAGCCCGGCCCCGCGCGGGCTGATGAAGAACATGCCGCCGGAACCGGTGCCGTCGATTGCATACTGCGTGCGCAGGGTGTCAAGGTAATCCTGCTGCTTGGAGAACATCAGCACATTCGGATAGTCCGGCGACCGTTTGCGCAAGCCCGACTGCGCAACGAGTTGCTTTGTGAACTCGCCGTACATCGTGTCGAGATGATCCGCGTACTGCTTCGTCTGCGCTGAAATGAGATCGCTGCGAATCGTGTAGTAGCGACTGTTAGGAAGTTTGTGACCCACTGGTGGCGCGGTGCGATCCCACCATGTTCCAACTGCTTGTTGTGATGCAGTGCTCGGAGGAGCCGTTGGTATTGGTTGTGGGGCGGCGGCAAAGAGCCCGAATGCAGAAAGCGCGACGGACGCAAGACCCATGATGGAGAGGCCTGCAATTGGCAGTCGTGTTCGAATATGTGCGGGCACAACATTTAGAATAGATTGGCAGACCGACCGCGGATCGCTACGGATCGCCTGAGATCGACCTTTACCGGACTTACCGCATCCGCAGGAGCAAAATATTGGAAATGATGGCGCGTAGGGCTTGCAAGGCCCCGAATTCAGTGCATACTCTCGGTAACCCTTTCTTCGGAAGAAGGGAGCCGTGAAAAGGGCCAGCAACCACTCTGGTGGTCTGAGGTTTGTTTGATTTGGGAATAAGGGCCCGAATCAAACTGCTAAGGGACACTGGGAAAAGGGAACTCTCGTGTTTCGTTCGCTCTGAAAAGAGCGTCCGCCACAAGTGCTACCAGACTGGGTGCGAGGGATTGAAGGGAAAGGGAGACCGGCCGCGAACTCTAGAAAAGGGCGCGGCCGAGTTTCTTTTTAGGCTTTTTTGCGCGGGGCATCCGTATACTTCCGGATTCGCAATCGGAGCGCTGTTTCTGCGCCCCCGTTCGCGGACCCAGGAGCCCCAGACGCGATGATTGACCACACGATGCCTTCGGTCCGCCGATCCCCTGCCGGCACCCAGTTTGCACGCCTCGCCGCCAATGCGGCGTGCGCTGCGGCGCTCCTTGCATCCGCAGCAATGGCGCAGTCGTCGAAGCCCGTGGCACCAGCCGCCGCGCCCGTAACCGCCGCGCCGAAGTCGGGCGCCGATACCCGCAAAGAAGCGATGGCTTCGCTCGAAGCCCGGTACGTCTGCGGTCCCGCTGCCGCGGATGAGTTCGGATACCGCATTGTCTGGCAAACCGAGCCACTGGTCACCAAAGGAGCTGTCCTCCAAATTGCCAACGCCTCCGCCGACAGCGTCTGGTTTGGCGATAGCAGCGGCAGCATTGTTCGACTCCGTCGCGACAGCGGCGAAACGGTCTGGCGCAGTTCAACCTTCCAAGGCATCGAGCGCATGCTTGCTTTGAAGTACCTGCCAGCTGAACACAATGACAACGTGTATGTGGTGACCGAGCTGGGCTCGGTGATCATGGACGCCGCAACCGGGAACCTCTTGAAGCGCACCCGCTTCTCTCAGCTTCCTTCGAACGTCCCAGCGATCTACGGTCAGACCATGATCTTCGGAACGGGCACCGGACTAGCGAGTTGGTTCCAGTACTCCACTGGCTACAACTGGCGCGCTACCACTCTTGGTGGTCATGTAACTGCTCCAGTCACAGTGTCAGGTGACATTGCAATCGTTGGCTCCACGAACGGCACCGTCCTTGCGATGGATGCACCGTCCGCAGGAATCCGCTGGTCTCGCAAGTTGTCCGCAGGGGTGGAAACCCAAATCGCTGCCGATGCCCAAGCGTGCTACGTGGCTGGCAACGATCAAAGCCTGTGGGCCTTTGACCAGATGCGAGGCCGCGTGCTGTGGCAGTATTTCACGCAGACAGCGCTGAAGAATCCTCCAACTCGCATTGCCGATGGACTGTATTTGCAGATCCCCGGCGAGGGCCTCGTGAGCTTCACTCCCCTGCCGAACAACAAGCCCGACGGTGAAGTCCTTTGGAAGAGCAAGGCTCCCGGAAACATCATTGGTCGCATGAATACGAATGTCATGGCATGGGACCGCGCCACGCGCACACTCAGCGCGGTTGATGTGGGCAATGGCCGCATCGTGCATCAGGTCAGCCTGCCGAAGGTGGAGACGATCGAGTTCTACCCAACGGTTGACGGCGAGATCTTCATTGCATCCAGCGACGGAACGGTGGAGCGACTTGAGCCCCTCAACCGCAAGCCCGGCAGTAACGGAACAGCGACGAACGCTGAACCGACATCCGGTCGAACCACCACCACTGTTGCGCCTGTTGTTGGTGGCGCTGCAGCAAAGCATCCTGGCTGATTGCATCGTGGCTGAACACGCTCGAATCCGCCGCGCGCTGATTTCCGTGAGTGACAAGTCTGGGCTCGTGGAATTTGCACGCGACCTGGCCGCAATGGGTGTTGAAATCATTTCAACCGGTGGCACGGCTGCTGCTCTCGCCAAGGCCGGCATTTCTGTGCTACCCATCGAAAGTGTCACGGGCTTTCCCGAAATGATGGACGGGCGCGTGAAGACGCTGCATCCCAAGGTGCACGGCGGACTGCTCGGCGTGCGCGGAAATCCGGAGCACATGGCGGCCATGGCGAATCACGGCATTCTGCCGATCGATCTCGTCTGCGTGAATCTCTACCCATTTGAGGCAACGATTGCCAAGCCCGGCATCGCGGAGCACGATGCGATCGAGAACATTGATATCGGCGGTCCTTCAATGCTGCGAAGCGCGGCAAAGAATTTCGAGAGCGTGACCGTGGTAACCGATGCTGCGCAGTACTCGCGCGTCATTGCTGAGATGCGCGCGAATAACGGCGCAACAACCTTGATGCTACGACGTGCATGTGCACAAGCTGTGTTTGCGCGCACGGCGGAATACGACAAGGCGATCGCGCAGTGGATGGACTCTGCTGGATTCGCACAGAGCAATCGCGCAGCAGATGCAACAGCAGGTGCAGATGCAGCGGCGGGAGCAACTGCTTCAGGCGCTCCATCTCTGTTTCCGCGCGAAGCGAACATTCGGCTCGAACTCGTTGACGAACTTCGCTACGGCGAGAATCCGCACCAGCGCGGCGCGGTGTATGCGGATCGCACCTTCGCAGGCCCGAGCGTTGTTGGTGCGAAACTCATGCATGGCAAGCCGCTTTCCTACAACAACTTGTTGGATGCAGCGGCGGCTCTTGAATTGGTGCAGGATCTGCATGCGCAGCGACCCGCATCCACTGCGTGCGCAGTGATAAAGCACACGAATCCATGCGGCGCGGCGATCGCTGATTCTGTTCTCGGCGCATTCGAGCACGCGTGGAGCGGCGATCCGATGGCTGCATTCGGCGGCATTGTGGCGTTCAGCCGCACTGTCGATGCTGTCACCGCAGAAGCGATGGCTGCTGGTGAACGATTCCTCGAAGTAGTGATTGCGCCCGGCTACGAAGCGAAAGCGCTCGAGACGCTGCAAGCGCGATGGAAGAATGCGCGACTGCTCGCTACTGGAGACTTTGCAGTGACGCAGCGAGCGGCGCACACGAACAGTGCGGATGGTGGCAGCACGCTCGCCTGGCGCAGTATTCCGGGCGGCATGTTGGTACAGGAACGCGACGTGCTTCCAATCGACGCCGCGGGGTTCACGCACGCGGCTGGTCCGGTGCCGAGTGCGGCAACGCTTGCCGACGCGGCGTTGATGTTCGCTGTTGCCAAGCATTTGAAATCAAACGCCGTATGTATCGGCGCCGGCGGAACATTATTCGGCGCTGGAGCCGGGCAGATGGACCGCGTAGCGAGTTGCCGCAACGCCGTTGAGAAGGCGCGCACAAAGCTTGCGGCGAGCCCTGCAGGGTCCGTGGTGGTTGCGGCGAGCGACGCATTCTTTCCTTTCGCGGATGGCCCGACGCTGCTTGCGGACGCGGGCGTGCGCTGCGTGGTCCATCCGGGCGGAAGCAAGCGCGACCAGGACACGTTTGACCTCTGCAACGCGCGCGGAATCACCTGCCTCCTGACCGGCTCCCGCCACTTCCGCCACTAAATAGGTGCCGTTCACCATTGTCCCTAATTAAATTGCTGCCGTTCACCGCGGTCGTCTTTGCGGCTAAACTTTGCCTCCCATGAAGCTCGATCACCCGACGCTGCCGGTTCTCAAGGCGGCCTTTCCGGACGTCAAGTTCCTCGCCGCCGAATTCCGCGGCCAGACCACTGTGATCGTTCCAAAGGAACGCATCAAGGATGTCTGCCGTCACCTGCGCGATGATCCACAGTGCTCGTATGAATTCTGCGCGGACGTGACAGCGGTTGATTACCTCAACTACCCGTCTCCGCAACCGGCACGGTTCGCGGTGGTGTGGTGCCTGACGAGCTACTCGAAGGATCTTCGCTTGCGGCTCAAGACCTATCTCGAGCCGTCGGTCGACACGGCCGGCATCGAGCCCGATCCGGAACTGGTGGTCGACACCGTGACCGATGTGTGGCCGGCAGCGGAGTGGCTCGAGCGCGAGGTGTTCGACATGTTCGGCATCCGCTTCAAGGGCCACCCCGATCTGCGTCGCATCTTGATGTGGAAGGACTTCCCGGGGCATCCGCTCCGCAAGGACTATCCGCTGCGTGGACGTGGCGAACGCGAAATGCATCGCGTCCTCACTCGCGACTCCGCCTAACGGCGCGGGAAGTACCGTGGAAACGCGCGAACACCTCGGACTGAAAGAACTCGCGTCAGCGTGGCTCATTTCTATGGGATGCCGCGCAGTGGCGCACGAAGTGCCCTGCCCGATCGCGCGCTTTCGCGTGGACGCCGCGGGTTGGGCGGAACATGACTGGCGCCTGGGTGCGGACCCGGCTGCGCACGCCAATATCTTTGCCGCCGAACGCGCGGGTGACGCGCTGCGTTCGCCACGCACCGTTGTGGTGGAGTGCAAGGCATCGCGCGCTGATTTCATGCGCGACGGGCTTCGTGTTGATGATTTGCTTGCGGAGCGCGATCGACTGCTGGCGCGCAAAGCGGAGATTGAATCTGACCTGATTCCCGTGCATGAGCCGCACCTCCGCAACGCTGGGAGCGCGCTGTTTGAGGAGCACGCCAGTTGGGATTTCAGCCGAAGTCGATTGCTTCCCTATCGCCGCGTGCTGGGGCAACTTGCCAAAATTGAAGAGCGCATGCACGGGCAAACGAAATTCAATCTGATTGCGCGGTGGCGACTGGCGGACGAGTTGTGGATCCTTGCATCCACCGGCGTGGTGAAGTCGCGCGAGGTGCCGACGGGTTGGGGACTCGCCGAATGTTCGCCCGCGGTGTTGCGACGCGGTGTGAAGCATGCGCTTGCCATGGGTACGTTGCCGCTGCGCGTGGTGGTTCCGGCGCCGCGTCATGCCAGCCCGGAGTATCGACGCGCGCGCATCCTGAGAAACATTGCGATCGAGTTGACGCGGGGTCAGTTTCCGAGGGTGGCGTCAGGATCGGCGGGCGAGGCGGCGGATGGGTCCAGCCACGGCGGCGCTAGGACGAGCTCCACGTCCGTATCCGGGTTACCGTCATCATCCGATCCGTTGGCACCGACCGACCACAGCGTGTAGCCCGGATGCCACGCCGCGGCCGGGTCCGCCGGCAGCACGCGGTAGACGAACGGTCCCTTCCGCCACGGATCCTTCGGCACGGCATCGACGAACCGTGGCCGAAGTTCATCCAGCGAGTTTGGCAAGCGGCCTTCCGAGCGCCGGAACCGCTCGATGGCGACAACGGTCGCGAGTGCACGCTCCAGGAGTGCACCGCGCAGGTCACGCAGGGTGGAGTGGAACCCGTTGATTCCCGAGTATGGATGGCCCACGATGGGGCCGGCGGCGGCAAGCGCGAACACGGCGGCCGATGCCTTCTGCTGATTTCGGTCCGAAGGGTCGGCCATGAGCTCCTCGAACAGGGCTCCGGCATGCGCACGGATCGCCTGCCGCTGCGGCCAGTAGAGCCCGACCCAGCGGACGCCCATGTTTTCGGCATACCACTTCGTCGGCGGATCGGACCACAGCGGCCACACCACGCCAAGCGGATTCGTGAACCACGCTGCCAGCAAGTCAACCTCCCAATCCACGATCTCGGCCTTCATTGCCTCCATCGAGGGGCGCACGGACTGCCGGCGGATGGCGGCCTCAAGCGCGATCGCCAGTTCGCCACCGCCATCGGCGCGCAGGGCCTCGGCGGTGACGCGGACGATTGCAGCCCCGCGAGTATCTTCCAAGACCATGAACGGCGGCACGTTGGCGTAGATGCGCCGCGCGGCCAGATACCACTCGAGCGCGCGCGCGAAAGCCGGACCGTCGCGGCGCTCGATGGCCGCCGCCATCGCGACGTCGGCAAGTTGCCACAGCTTGGGGGCCGCGAAACAGCGGATCCATTCCATGTAGGGAGTGGTGACTGCGGGAGACCGCAGCGGCGCCGCGCTACCTTCGGCGATCCGATCGGCGATCATGGCGATCCCGGTGACGGCGGTGCCGCCGATCTGCAGCGAATCCAGGTCTTTCGCCGCGGTCTCCGACCCGCCCCCGCTGCCGATGGAAGGAACGCCCCATCGGATGTTCCGCTCGAAGCGGTCGCGCGCGCGCGCATTGATGGCACGGAGCTCCTCCGGCTGCCAGAGGGCGATCGCACCAAGCTGCACGGAGATCGACTCGCCGGACGGCTGCATGCCCTCCGGGAGCAACAAGGCGTCGCTCTCCTCCGGCGTGGAACGCGCGGCCTGGTCCGCACGCGCCGACCACGACTCGGCGAGGACCAGCGCGACCACGGGCAGCACCGCCAGGCCGACGATGAGCGCAACGACCACCGTGATCCGGCGCGCGGTCTGCACGATGGCACGCCGGCGCTTCGCCGTCAAGAACCGGCGCTGATCGCTCAACATTCCCGGCGGAGGCATGAAGCGCAAGGCGCCGTCGATGCCGGGCACGCAATGCTCACGGTAGCTGGCAAGGTCGATACCGTTGCCGCACTCCGGGCACGTCACCGCAAAGTCAACGGACACCAGTAGGCCCATGGCGCTGTAGTCGCAGGACGGGCAAAGCCCGACCTCGCGGAGCACCCGGCGCACCAACAGGCGCAGCAGGACGTCGCGCGAGATCAGCGTGCCGAACCCGAACGCTGCAGTCACGGCGGCGAGGGCGAACACTCCCACGATGGAGGTCCGCCCGGGGTTCGCGCTGGCAACCGACACGCAGACCCATCCCACCGCGAAGGCCACCCCCACCCCGAGCACCAGCGAGACGAGACCAACGGCCACCCGCGCCAGCACCCCACCGTACACCTGCCGCAGGTAGTTCCTGCACTGCTCGTCGGTGAAGCCGTCCAGCTCTGGAAACGCCCGGTAGATGGGAGACGCAATGATGCGCATGGTTTGCAACGGCGCGTGAAGCGCTCCGGGCGGGACTCGAACCCTCAACCTGCCGCTTAGAAGGCGGCTGCTCTATCCAGTTGAGCTACCGGAGCATGACGCGTGTCATGGTACGGCGCAAATTTTATTGTGGATGCAAGAAAAAGGGCGGCGTGTCGGCGGCGAAACCGCAAGTGCCTTTACTTTGCCCCGAGCCTCACAGGCACAGGGCCGCTATCGCAAGGGACGGCCGGAAAGGATCGGGGATATGAGATCTGAAATGAATGTGATTAGCGGAGTTGGAATAGCAGCCATCATTGGATGTTGCATGGTGTATTCGCAGGGTTGGTGCGCCACACAGGCGGTGGCGGAGGCGCTACCGGTTCCC
>Ga0114966_10005117_pt1 | contig 11162 bp, 2 predicted proteins | sample M_130207_XF_Meta_FD_87029 | JGI IMG/M metagenome (GOLD analysis project Ga0114966, IMG submission 87029) | Freshwater microbial communities from Lake Montjoie, Canada to study carbon cycling - M_130207_XF_MetaG | ecosystem: Environmental > Aquatic > Freshwater > Lake | place: Lake Montjoie...
TAAGAAAATATTATTATCTCCTATTTGTTCATTATTTGTATTGTTGCCGGCACCTGTAGATTTTCCTATAAATATATTATTAGTTCCAGAAGTATTATTTATACCAGATTGATAACCTAAAAACAGATTATCGTCTGCTACTGAATTATAACCAGCTTGATAACCTAAATGAATATTATAATTATTATTTGTAGATACATAACCAGTTTCTGTACCAATATTAATATTATTTGATCCATTAATATTTTGATAACCTGCTGAATTACCAGTATATATATTGTTACTACCAGAATTTATACTAAAACCAGCATATGGTCCTAGCATAACATTATTAGAGCCACTATTAAGATTGAATGCGGATTGATAACCTAAAATAAGATTGGCCTCACCACTTGTTAAATTGGCTCCGGCATTACTACCTATTAATGTATTGCCACTACCAGTTGATATGGCGCTTCCAGATTTAAAACCTAATAAAGTATTATCACTTGCCGTAGTCATCTGTCGGCCAGCACTAGATGATGCTGTTCCAGAACCTACTACTACATTTCGTGATCCTCCTGATAAATTAAAGGCGGTATAAGGTCCTATGGCTATATTGTAGGCTCCTGTTGTATTTACTTTAGGAAGACCTCCTGAATTGTAACCCATAAACATATTGAATTCTCCAGAAACATTCGAGCCCGCTTGATAACCAATGGCAAATGCTTCGGTACCAGTATAAGAAACACCAGATTGATATCCAATCATAATACCATTACCAACAGTATAAACATCTCCTGCTCCAGAACCAATTATAACACTTTGACCTAAATTTGTTAATGATGTTGCCGTATTTTTACCTATCAGAACGTTATTAGATGATGATGATATTGATGTACCTACAGAAGAACCTATTATTACATTATTTATTGAAGATGTAGCAAGGGGACCAGCACTAACACCTATCTGTATATTGTCATTTCCACTTGTAAGGGAACCGCCCGCTGAATCGATACTTATGGTACTAGTAGTACTAGCAGAACCAATTAAAATATTTCTAGATCCTGTTGTTAGAGATGCACCGGCTTCATTACCAATTACAGTATTAAAAGAAGCTGTAGTGCCTGTGGCACCAGGTGCACCTACGTACTTATACCCACATCCCGCATTATTACCTAGATATGTATTACAATCTCCAGTATTATAATAGCCGGAATTTGTACCTAAATATGTATTTGATTTACCATTTGTATTATTATAGCCAGCATAATTTCCTATTGAAACTATACCATTTGATAAATTAGTATATCCAGATTGTTTTCCTAATAATAGATTATCATTTCCAATTATATTATTCATACCTGCCTCGTATCCTAAATATGTATTATCATTACCAGTATTATTTTCTGTTCCAGAATATGAACCAATAAATATATTATTATTTGCTGTAGTAGTACTTATACCAGAACTCTGACCAATAAATACATTTAGATTACCAGTAGTTAGTGATTGACCACATTCACTACCTATCAGAACATTTCCAAAACCATTAGTAATAGAATTGCCTACATCATGACCGGTTATTATATTGTTAGTAGCTGTGGTCATGTTTATACCAGCATTAGAGCCAGTAATAGTATTACGGTTTCCTGTAGTTAATAGATTCCCGGTAAATGAACCTACTAATGTATTATTATTGGCAGTAGTAATCTGAGATCCAGAATAAGCACCTAAAAGAGTAGTATATGAAGCGCTAGTTACATTAGATCCTGCATAAACACCTATTATTAAATTATCGATCCCTGTTGAATTGAGTGAGCCTGTATTATCACCTATTGTAATAGTACCAGTTCCCTGTTCATTTTGCCCTCGGCTATTAATGCTTTGGTAACTAGAATTATATTGGGATGAATTAAATGTATAACATCCATTACATATTATTCGGGCATCTAGAGGGCTAGTTAATGTATCTCCTTGTAGATCTACACTATTACATACAATAGTATAATAATCATTGGCATATACACTATAATTCAAAATACCATTATTAGAATCTATAGTACTATCGTATATTTCAACAAGTTTTTCTGTATCTATAATTGACTCTGTATAAATACCATAATTAGTATTATTTAAACTATTGACTGATATATTGCTATTGTATATTTTACTATTTGATTCTGTTAAATTAATACCTATTGTTCTAGTTGAATAATTATTTGATATTTGAATATTTGGATTATATATTTTGGAATTAGTATTGCTAGTATATATGGCATTATACTCTCCATCACTATAGGCATTTGTTAAATCTGGTATAATATTAACGTCAATATTATTCATAATTACATTAGTAATAGGACTAGATATATTGCTTGTGTTAGAGGTATTTACATATATACCATTTACTTTATAGGCATGCCCAGTATAATTTATGATTATGTTATCTAGAGTTATTTCATTTATATTATCACTGGGATTAGTATTGGGGCTGGTATTGGAATTATAATTAAAAGCATCATTATTTATTGCTAGAACACATCCTCTTGATAAAATATTACTAGGTGTTATTGTCCATGTAATACCATCATAACTATATGCTATCTGATTATCATCATCACTTTCACCACCTGCTATCCAAATATTACCATTCCAGGCTACACTATAACAATTTAAGAAAATTGTATTACCATTCGTGCTAGGAAACCATGTAATACCATCATAACTATAACCTAAAACATTATCTCCATATCCGGCTGCTACCCATAAAGTTTCATTCCATCCTAGTCCCTGAGGTGTCATTATAGAATTACCATTGGTGCTAGGATTCCATGTTATACCATCATAACTATAAGCTATACTATTAATATAATATCCACCTGCTACAAATAGTGTACCATTCCAAGCTATACAAAAACATGCTTGATCAAATGTAGTATTACCATTATCGCTTGGAAGCCATGTTATACCATCATAACTATAAGCTAATGAATTTGTACCATTTCCACCAGCGACCCATATTGTATCATTTCTAGCTAAAGCATATACATCAGTACTAATTACCGAATTACTGTTTGTACTTGGTAACCAATTTATACCATCATTACTATATGCTATTGTATTTTGTCCATTACTACCACCTCCTGCTACCCATAAAGAACTATTTGATGTAATTGCTAAACAATAAGTTAAAATTGTACTACCGTTACTACTTGGTAACCAATTTATACCATCATTACTATAAGCTATTGAAATTTCACTATATCCACCTGCTACCCATGAAGTACCATTCCATGATATAGAACTACAACTTCCACTATTAAAAAGAATATTATCATTTATATTTGCCCATATTATATTTTCCCATATAAAGCCATCATAACTATAAAATAATGTAGTATTACCAAATCCTCCTGCTAGAAACATAGTACCATTCCAAGCAATAGAATAACATGCAACTTCATCATTAAATATAGAGTTATTAATATTTGTACTCCAATTAATACCATTATAACTATAGGCGATTTCTTTATCTCCTTCTCCTCCTGCTATCCATATGGTCCCATCCCATGTAATAGTATAACATTTCGATAAAATACTATTACCATTATTACTAGGAAACCAATTTATACCATTATAACTATAAGCTAATACATTTGTACCATAACCACCAGCTATCCATAATGAACCATTCCATTTTATAGCATAACAAATATATGTAAAAATAGAATTGCCACTAGTACTAATTGTCCAGTTTATACCATCATTACTATAAGCCATTTGATTTCCACCACGTCCACCAGCTACCCATATATTTATATTATTTTCTAAAGCATAACAATAATCTGTAAATATTAGATTACCATTTATACTTGATACCCAAGTAATTCCATCTGTACTATAAGCTAATGGATTTGTACCTCTGCCACCTGCTACCCATACATTACTATTTACATTTACAGATAAGGCATAGCATTCATTATTAGAGAAAGGGGCTGAATTACTATTTGTCCAAATTATACCATCATAACTATATCCTAATGGTGTTGTAGTATTACTAATACCACCTGCTACCCATAAATTATTATTTTCTAATAAGGCATTACAGGTAGAAAAATTTTTATTATTATTATTATTATAAATACTAACAGTTCCATTATCATTACCTCCACCAATTAATGCTGTTTGAGCATCTTTAGATAATGCTACCCAGCTAACACTATCATTCATGAATAATGTATTTGTTTGAACATAGCTATTTGATGAAGCAATATTTGATGAATAATAAATACTAGCAATATTACTTGTATAAGAACCTTCTAATAACGTTTGACCAGAACCAGATAAAGATATATTATAATTACCAAAAGTACCACCAACAGGACCTTCTATAGTACTTTGTAAAGTATAACCTGTTCCATCTGTATTTGATGTATAATAAAGATATACTGCATTTGCTCCTGATACAGCTAAAACTTGTCCAGAACTAGATAAATCTACACTATTACCAAAATTATCACTATTACTTCCAGTTAAATTTAATACATTATTATATGATGATACTACTTGAGGATTAGGTACTGATGAATAATAAATAGATACTGTATTTGTATTAGCAGAGCCAGCTGCTATAATTTGACCATTGTCTGATACAGCAACAGTAATCGCAAAAGTAGATCCCAATGTATATTCGTTTATTAAATTATAAGCTTCTCCAGTTTCTGGACTTGGTGAATTATAAATGTATAATTTACTAGAATACTGACTACTACCCACTACTAATGTTTGACCTGAACTAGATAAATCAATACTTAGAGGGTTAGATATTCCTGTTATAAATGTTGAGAATGGTGTATAACTATCAGCAACTTCTGGATTTGGTGAATAATAAATATATACTGATCCTGATATAAATTCTGATGTTGCTATAATTTGACCATTACTTGATACAGCAACAGTACGACCATAACTGTCATCTCCTGTATCAAATGTTTGAATTAAATTATAATTTCCTAGAGATGGATTAGATGAATTATAAATACAAATACCACTATTATAATATCCTGATATTCCTACTACACAGGTTTGACCATTGCTAGATACTGCTATGCCAATACCAAATCCTAAAATATCTATTAATACTTGAACATTATTATATGGATTTTCAGGCTTATACGAATCATTAGTATTTGACCAATTTATACCATTATAACTATATATTATAGAGGTATTAGATGTTCCATTACCTCCAGCTAGCCATAAAGTTCCAGTACTATTACTACTATAATTGATACACTTCCCATAATTATTTAAAAGACCACTACCACTTATGCTACGAGACCAATTTATATTATCATAACTATATGCCATAGTTTTTAAACCAAATCCTGCAGCTACATATAAATTACTGTTTGTAGCTATACCATAACAGCCACCATAATTAAAAATACTATTCGCATTATTAACAATTGGTTCATTACCATTACCATTATTAGTAATTGTCATTTCAGAAAGTTTCATATTTTTACCTACAACTATCGAAGCACTAGTTACATTGGAATCAATACCAGGTTGACCTTCACTTGAAAATTTATTAACATTAATGAAAGTATTGTATTTACTAGAACCTTCTATATCAACATAATCTTTACATGTTATGGTATCTAATTCATTATATGTTCCAGGGTTTAATAATAATTTATATCTATTATTAGCATTATTATTAGTTATAGATGATAAAGCACTAGATATCGAATAGTAGTCGCAATTCTGAGAACCAACAGTAATATTCTTATTTCTAGTATATAGAGAAAATGATGGTTCTATATTTAGAGGTCCTCCTTGAATTATTACATTAGTTAAATTAAATAGATAGTTACTATTACTATTTCCATTAGTAATTGTATTTATAGATCCGCAAATTTTAGTTTGTTGGATATCTACAGTATATAATGCTTTAATATTTATATGAATATTAGAATTATTAGAATTATTTTCATTATTTAAATTATATCCATTATCTAGAATTATTACATTGGATGTTGGAATACTACCAATCCTATATAGATTATCATTACTAGTAGATCCAGATACTACTATATATTGATTCCTTTCAAATCCTAAAGTAGAAAAATTTACTACTGATACATTGGAACTTTCTATTACGCTATTATAATCGTAATAGCTAGTATTACTTATATTACTAGTATTTATTGTATTGTTTATAAAACTAATTGTATTACTTGTTAGTCCAGTTTCAACTAAAACATTTGAACTTGAAAAATATATACCATAATTAAATGTATCATTATTTGGATCATTTGCAACTTCGATTTCACTATTTTTTATTACTACTGGACTATTATTAAGATTAATACCTATATTTGTACCTCCTGGTGAAGTATTATAATAATTATTAGATAAAATTAGATTTTCAATATAAGTTTTATCTATTATAGATTCTGGACCAGAAGAGTTTGTAAGAGATATTCCATTAGTAAATGTTGTTAATGGTGTTAAAATATCTATCCTATTATTTATTATACGTGGAGAGCAATTTATTATAGATATACCAGTATAAGTTCCTAGTAGATTAGGACCATTTACTAATATTTGGCAATTTTCAATAGTATTATTATTTCCTCCATTGACTCCTCCATCCATATATATATGTCTAGTTGTTCCAATAGTATTAATAGACGTATTACAAGTAAATATACAATTATTAATTGATATATTATTTTTATTATATGAATAAATAGCATTACTAAAAGAAGAATTACTAGTATCTGATAAATTTACAATTAAATTTGCAATTTCACTATTTTCACCAAGAATTATCATTGAACCAGAATATGATGAAGTATTTCCAGTATATTGTGTAATCACGGAATTATAATTATCTTCGCCTCGAAGACTAACATAATCAGGTAATACAATTTGATTAATAGATTCACTAAATTGACCTGGGCCTAATTGTATTAGAAAAGGAAAAGTTGATGATGGTGGACTTCCTATATTACTAGTAAGTGAACCGTCTAAGTAATTATTAGCTGGTGTTCCAATAGCATTTGTTATTGCGGTATTGATATCTAGATAATCAGCAGCTCCAGGAATAGGTGATACAGTAATTACTAATTGATACATACGGCTTTCACCTTTTGTAATTGATGATAAAACACCAGTTGTTGGATTCATATAAAGATTGCTACCAACTTTTATAATTCCTACATTACTAGTACTAGCTATGTCTTGTGTTAGTGTTCTCCATTTATTACCATAGATATCTGCACCTATATTACTACTTGCAGGGCAATGATATCCTTCAAATTTTAGAGTTGTTTGATTAAATCGTAATTTACCTATAGTACCATCATTTGTTTGGTAATTTTTATCAGCATAACTAAGGACAATTGAAGCATCAAATGTAACATCTTGATAAGGATCTACAGGCATTCTATATTATAGTATTAATATATCTATTTTTGATATTATATAATATTACTTATTGCTTATTACTTATTTATTAGTTATTAGTTATTAGTTATTAGTTATTAGTTATTAGTTATTAGTTATTAGTTATTACCTATTCTTTATAATGTAAATATATAAATTTATAATTACGTATAATATGTATTTTATATTTCGTAATTATAAATAAATATAAAAATAATAATTAATAAATTATTAATATTTTATATCAAGTAATTCAGTAATAAGTAATTCAGCAATAAAATTATAAAATAATCTAATATATCAAAAATGTCTAAAGCATTAATTCCAGTTTCCAAATTATCAGATGATGAATGTAATACTTTATTTCAATCAATAACAGAAAAATTAAAGATTGAAAATTTAAAGTTTTTTTATCCTATTTATAAAAAAGTTATAGATGATGATAATATGTCTCCGGAAGAATTACGAGGTATAGTATTAGATAGTAAATTCAAGTGTAAACAAATATTAACAAAACTAACCGAAAGTGATGATGAAGATTTTGATACAGAAGATGAACAAGATTCTAGTAGTGATACTGAAAAAGGTGAAGAGAAAGACCAATGTGAAACCAATAGTGATATGATTGGTGGTAGCAATGATAATCTAGATAATAGTAATGAATTAGATGCTGTTTTAAATAAACAATGTGATATTGACGATGAATATGAATTAGAAAAAAGTGATGATGATATGAGTGATGATAGTAATAATGATGACGCAGAGATCGAAGAAGCTATTAATAATACATACATGGCTACAGCAATTATTGAAAAAACTAATAAAGCTACAGGTGAAAAGATATGTAAAGAAGAAACAATACATATCAAGAAATCAGCTTTGCTAGAGCCTTTAAAAATTATGAAAGATGAATATGTTATACCATCTACTATACAAAATAAAAATATTAATGACGAAAGTCTCAAGAATACTATGAATAAATTGAACTCCTACAACAATAGTGGTCATGTAGAAGCCTTATTTTTATACCTCGGAAATAAATTAGTGGAATCTGGTAAATGTCCATCCTTTCCTTATTATTATGGTTGTGTAAATGGAGATGATTCTAATTATCATCATAATATTACAGATGAATACGATATGGTATCTAGAACAAAATGGTTTAGGGATAGAGTTAAGACTGATTTTGATTTATTAATTATTGAAAATGAAGATATGGAAGAATATGAAAAAGAAATGATTGAAAATATGGAAAACTTTGATAAACCATTAAATAAATCTAGATCTAGAAAAGGAAGTAGATGTAGAAGTGGTAGTGGAAGTGATAGTGAAAGTGGGAGTGGTAGTGATAGTGATAGTGAGAGTGGAAGTAGGAGTGGGAGTGAAACTGGTAGTGAGACTAGGAGTGATATTGATGAATTAGATTTACAAAATCTAGATGATAATAAAGAAATTAAAGAAATTAAAGAAATTAAAGATATTAAAGATATTAATGTTAAATGTTTAGATAATGCGATGGCTACTATTGAAGAACCTACTGAAAAATCTATGGTAGAATCTAGTAATGATCTAGAAACAGATCTATTAGAATGTGATATTATTAAGAGTGTATCTATGGATTTCATTAAAGATATGGATGCTGAAGATTTAGAAATTAATATATTAGATGATGAAAATTGTAATATATGTAGTAATGAATCATGTACTGATGAATCATGTACTGATATTCAATGTGGAGGTTCACCTTTATCTAATATTTGTAATAATTTAAATAGTACTGTTGATATTGATGAAATTAATGAAATTGATGAAATTGATGAAATTGATGATGTTGATGTTAATGATGATAATGATAATGATTTTATAGAAGAATTAAGTGATATTGATAAGGATAATTTATCTATTACTGATTTTGATAATAATAATTCCAATCTTTATTATATAAAATGTGATAAAATGCCAGTTAGTCTTTCCCTTATGGAAAAACTCGATAATACTCTAGATAATATTTTAGACGATGACTATAATATGAGTGAAACAGAATGGTTTAGTGTATTCTTTCAAGTCTCTTTTGGATTAGCAGTTGCCCAGAAATACTTTAGTTTTGTTCATAATGATTTACATTCTAGCAATGTTATGTTTAAGAGGACACCTTTGAAATACCTATACTTTCAAATTGCTAATAATTATTATCGTGTTCCTACATTTGGTAAAATTACAAAGATTATCGATTTTGCTCGTGGTACTTTCAAATTTGGTGATCGCTGGGTATTTAGTGATCAATTTAAGGAAGACGGAGATGCCAGTGGTCAATATGATTATCCAGTCGATGGTAGTTTAAAGAATTGTGAATTTAAACCTAACCCTAGCTTTGACCTTGTTAGACTTGGTACAACTGTTATTCAGCGCCTTGATGATTTGACAGCGGTGCGAGAGTTTGTGGAACAAATTACATTAGATGATACGGGTAATAGTCTTTGTTATGATGAAGATGATTTTCAATTATATATTGATATTGCCCGTAATTGTCATAATGCTGTGCCAATAGATGTTATGGGTCGCCCTGAATTTGAAAAATTTAAAATTAATAAAGCCAAAATTGCCAAAGGGCAATATATTTTCAAGTACTAGGATTACTACTAGGATTACTACTAGGATTAGCATTTTGTTTTTGTAATATTTCTCTTATTTCTTTAACTGATGTAAGTTTTATTTTATTTATTTCTTGTATTATTTTTTCTTTACTTTGATCATTTTGTATTTTTGTTGCTTTATCAAATAAATATTTTTTTTTTTCATTTAAATTTAAATCTGTAGGTAATTCTTCAATATTTAATTCAATCATTATACTACTAATAATACCAAGTTCATATCTAAAATAATATTCTAACGTTTCATCTGATATTTTTTCTATATTACCATATAATAAATTACCTGATGTTAAATCTAAAAATTCTGGTGACATAATAGGTGTTTTCCACATAATATAATATGGTATTAATTTTGGTGTAGCAGGATGACCAATAAATAATATTGGAGAATTATTAACTTTATAATATTCATCATACATATAATCTAATAAATATTTTCCTATTGTTTTATCACCTATTTTTTTAGTAGCATTAGGAATATTATTACTGCACAATAATATTAAAGTAATAATATTATATTTTCGTAAATCTTTAGTTTCTATTAAAATAAAAGTCAATATAATTTTTTTAGAATCAATTAATTCATATAAATATATAATATTATATTTTAAATATTTAATAAACATAAAATATAATTTTTCTGTTATAAATTCATATAAATCTTGTGTTTTTTCAGCTTTTATTTCACCTGTTAATTTATCTGTCTGTCTATAAATACATAAATTTTCTTTATTTTCATTATATAATAAAATAAAATTATCGTATTCATCTTTACTACAAGTTTCAAAATTTAATACTGACAAAAAAACATTTTTTCCTATATTGATATCTTTATCAACTTTTAATGTTTCATTACCACCACCATAAATATTTTTACTTTTTTTATTATATTTTTTATTTTTTAATTTTTTTTTAGATTTCTTAGATAATTTATTTTTTTTAATATTATACATGATTATTATTAGATTATTATTAGATTATTATTAGATTATTATTAGATTATTATTAGATTATTATTAGATTATTATTAGATTATTATTAGATTATTATTAGATTATTATTAGATTATTATTA
>Ga0114966_10005118_pt1 | contig 11161 bp, 10 predicted proteins | sample M_130207_XF_Meta_FD_87029 | JGI IMG/M metagenome (GOLD analysis project Ga0114966, IMG submission 87029) | Freshwater microbial communities from Lake Montjoie, Canada to study carbon cycling - M_130207_XF_MetaG | ecosystem: Environmental > Aquatic > Freshwater > Lake | place: Lake Montjoie...
GTAGAGCGTTTTGAATCTGGAGCTTCCCTAGAAGAAGTGGGAACAGTACTTCAAGTTGGGGATGGTATTGCCCGTGTTTACGGACTATCGAATGCCCAATACGGCGAATTAGTTCAATTTGAAAACGGTTTAGAAGGAATCGTTTTGAACTTGGAAGAAGACAATGTTGGGGTAGTACTTTTAGGACCATCAACAGGAATTAAAGAAGGTTCAACAGCAAAAAGAACACAACGTATTGCTTCTCTAAAAGCTGGAGAAGAAATGGTTGGTCGTGTAGTAAACACACTTGGTTTTCCAATTGATGGAAAAGGACCAATTGGTGGTGACTTATATGAAATGCCATTGGAAAGAAAAGCTCCTGGAGTTATCTTCCGTCAACCGGTTACAGAACCATTACAAACAGGTGTAAAAGCAATTGATGCAATGATACCAGTAGGTCGTGGACAACGTGAGTTGGTTATTGGTGACCGTCAAACTGGTAAATCTACCGTTTGTATTGATACCATTTTAAATCAAAAAGAATTTTACGATGCAGGAAAACCTGTATATTGTATCTATGTTGCTATTGGCCAAAAAGCGTCAACAGTAGCAGGAATTGCAAAAATGTTGGAAGAAAAAGGAGCAATGGCGTATACCATTATCGTAGCTGCTAATGCTTCTGACCCAGCTCCAATGCAAGTGTATGCTCCTTTCGCAGGTGCTGCCATTGGAGAATATTTCAGAGATTCTGGTCGTCCAGCTTTAATTATTTATGATGATTTATCAAAACAAGCAGTGGCGTATCGTGAAGTTTCTCTTTTATTAAGAAGACCACCGGGACGTGAAGCTTATCCTGGAGACGTTTTTTACTTACACTCTCGTTTATTAGAAAGAGCTTGTAAAGTAATTGCCGATGATGGAATTGCAAAAAACATGAACGACTTACCAGATTCATTAAAAGGTATCGTAAAAGGTGGCGGTTCATTAACAGCATTGCCAATTATCGAAACTCAAGCGGGAGACGTTTCTGCTTATATTCCAACTAACGTAATTTCGATTACTGACGGACAGATTTTCTTGGATGGAGATTTGTTTAACTCAGGAGTTCGTCCAGCGATTAACGTAGGTATTTCAGTATCTCGTGTGGGTGGAAATGCTCAGATTAAATCAATGAAAAAAGTAGCTGGAACTTTGAAATTAGACCAAGCACAATTCCGTGAATTGGAAGCGTTTGCAAAATTTGGTTCTGATTTGGATGCAGTTACTTTAAACGTAATCGAAAAAGGAAAAAGAAATGTTGAGATATTAAAACAAGCCGTTAACGATCCTTACACAGTGGAAGACCAGGTTGCGATTATCTATGCAGGTTCTAAAAACCTATTGAGAAGCGTTCCTGTAAACAAGGTAAAAGAATTTGAAAAAGACTATATCGACTATTTGAATACTAAAAATAGAGATACATTAGACGCTTTAAAAGCCGGTAAATTCACAGATGAGATTACCGATGTTTTAGAAAAAGCAGCTAAAGAAATTTCAGCAAAATATAACTAATAATTTGACGGTTTGAAAATTTGGGAATAATGCATTTTCAAATTTTCAAATTGCCACATTTTCAAATTAAAAATGGCAAACTTAAAGGAAATCCGTAATAGAATTACTTCCGTTTCATCCACGATGCAAATTACATCGGCGATGAAAATGGTTTCTGCCGCAAAGTTGAAAAAAGCACAAGATGCGATTACAGCAATGCGACCTTATGCCGAAAAACTAACGGAATTATTACAAAATCTTTCTTCAACTCTTGATGGAGATGCTGGAGGAGAATTCACGAAACAACGTGAAATCAAAAAAGTATTACTAGTAGCAATAACCTCAAACAGAGGTTTGTGCGGTGCTTTTAATACCAATGTAATTAAGGAAGTTAAACTTCGCGCCGAATTTTATGCAGGCGTACAAGTTGATGTTTTTGCAATTGGGAAAAAAGGAAACGATATTTTAAGTAAAACGCTGACGGTTGTTGATAATCAAAGTCCAATTTTTGATGACTTAACGTTTGATAACGCCTCCATAATAGCACAAACTTTAACAGATAAATTTGTTGCCGGAGAGTACGATAAAATTGAAGTAGTTTACAATCAATTTAAAAATGCCGCTACACAAATCGTTCAAACGGAACAATTTTTACCATTGGCTCCAATAAAATCGGATAAGCCTGTTTCAACGGGAGATTATATTTTTGAACCTTCCAAAGAGGAAATCGTTTTAACGTTGATTCCAAAATCGTTAAGAACACAATTATACAAATCCATCAGGGATTCATTTGCTTCAGAACATGGCGCTCGTATGACCGCAATGCACAAAGCAACGGATAACGCAACGGATTTAAGAAACCAATTAAAATTAACGTATAACAAAGCACGTCAAGCCTCGATTACTAACGAGATTTTAGAAATTGTTGGTGGTGCGGAAGCTTTGAAAGGGTAAATTTAAATCCATAATATATATAAGAGGCACGCATTGCGTGCCTCTTTTTTTAGTAATTTTAGCTAAATTTTATAGGAATGAAATTAGAAGTCATAGAACATACAAACCTTGAAGTAATGCTTGCTCAAATTGAACTCATGCAATTTCTGTATCCTAAATTATCCCTTGAAAAATACAAATCCTATCTCAAGTAAATGTTACCTCATAATTACACCCAAGTAGCTGTTTTTGAAAACCATGAATGTATAGCAATAACAGGTTGTTGGTTTGGTGTAAAACTGTGGAGTGGAAAATATCTTGAAATTGATAATTTCATTGTGCATCCTGAGCATCGTTCCAAAGGCGTTGGAAAATTATTAACGGATTTTGTCAATCAAAAAGCACTAGATTTGGGTTGCACCAATATTGTTTTAGACGCGTATACCAATAACTTTCAAGCACATCGGTTTTATTACAACCAAGGTTATGGTCCAAAAGGGTTTCATTTTGTTAAAATTTTAGATGAAGAAGGACTGACTTAAAAAGGATACTAATGAAATATGTAATAAAAGGGTTTTTGAGTTTGACACTTGTTTTATGTCTGTCTTTTTGCGCCTCAAAAGCGCAAAATGCTATGACTTTCCCACAAGAGATTGAAAATGTCTACTTCCAAAAGTGGATTGGCGGACAAGAGCTTACGGGAACCGGAACCAATTTTTTTATCGAATTGAAACAACCATTATCCAAAGAAATACAACTTCAAAAAATTTATTTCCAAAATCAAGAAACCCTTTGTCAACAACTAAACGACACGCTAATTGCCGCATATTTTTATCAAAAGCCTAATGGCGAAAGCAATAAAGAAACCGCAATAACTCAGAAACCGAAATACAATTTGTTGCCTAATGAAGCGGTAATAGAATATGCTTTTAAAAATAAAAAAGCTTTTTTTAAAATTGTTGCCATCAAAGAAAAAGAACTCATCGCTTATCCATCTTCAAGACCAAGAAATTAACTATTTTTGTCTACAATAATTAACTAAACCACTTTGAGTTTATATAAAAATCTTTTCAAACAAACCGCCATTTATGGCTTGGCAACTGTTTTGCCAAGAATGATTAGCTTTTTATTGAATCCATTATATGTTTACTATTTACCCAACAAAAGTGAAATGGGAGAAGTCTCGATTATTTTTGCTTATTTGGTGTTTTTCAATGTGATTTTATCGTACGGAATGGAAACCGCTTTTTTCCGTTTCTACAATTCCGAAACAGATAAAAAAAAGGTAATAGCAACCGCTACTCTTTCTGTCTTTTGGTCTACAGTGGTATTTTTAGTTCTGGGTCTTATATTTCGCAATACAATTGCAAATGGATTAAATATAGATGAACAATACATCACCTATACCATTTGGATTGTAGTACTTGATGCCTTAGCAATAATTCCGTTTTCTAAACTAAGAGCCAACAAAAGACCGATGTTTTATGCCGTTATTAAAATCGGGAATGTGTTGCTTAACCTATGTTTAAATGGTTTCTTTTTAATCTTTTTGCCCAAAATAGCAACTTCAAACCCAACGAGCTTTTGGAGTACAATTTATTATGAAAATTTTCAAATAGGCTATATTTTCATTTCTTTTTTATCGGCTAGTTTAGCAACATTTGTAATTCTATCCCCAGATTATTTAAATCTAAAAGGGAAATTTGATTATATCCTTTGGAAAAAAATGATACGCTATGGTTTCCCAATTTTAATTGCTGGAATAGCCTTTGCCATTAATGAGCATTTTGATAAAATACTATTGCAATGGCTTCACGTTTCAAAATCAGATATTGGTGCTTACGCAGCTTGTTATAAAATAGGAATGTTTATGGTGCTTTTTAGAACGGCGTATACGCTTGGTATTGAACCGTTCTTTTTTAGTCATGCCAGCAACGAAAATGCGCAACAAACCTATGCAACAATCACCAAATACTTTGTAATTTTTGGTTCATTCATTTCCCTTTTTGTTATTGTCTTTGTGGATTTGTTAAAACATCCAATTGTTCCAAATGCCGATTATTGGGACGCTATTAAAGTAGTTCCTCTTATTGTTTTTGCTAATTTTTTCTTGGGTATATATACTAATTTATCGGTTTGGTACAAATTAATCGACAAGACCAAAATTGGCGCCTATATTTCTATTGTTGGAGCAATTATTACACTGGCATTGAATTTTTTGCTAATTCCAAGTATGAGTTATTACGGTTCAGCAATTGCAACCATCGCCGCCTATGGAAGTATGATGTATATTTCGTATCGATTAGGACAAAAATATTACCCAATTCCGTATGATTTTAAGAGGATATTTGGCTATATTGGTTTGTCAATTGTCTTTTCAATACTAACATTTTATATCCCTATTTTAAGGGAAAATTATCTTTTAAAAATAGTAGTACTATCACTATTTTTATATTTTATTTATTATAATGAAAAAGAAACGCTATTACGAATCATAAAAAGAAAATAACTCGAGGCACGGATTGCTTCGCTAACTTGCAATAACACAAATAATGACCATAAAAATAATCAATACCTCTCGACACGATTTACCAAATTATGAAACCATTGCTTCGGCTGGAATGGATTTACGTGCGAACCTTTCAGAACCAATTATTTTAAAATCTTTAGAACGAACCATTGTAAAAACCGGACTTTTTATCGAGTTGCCGATTGGTTATGAAGCCCAAGTACGACCAAGAAGCGGACTTGCTGCCAAAAAAGGAATTACAGTGCTCAATTCTCCAGGAACAGTTGATGCCGATTATCGTGGTGAAATAGGTGTGATTTTAGTAAATTTATCGCATGAAAATTTCGTTATAGAAAACGGAGAAAGAATTGCGCAACTCATCATTGCAAAACATGAACGTGCCGAATGGATTGAAGTTCAAGAATTGTCTGAAACGTCTCGTGGCGAAGGTGGATTTGGGAGTACAGGAGTTAAATAGTGTTCATTGTTCAGTTGGCAGTGCTCAGTAAAAAAAGTAAAAAAAACATAGCGAACTTTGCGAAAAACCTTTGCAACCTTTGCGGTTAAAAACAAAAAAATGAAAATAATAGTTCCAATGGCTGGACGTGGCTCCAGATTAAGACCACATACACTAACGGTTCCAAAACCATTAATTCCAGTTGCAGGAAAACCAATTGTTCATCGATTAGTCGAAGATATTGCTGGAGTATTGAATCAGGATATTGAAGAAGTAGCTTTTGTTATTCATGAAAGTTTTGGAAAAAAAGTGGAAGAAGAGCTCATAGCAATTGCTCAAAAAATTGGCGCAAAAGGAACCATTTATTATCAAAATGAAGCCTTAGGAACAGGTCACGCCATTATGTGTGCTAAAGATTCTTTAAGCGGTCCAGCAGTTATAGCGTATGCAGATACTTTAATACGCGCTGATTTTGATTTGGATAAAAATGCCGATAGCGTTATTTGGGTAAAACAAGTGGATCAACCTGAGTCTTTTGGTGTAATCAATTTAAATGAGGCCAACGAAATTGTGGAATTGGTCGAAAAACCTAAGGAATTTGTCTCAGACCTTGCTGTAATAGGCATTTATTATTTTAAAGACGTTGCCGTTTTAAAAAACGAATTGCAATGGGTATTAGACAACAACATTATTCATGGTGGCGAATATCAAATAAATGATGGAATTAAACAAATGATGGCTAAAGGCATGAAATTTGTTCCTGGAAAAGTGGATGAATGGATGGATTGTGGCAATAAAGATGTAACCGTTGAAACCAATTCACGGATGTTGAATTTTTTACATAACGATGGAATTCATTTAGTGGATTACGATTTGAAATTAGAAAATGCCACGATTATTCCTCCGTGTTATATTGGAAAAAATGTGGTTTTAATTAATGCTACTGTTGGTCCAAATGTATCCCTTGGTGATGGATGTCATCTTCAAAATGCAACAATTAAAAACAGTTTGGTTCAAAACCATTCTCATATTAAAAATGCTTCTTTAGATAACGCCATGATAGGAAGTCATGTAAGTTATGATGGAAATTTTACAAGCATTAGTATTGGAGATTATTCTGTTTTAGAATAAAAATTTGAAGTTTTAACAATGAAAAAAATAATTTTCTTTTTCTCTTTTGTGTTTTTGTTTTGTAACACAAACCTGCTTTTGGCTCAAACCGAACCAGATACTGTTGCTTTAGCAGATGACGATTTCGAGACTAATTTTTATGAATCTTTGAAACAAAAAGGAATTGAAAATTACGATAGAGCCATAACCGCTTTAGAAAAATGTGAAGTGTTAAAACCCAATAATTTTATTGTAAACTTCGAATTGGGTAAAAATTATCTTTTATTAAAAGAATATAAAAAAGCCTACGAACTCTTTGAAAAGGCCACAAAAATAGACCCTAAAAATCAATGGGCATGGGTAGGAATGTATGATGTTTGTTACGATACTCAAGATTATAATAAAGCCATTACTATTGTTCAAAAATTGATAGAGTTTAAAGTGGATTATAAAGAAGATTTGACATCACTTTATATGAATACCCAGCAATTTGATAAAGCATTGGATTTAATTAATGAATTAAATGAAAAAGTTGGCAAGTCAGAAAAAAGGGAATTGTACAAAGCACAAATCTTGCAAGATTCAAAATATCAGAGTGCTGAGAAGTTTAATCTTTTAGATCAAATAAAAAAATTCCCCAAAGAAGAATCCAATTATATTTCCTTGATTTACATGTACTCACAAAGTAATCAAGAAGAAAAAGCCTTAGAGATTGCTAAAAAATTAGAAAAAGAAATTCCAACTTCAGACTGGGCACAAGTGAGTTTGTTTAAATTTCATTTGAACAATAACGATGGCGATAATGCAGTTAAAGCCATGAATATTGTATTGCCGAGTAAAAAAATAGACCAAAAAATCAAACACAGAATGTTAAACGAATTTTTGATTTTTGCAAAAGACAACCCTAAATATGAAACCGATTTAGACAAAGCGATTGGCTATTTTGAAAACGACAAAGCCATTGATGTCGCTAAAGAAATAGGGAAGTTTTATTATTCTAAAAGCGATTGGGATAAAGCCATCAAGTATTTTGAAATGCACTTAAAAAACAATAGAGAAGACATTGCGACACAAATTATTTTGTTACAAACTTATACTGAAAAACAACAATTTGACGTTCTCTTTCAAAAAGCGGATAATTTAATTCAGTATTTTCCAACACAACCAGAATTCTATTATTATGCAGGTTTGGGAAATAATCAAACTAGTAATTTTAAAAAAGCCACTGTTGTTTTGGAAGCAGGATTAGATTTTGTGATTGATGATGTTGCTTTAGAAATTAATTTCAACATTCAATTAGGGGAAGCCTATAATGGTTTGGGAGACATAAAAAATAAAGAAAAATATTTTTCAAAAGCAAATGAATTGATTAAAAGTCAAAAAAAGAAATGAAAAAATATTTAAGGATTACAGTTTTAGGATTTGTATTTTTCCTCACCTATTCGTTGCTAGTTTCCTGTAAAACAAAAGCGGTTTTAAACGAAGGAAGCGCAAGTAACGAAATGACTTCGGAAAAAATTATTGTCAACAATTATAAAAATAAAAAAGGGTTTTCAACTTTGAATATTAGTGCTAGTGCAAAATACAGAGACGAAAAAAATTCACAAAGCGTTAGTGCTGAAATCAAAATTAAAAAAGACGAAAAAATTCTTGTTATAGTTAGAGTTTTAGGGTTTTCGGTTGCTAAAGCGCTCATTACACCTGCGGAAGTCAAGTATTATGAAAAAATAAACAACACCTATTTTGAAGGTGATTATCAATCACTAAGCCAATGGCTTGGGACCGACTTAGATTTTCAAAAAGTACAGAATTTATTAATTGGAGAAGCAATAGATGATTTAAACAAAAGTGTTTTTACAAATACAATTATCAATAAAATGTACAAACTAAACACTAACGACGACGTAACTGAAAAATCATTTTTTATTGAAACGGATCAGTTTTTACTTAAAAACCAACAAATAATTCAAGCCCAAAAAGAACGTGAATTTGAAGTAGATTATTCTAATTTTCAAGAATTTTCTAAAACACTAATGCCAACCCATTTGGATCTTCAAGCCATTCAGAAAAAAGGAAAAACAAACATTTCCATTGATTATAGAACCGTCACTTTTAATGAAGAAGTAACATTTCCATACAGTGTTCCCGAAGGTTATGAAAGAATATTTATAGAGTAGCTCTAAATAAAATTACAATATGCCAAAATTCATTTTAACGTTGATTTTTATTTGTATCACTTCACAAATGTGGAGTCAACCTCCAAGTCAACAACAATTAGAAGAAAGAAAAGCCAAAATTCAAGAAGAAATTCGCGAAAAAGAAGCCTTATTACAATCGGTTAAGAAAAAAGAAAAATCAATTGTCAACCAGTTAATTATTCAAAAAGACAAAATTGGTCTTAAAGAAAAATTAATCAAAACCACCGAAAACCAAACTAAGCTTTTAGGAAATGATATTTATATCAACCAAATTAAAATCAACCAACTCAATAGAGAATTGGATGAGTTGAGAAAAGATTATGCCGAGATGATTTCCAAATCGTATAAAAGCCGTTCAGAACAAAGTAGGGCCATGTTTTTATTATCATCAGAAAATTTTCTGCAAGCCTATAAACGAGCCCAATACATGAAGCAATATGCTAGTTATAGAAAAATGCAAGCCACCGAAATAAAAACAAAAGCAACGCAACTAGAAGGTTATAACAATAAAATTGTAGTTCAAAAAACAGCTAAAGAAAAATTAATTGAAGAAAACGAAAAAGAAAAACAAGAATTGGTAAAAGAGAAAAAAGAACAAGAAATAATTGCCAATCAAATCAAGAAAGACAAAGGAAAGATTACGGCCGAAATCAAGAAAAAGCAACAAGAAGCCAAAGCTATTGACAAACAAATTGATAAATTAATTCGTGAAGCGATTGCTGCTTCCAATAGAAGAACTGCTTCTGCAAATGCTAAAGCCAATCCTAAATCGGTGACAGCCGCTTCCACAAAAGCTACTGAATCATCCACAAAAATTGTATTAACACCAGAAGGACAATTGGTTGCTAATAACTTCAAAGCCAACAAAGGAAGATTACCATGGCCAGTAGAAAAAGGAGTCATATCATTAGGTTATGGAGATCAGCCACATCCAATTTACAAATCATTAGTTATTCATAACAGTGGTGTAGAAATTACTACTGAAAGTGGCGCCAATGCTAGAGCTGTTTTTGGAGGAGAAGTAACCAATATAATAGTGATTTCACCTGTAAACAAAGCAGTAATGATTCAACATGGTGATTTTTTCACGGTGTATCAAAATCTTAGTAGAGTCTCGGTTAATAAAGGCGATAAAGTATCGGCAAAACAAAGTTTGGGACAAATTAGAACCAGCGGAGATACAGGAAAGACAATTTTAAAATTTCTAATCCTTCAAAACACCACCTATAATAATCCGCAAAGCTGGTTATCAAATTAATATATAAACTATGAATAAACTGCTACTTGTTTGCATTTCACTTTTCGCATTCGCATCGCATTCTCAAACGCTAAACAGTCCTGAAAGTATTGAATGGGATGAAGCTAACAACCGTTGGCTTATATCAAATACGGGCAATGGAACTATTTTAGCAAGAAGTACAACAGGAGTACTTAGTTCATTTGTATCAGGTGTGCCATCCGGACCTTATGGGATTGAAATTCTTGGAAACGTACTTTATGCTTGTTCTGGAACCACTATAAGAGGATATAATTTAACAACAGGCGCAAGTGTTTTTACGCTTAATGTTGGTGCTACTTTTTTAAATGGTTTGACTAGTGATGGGGTTAATTTTTTATATGCTACGGATTTCTCAGGTAAAAAAATAATTAAGATAGATACAGCAACAACAACATATACTACACTTGCAACAGGACTTGCTAAAACGCCTAACGGAATACTTTATGAAGGGGAAAATAACAGATGTCTTTATGTGACTTGGGGAACAAACGCCTCTATAATGGCAATCGATTTAACTACCAATGTAATTTCAACAGTGTTGGCTACAACTTTAAGTAATTGTGACGGTATTACTAAAGACGGATGTGGCTTTTATTATGTCACTTCTTGGGGAAACAACAAACTAAATAAATTTAATAACACGCTAACCGGAAGTCCTACAGTTGTTCCAGGAACTTTAAGTAGTCCTGCAGATATTGATTGTAAAAACGGATTTATTGAGGATGTAATTGGTATTACTAACAATTCCAATACACTTTCCTTTGTTACGGTTCCAAAACCGGCTGTTATAATTGTTGAAAATTCAAATGTATTATCAACGACCACAACTTTTCAAACCTATCAATGGTATTTAGATTCGGTTCTAATTTCAGGAGCAAACAGTCAAAGTTACACCGCCACTGTAAACGGAAGTTATACCTGTGTAGTTACAGAGGGAAATTGTGATAGCACTTCAAATGTATATTCAATTACAACATTAAGTAATCCAAATTTCGAATACAACAATGCAATTGTAGTTTATCCAAATCCAAGTTCTGATGTATTAAATATTACGAGTAATGAGGTTACTACAATAGAGTATACAATTTTAAACATGCTAGGCCAAGAAGTTTTTTCGGCAACAAAAACCAACGTGATCAACAATAAAGTAACTGTGTCCATTTCTA
>Ga0114966_10005119_pt1 | contig 11160 bp, 9 predicted proteins | sample M_130207_XF_Meta_FD_87029 | JGI IMG/M metagenome (GOLD analysis project Ga0114966, IMG submission 87029) | Freshwater microbial communities from Lake Montjoie, Canada to study carbon cycling - M_130207_XF_MetaG | ecosystem: Environmental > Aquatic > Freshwater > Lake | place: Lake Montjoie...
CTTGTTGCCAGCGGGGGAGTATTTTTATAAATGAAAAGTACGGATGTAAATGAAATTTTATATCTTAACGGAAATTTTGGACGAAGATGCCCAGCCGGCATTAAGCGTCCAACCGTTACCGGAAACCCTAAGACGATAGTGCTAACATTAAACTGACAGACATAAAATGCAAATATTAACAACAACTGACAATAACCGACACATCTTTGAACGGCAGACGCTACAGGAAAAAAAACAAAAAAAATTGCCAACGCACGAAAAAATTCTAATGCCAAAACACATTGCACACATTTGCCTTTGCCTGCTCTCACACAAGCCAAACCAAAGTCAAAAGAGTGCAATCGCCAACGCTTTATCAACACCGAATATTACCTTTGACCAAAAGATTTTCAGCATGAAAAACATTTTTATAGCTCTTATTAGTTTGACAGTCTTACTCACAAGTTGTGGTGGAAGTAAGTGTAAAGTTGACAAAGTAATGTGTGAAGCAAACGGACTTGATGAAAATTATTGTCCGAAAGTTGACACCACAATCACACCACTAGACAAACCATCCATCAAAAAGATAAACATCTTTTTTGATGCTTCGGGTAGCATGTTAGGTTTTATGCCTACGGCAAAACCAACTACTGAACTTCAAATTTTAATTCCTGACATCATTTCAAAATTGAGAGAGAATGCTTCTTACATAGTTACCTTTTATCCTATCTACAATACCAATTCACCAATGAAGCCAATGGATGCAAAAGAAGCAGAGAAAAAAATAATATTTGGCAACCTTGTAAAAAACGGTGGAGACACCTATTTGCCGACAATGTTAGATTCAGTTTACAAAAGCTATTTCAGTCCAGATGCTGTAAACATTTTTATTTCCGACTGTATTTATTCGCCAAAAACAACAGAGAAAAAACAAGCTGACCAAGCAACAAAAGAAATTAGAACAACAATAGCACCTTTCACAAAGGATTATTTTACAGCAGCATTTTGTTTGTTTTCAAAATTCAATAAAATAGAAAACAGCCCATATTATTTGATTGTTTTCGGGAAACCCGAAAACAATCATGTGATTGAAAATTTAGTTTCAACTTCTATCAAAAATAAAGGTCAAAAGTTTGAGCAAATAAATTTCGGATTGAAATACAATCAGCCTTATTATTCTGTTCTGCCTTATACAGACCATTCCTCAAATTGCACTCCTAATCCATGCGACAATCATAATGGGGCATTTGCAAATGTTTCAGTTCAAGATTGGCATGACGAAGGAGATTCAACGAGTTTTTGGATTGGAGTTAATTTGAAAGATTATCCCTCATACGCTACAACACAAAGTTACCTTGATAGTAATCTTACTTTGTCTATTCAAAAAGGAACGGCAAAGATTTTATCAATAACCAACACACCCCCTAAAGAACTCAATAAGGACGATAAAACAATTGCAGATAATTCAAATTATTTTATTCATGTGAGAGTTTCAGAACTTCAAGATTGTGCAACTACACTTCATTTATCATTAAAATATTCAAGCCCTAAGTGGGTTGATGCTTTGAATTATGACGGTGATGTTGAAAGCAATAGTCAAGTTACAAAGGGATTGAAAAAAATGATGGACGGATTTAACGAAGCATACAGTCAAAACAATGCTTATTTCTTTAACAGCTTAAATGTCTCACTAATCAAACAATAAATTTTATGTGGAAATATCTTTACGATGCACTTTTGCAACTACTCACAAGCCCTTGGGCTTCCTTCCTTACAAAATTTGCCAAACAAGGCAGATTGGTAAGAGATGTTTTTTTCAATGATGTTTACCAGTATTCAGGAATAATCCTGTTTTCTGTTTGCATCATTTCGTGCCTACTTTATTATTTCTACTTCAACAAGAAGTTTGGGAAATACTATACGAAGAGAAGTTGGTTCAAATGGATGTTTCTTACATCGCTTTTAGTTGGTGTGCTTACATATTTAGTAGCAAGGTCATGCGTAAGTTCCTTCCTATGCCCTACCACTCCTTTGGTTGCATGGTTAAGCGTAATCAATTTTTTGTATGGCTTAGTTCTCTTTTTGATTATCTCATTAGTTTGCCAGTTGATTGCAATAATGGTAAGAAGGTTATTTTCTTACGACCTTTCACCAATGGCAAGCAGAACCCCATTTTAATCTAAACAATAAAATAATATGGCAAGACTTTTTGTTTTCGGCATCGGTGGCACAGGTTCAAGAGTGATAAAATCACTCACTATGTTACTTGCTTCAGGTATGAAGCCCAGCAACTTTGATACAATCATTCCAATCTTAATTGACCCACACAAGGACTTGAAAGAATTGAATGAGTGTAAAAAACTCATTCGCCTCTATTCAAAATTAAATGAGAGAGTTTATCAAGACACTACAAATGTGCCTGACGGTTTTTTTAGAACTAAAATGACAACGCTAAAATCCGTTGCAACCGATAAGACATTGAAAGACGATATTGAATTTGATGAAAGACACAACGAACCTTTCGGAGACTTCATAAACAAAACAGGCATTCGACAAAAGAGTCCATCAACTTTGGATTTGCTTTCACTTCTTTATTCGGACAAGAATTTTTCTCAACCACTTTCAGTTGGCTTCAAAGGAAATCCACACATGGGAAGTATGGTTTTGAATTCTATAATTGGAGGACCTGCTTACAATGCTTTCAAATCTACTTTTGCAAGTGGCGACAGAATTTTTATTGTGAGTTCTGTTTTCGGTGGCACAGGTGCAGCAGGTTTTCCGCTTTTACTTCAAAACTTTAGGCAGTCAGATAATGCTCACATCAGAGACAGCTACATTGGTGCATTATCAGTAATGCCATACTTCAAACTTTCAGAGCCTGGAGCAACAAGTGATATTGATTCAAACGACTTCATGACTAAAACAAAGTCAGCTCTTACATATTATACCCGACCCGACTTTACGAGTTTGTATGATTCCATGTATTACATAGCAGACCCCGACAAGCAAACCGACCCTTACACAAATGATGAGCACAAACAAAACAACAAAGCACACATAGTTGAATTGTTGGGAGCATTTTCAATTTTTCATTTTGCTGCCAACAAAGCACAAAGAGGAAATGTAAATGAATATTGCATTGGAGAAAATAACGACAAAATAAATTTCAGCACAATTGGCAACACCACAAAAGAGGCTTTAGGTCATAACTTAACAGCACTGCATTTGCTTTCAAAACTCCATCCCGAAGTAAAAGAAAAGGCAAGCAGTTTGACCTTTTGCAAATCCAATGATTTCAATAGTTCATTTTTTAACGACACATTTTTTACTGATGGTGAAAATGGATTTGAAAAGTTTTTTGAAAACTATTACAAGCCGTGGTTAGCGGAGCTAAACCAAAATCAACGAGGCTTTAGCCCGTTTGACTTAACAGTCCAAAAAAGTTTCAACTCATTACTAAAAGGCAAAAGCAATTCTTCTGATAAACATTTGCTTGATGGTATTTTCAGAAGACCTTCAGACCTTTCTGACTTGCTAACGCAAGTTTCACTTGTAGCAACTAAAAAAGAGATTAAGCAACTTAATGAAAGCCAAAAGTTTTGCCAATATCTTTCAATGTGTTTTCAAGGAACAGAATCATTTATCAATTCCAAACTAAAAGTTAAAGAAAATGCCTAACTATAAATTAAGTGTTTCACAACGCAACCATGACACAACAGGTTGGCACAACTCAACCCAATTTCAACTTGATGATATAAACAATATCAGAGTTTTGAATGCAAGAAATGATAAATCATTGAATGCAATCCCTTCGCCTTTAGCAAGGATTCATTTGTTTGAAGCAGCATTCAGTTTGGTTTATCAAGATGAATTGCATGGAACAAATGTTTCGGGTGATGCTTACAAAAAATTAGTATCAGATTGTTTTGATGTTTTTGAACTTCTATTCAATTGGAACAATCACATTCGTGAGGGCAAAGACTTGAAAATTGTTTCTTGGAATAGAGAAAATGAAACCGCAATTCTGAAAAAAGAATTCATTGAGGACAGAGAAAAAAAGGAAACAGAGTTGAGAAGAAATCAAACCGAGAACCAGTCTTTGAATTTGACACAGATAAAAGGTTTCAAAGAACACTTAGTTGGAGAGACCTTAAATTTATTCTTACAGACAGGAGCATTCAGCCTGTTTAATGAGGTTCACATAATCTTGTTAAACAACAAACCGATTGCAGGAACTTCACCGCTGACAGGATTCTTTACAACTCCAAACGATTTAGGCAACATCAATTTAATTAACCCGATAGGCAAGAAAAGTTATTTTTCAAGACATCTTCCATTTGCACAAAGAGACGGGAAAGTGAAGAAGTTTATTTATGACTTCTTTGTTACGCATGGCATAAATATTTTTCCTGATGGACTTCCAATCAGAAATTATTTAGAGCATCATGCAAACAATATTGGAAATGCAACTTTGCAACTTGAACCTATAAACTCAACCGAAAATTCAATTTTCAATCAAATAATTTCTTTACAATCAAACAGTGAGAGGGGTGTGTTTGATTACTTTGAAAACCACCTTGTAAAAATCAATTACAGATTAAACGAAGATTGTTTTTATACGGCTACTAACTTGAAGAAAGACCGCAAGCATGACTACCTTTTGCCACTTACACCAAATTTCTTTGCAGACTTTGAACTCTCTGACATTTCTTCAAAAGTTACAATCAATGAAAAAGATTCAGGCGTAGTTGAAGTGTCAATTAGAAAGGGAACACAAACGCTTTCTAAAACTTACAGGGCAATCAGTGTAAATGAGCAAGACGGTTTCTTAATTGATTTGGCAGGAACTCATTCAATGAAATTAGATTTAGGAATTTTCCCTTTCCTTAAAATCAATGATGACAATGACTTTAATGATTTCTACCGAGTAATGTTTGTTAGTCAAGACAACAACTATCAGTTTAGCAATGTTGATTTCAAATTGAATTTCGGAAAAGATAGAAACATTATTGACCCAAATGCAGCAGTCAATTACACGATTGGCAGAGAGGAGAGAACTATTTTAGAAAAGGACAAGACACTTGTAGGTTCAACATACTATTCACTTAATTTCTGTTTTGATTTTATTCAAGTTCAGTTACCGCAGATAAGTGAGACCGAAATAAATTGTATGGTAGTTCCAAAATGGGTAACAAAGAACCTTGGAAATAATCAAGTTGACTTTGCAATTGACTTTGGAACAACAACAACTTTTGTTGCTTACACAGACGACCCAAATCACCAAACACTTCCCAAAAAATTCGAGTTGGGCGACAGACAAGTTCCAGTTGCACTACTGAATAAGTCAAGAGAAAAGAAACCCGAACTTAGATGGATTGACTGTTTTGAACATAGTTCTGTTTTGCCTGACTTCTTTGAATTTTTTGAAGTGCAGAAACAAGAATTTGTTCCTTCACTACTTAACGCAGACAAATACACACTTCCGTTTAGAACGGTTGTGTATGAGAAGAACTCAATTCCATCGAATCAGAAAAAAGCATTGAGTAATTCTAATATCGCTTTTGCTTATCAAAAGGATTACGACAATGTAACTTACCTCAATCAAGATTACATTACCAACTTGAAATGGAATGTAAGGACTGATGCTAAATACAAAGCATCAATTGAGGTTTTTATTGAAGAACTATTTCACCTTTTACGAATCAAAACTTTGTTAAGCGATGGCAACCCAAGACGAAGTAATATTTCATGGTTCTCACCTTTGAGTTTCACCCCAGGGGCACAATTCACTTACAACCAAATTTGGGGCAGTAAGTATTCACAAGTATTCAAAGGCAACGCAGAGAACCAACTTAAAAACATTACCGAATCAGAAGCACCATTTTATTACTATTCAAGAATTATGGCTGATGCAGGTGGAGCAGCAGGTATTGAAGATACAAGTTCAGTAATGACATTAGACATTGGAGGAGGAACAACCGACTTGATGTATTTCCGTGAAGCCACACCAGTTATTGGAACTTCTGTTCACTTTGGTGCTAATGTTCTTTGGGGCGATGCTTACAGCGAATTTAGTTCTGAAAAATTCAATGGGATTTATTTAGCCATTAAGAACATAATCACTGACAGACTAAAATCAACTGAACTAAAAGCACTTAACGAAAAATTTATTAAGCCCGAATCACATTTTGGTTCTGATGAAATAATAAATTTTTGGATTTGGAATAACGACAAGACAGGTGTTGTAAACGAATTGAACAACGGAGATTTCAAATTCTCTTATATCCTACACTTATCAGCACTTATATATCATTCATGCAAGATGTTGAAATTCTACAACCATCCAGCACCTAAGTGTATTGTATTTACTGGTAACGGTAGTAAGTATTTAGACTTGATTCAAACCAAAGATTACATTGAAAAAATTTGCGGCTTCTTTGTTCGTGAACTTTTCGGAAAGGACACAAAAAACCCACAAGTCATTTTACCATCTGCAAACAGAAAAGAGGCAACTTGTTTTGGTGGCTTGTATCAGCCTTTCAATGCAAAGAGACAATTTTCAGCAGTAAACTATTTAGGATTTGAAACACCTACTGACAATTTCAAGAAGTATTCTGAAATTGACCTTCGCAAAGAACAAGTTTATGACAGCCTTGAAAATTCATTTACTGAATTCATAAATTGTTTTTTCAAGATGAATGATTCAAATGATTTGTCGTTCAGAAGAAATTTTGGCATTGAATCAAATTTGACAGCACTGAAAAGTTTTATCCTTTCCAAGTCAAGAGAAAATTTATCAACTGGATATGACAAGAGAAGAAAGTTAGTTGACGGAGGAGACGAAATAACAGATTCACTTTTCTTTTACCCGATTGTAGGTCTAGTTTATCAAGTGAATAAATTGACAAGAGAACAGCTAAACGGCTTCATTCCAAGGACAACCTACTTTGCTTTAAGTCCTGACGGTGATGATAGTTTTGATGTGTCAAGATTAAGCACAGACCAAAAAGGTGACTCCATTTTTTCTATATCTGTTGACAATTCAAATCCTGACTTTGGTGAGATTACTTTGATAGAAGATGTTTCAGCAAACAAAAGAGCAATGGCAGGGATAAATTCCTTCTTGAAAACAGTTTGTGAGTTTGACGAATTTCCTGACGATGTAAATCAAAGCATTGAGGTTTTAAATACAGGCAAAGTTGAGAAGGACAAAGAAACTGGGAAGTGGCTTATTAAACAGAAAATAAAAATTCAATTTGTTTCATAATTATGGGTAATACTCAAATTGCAATAGAGGTTATTGTAGCAATAGCTGTAGTTCTTATACAGCTATTCTTTTTCTATGCTACCTTAAAGAAGATAAATCTTCTTTCAAATTTATTTCCGTCAAAGAACCTTGACGAATCATCTTTATTGTCATCAGATACAGTAAACGGACAAATCCAAACAATAAAAATAGATAGCCAGCTTTACAGTAAAGATTTTACAGAGGTAATTGAATCTATAAACAAATACCTCAAAAAAAATCAAGGTGCAACGGATTTTTCAATTATCAAAAGCATTGTAGAACGTAGTATTGAAACTAGGGACAACGCTGTATCTGCAAATGTTACACTACCACTTTACATTGGTTTGATGGGAACATTTACAGGAATAATAATGGGGCTTTTGAAAATCGGTTTTGGCGGTGGAGTTACACAAGAAAATATCAATTCTTTTATTGGAGGAGTTGTAATTGCAATGGTGGCAAGTTTTTTTGGATTGCTTTTAACGGTAATCAACAACTCAAAAAACTTCAAGGATGCAAAGGCTACATGTGATGAAAGGAAAAACAGTTTCTACAACTTTTTGCAGGTGGAGCTTTTGCCTCATCTTGGGAACAGTTTGTTTGATGCTTTGGATAGATTGAAATACAATATCAATGATTTCAACAAGAAGTTTGAAAACAACATTCAGTTGTTTGACACAAAATTTTCCGACAACATTACTTCATTGCGGACTTCGGTAGAATCGTTATCTGGTAACATTGGAGCAGTAATTGAGAACACACAAACGCAGAAAGACTTTTTGGTTGAGTTAAGAAAGATTGGTTACAACCGTATGGCAGAAGCCAACATGAAGGTTTTCTCTCTGCTTAAGGAAACGGGGCCGACTTTCATTCAGTTCATTGAGAAACAAAAGGAGCTTACCAAATCAGTAGAACACGCAGCAGGTTTTGTTCAAACGATTGAAAACATTTTGAACAGAGTTAAAACATTTGAAGAAGCATTGACCAATTTAGGTGAGAGCATCAATACAAGACACTACTTAGGAAATGAAGTTTTGAAACGAATAGATGCAAACCTAAACCACCTTGATAAAAACTTTGAAGTATTGAAGCGTTTTGAAGATTCAACTTCTGTTGAAATTGAAAATTATTTCAAAGCGAAGTATTCCGAAATTCAAAGGCTGACAGACAATATCAAACGAGAAGTTGAAACTGCTTTAGATGTAAAGATTGAAAACAATCCACTTCAAAAACTTCATTTGCTTGATGCCATTGATAAGCACATGAATGAGATAAAAGGGAAAATCAATTTCAATGGTGAGTTCAAAAAAATCAGTGATGATTTGAGTTCAACAAAATCTGAACTTACAGACATAAAACAAAAGCTTACCAAAGCAATAGAAGATAACCGAAACAGAAGTTCGCAGGTTGTGTTTCGTGAGGAGAAACAAACAGAGAAAGGAAAAGGCAAAGAGCAACGAAAAGAAAAGCAAACAATATTAAACCGTTTCACTAATCTATTCAACCGTAACAGTGGAAGAAAAGCATAAAGATTTTTTTTGGACAAGTTATGTTGACTTGATGACTGCATTGTTTGCAGTCGTTTTGGTATTGTTTGTTCTCTCCTACTACAACTTGAATAAGAAAAAAAAGGAGTTGGAAGATTTGGTAAAAATCAAGACGGAAGAAGCAGCAATTTTGAATAAGGTAAAATCCAATTTCAAGATTTTTGAAACCGAACCCGACATCTTTTATTTTGATACCGTTTACAACCGAATCCAGTTGAAGTTTCAAATTAATTTCAAAACAGGTTATCAATTCTATCACATTAACGAGCAAGACATCAACGGTAATTTTTCACAAACGAAAAGTAATCTTGATGCTTTGGGTAATAAAATCAAATCAATCATTGACACATTCAAAAGACAGAAGGACACAGACCCAGCTATGAAGGACATTTCCTATCTCATGGTAATTTCTGGAAGTGCATCAAGATTGAAAGGTGATGATGAATACCAAAGTTCAATTTTAAGTTACAATAGAGCATTGTTTCTTTATAAGTATTGGAAAGAAAATTTAGGGGTTGATTTTGATTCACCTCAATACCATGAAATAATTGAGTTGCAAATTTCAGGTGTTGGCTTTGGTGGTATTGGTAGATTCAACATTCCATACAATGTAAATAATGTGAATGAGGAAAAGAAAAATCAAAGGTTTGTAATAAGCATAGCCCCAAAAATTGGAAAGTGAAAAAACTACTTGTAATATCTTTTATCATACTCATTTCCTCTTGTGGTGGAAATCATTTCACCGTATCAAAAATTGTTGACGGTAACACATTTGAATTAAGTAACGGAGTTACTGTAACACTTGATAACGTTGGCAACAGTCAAGAGAACATAAAAATCTTAGAAAGATATTTGAGAGGAGAAATTTTGCTTTATGATGATGCTAACGAAGAAATAAAAGACTTTGCTTCTGACCACATAACGGCAATGGTTTACAACTCTGACGGTGATTGTGTCAATAATTTGTTGTCGGGTATAACTGAAATCACAAAGGATAAAATTCCAGAGGTAAAAGATATTTCCCCATCAGGCGACAAAACAGTAGTAAAATTTTCTCACGAAAACAGTGTATTGGAAATTCCAGTTATGATTAACGGAGTAGAAATGTATTTCATCTTCGATACTGGTGCAGGACTGATTTCAATTTCTCAATCAGTCGCAGACGACTTGTATAACAAAGGAAAATTGAGAGATAGTGATTTCATTGGAAAAGGACAGTTTTCAGATGCCAATGGCGACATCACAGAAGGCACAATTATTAACCTTTCATCAGTTACTATCGGCAACAGAGAATTAAACGATGTTCAGGCTTGCGTAACTCAGGGACAAAATGCCCCTTTGCTTTTCGGACAATCTGCATTACAAAAATTTGGTAAAGTTTCTATTGATTACAGCACTAACGAAATAACTTTTGAATAAATGAAAATGAAAGCAGTTATATTCCTTTTCACTTTGTTTCTTTTTTCATGCAGCAATAGCAACCAACAAGAAAGCAATGAAAATTCTACATCGGGAAAAGTCATTGCAATTATTGACGGTGACACATATGACATTTTACTTGATGGAAACAAAACCGTTAGGATTAGAATGGAAGGAATTGATGCACCCGAAAAGGGAATGCCCTTTTACAGGGTTGCAAAAAAGTATTTAGGCGAATTATGTTTTGAAAAAAATGTTCGATTAGAAATACATGATACAGACAGCAGAGGAAGAATGATTGCATTTACTTATTTGGAAGATGGAACAGAAATAAGCCACGAAATGATAAAAGCAGGTTTGGCTTGGCACTTCACGAAATACAATAAGGACGAGGACTTGGCTACTTTAGAAGTTCAGGCAAGAGAATCTAAACTTGGCTTGTGGACAGATGAATCACCTATGCCACCTTGGGACAACAGAAGTTTGCATCGTAATGGAATTTCAACAAAAGATTCGTTTGATATTAAAGAAGGTCAACAATGATGAGAAAAGCCCACCCACTAAAAAATACACTCTTAAAAAACGCACAAGCCAACGCTGAAGGCATTTTTTTTAAGAGAGTATTTTTTTCTCCACCCCAAAAAGAATTTTTTTCCACGCTATTTTTTTTGTTTTTTTTCCGCCACCGCACAGGCTTTGTTCTTAACTCGACAGACAGTGCTTCTAATGTAAATCTCTTAGAACAAAGTCCTTGCAAAATCGACACTTCAAAGCTTCGGACAGACAGAAGGGCATCCGGTAACAGCGGGTTTAAGAAATTGGCGGTTCAGTGGTTACAGGAAGTTCAGTTTTCAAATGGAACATTTGTGGTAACAGACAGTTTTCGTCTCCGAAATCGCCAACTTCTTAAACCCGCAAAACGTTAGC
>Ga0114966_10005120_pt1 | contig 11159 bp, 7 predicted proteins | sample M_130207_XF_Meta_FD_87029 | JGI IMG/M metagenome (GOLD analysis project Ga0114966, IMG submission 87029) | Freshwater microbial communities from Lake Montjoie, Canada to study carbon cycling - M_130207_XF_MetaG | ecosystem: Environmental > Aquatic > Freshwater > Lake | place: Lake Montjoie...
CATTTTATCGCTGTGGCTCTTGGCGATGATATTGGAGCGTCATGCGCGTACGGAATGGTGCAAAGTCTTTGTGTTGTTAACGTCCGCATTCGCAACCTTGCTGACTCCATTTCTGATGACCTTTAACAATCATGCTGTTGCGGCGGCAGGTGCGATGCTAGCACTCTTCATGGCGTTACGTTTTTTGTCGGATGCGGAGCCTCGCGGCTGGACCTTGGCGTTATGCGGACTTGCATCCGCTTGGACGTGTACCAACGAATTGCCTGCGGCTGCACTTGGACTTGCCACGTTGACATTCGCATGGAAGCGTTCGAATCGCAAGACCCTTGTTTACTATCTGCCCGCCGCAGTTGTCCCACTTCTCGCATTTTTTGTCACCAATGTTGTCGCCACGGGAAGTTGGAAACCAATCTACGCAGACTTCGGATCGGCGAAATATCAATTCGTGATTGACGGGATACCAAGCTATTGGACGAATCCCCAAGGGATCGATCGAAATCTGGACTCGCCATGGATTTATTTTGTTCATTGCACGGTGGGGCATCATGGGATTCTTTCCTTGTCACCCGTATTTGTTTTGACGTTGGCAGGGTGGATCAGTGCTCGCCGTTGTGAAAACGTGGCGTTCGGCAGCATATTACGTTGCGGTGCGACGTTGACGAGTCTCGTCTTGGCGTTTTACCTAACTCGAACACAGAACTACAACTACGGTGGGGTGAGTTGTGCATTGCGTTGGTCGTTATGGCTGATCCCGTTCTGGCTCTGCGCACTGATTCCGGTTGTTGATTGGACATCGAAGAGCCGGTTGGCTCGGGCTGCCGCAGCAACCCTGTTGATGGTATCCTCTGTCTTCGCTTGGCTCCCCGTTCCGAATCCATGGCAGCAGCCGTGGCTGTTCCATCAAATGGAACGATTCGGTTGGATCGATTACCGCGAGAAGCCGTCTCCGTTACCGAATCGGCTATGGACTTGGTTTGCTTCGCTTCCCGAATTGACAGACACACCCCGAGAGATTGTGTGGGCGGAGTATGTGTCATCGGCTTCCCGTGGTGGGGTCTCTCGAATGCGTGTCACGTGTCGCAAGAAGACCACCCCACCGGACGACGAATTGCTAATTTTGGATCTCCTCCAGACGGACGCGTGGGGTGTTCCGGCGGAGCCTCGAGTTTTGCACATCGATCCCGTCGCTTTTCGAAACGGATCCCCTCCCGCCGAATTTGTCCGTTGGCCGAGCGGCACGGTGACTCCCGAACAACAGCAGGCCGACCTGATGTTCGTCCGTGGGCTTCCATTGCGTCAGGAATTTCGCCCCGGTGTGATTCGTTATCTCAAGACTCCTTTACGAGCGGATGCCTTTCGCTGCCAACGAGCCGCAGCCCAAGTCACATCGACTGCGATTGCGGGTGATCCTCTGTTGAGATACAGGTGCGATTTATGGTTGTGCCCGGACGTCCCGTTCGGAGTGGTCCAGTTCGAGTTTCAAGTCTCGCCCGCCGACGCCGCAACTCCGATTCGACAAGAACGATGGACTCTCAGCGCATGTGATCCGATGCCATGAAGAATCTCTGTCGTTCAAATCCCGCAGATAAGCCCGCACGCCGTCACATCGAGTTGCGTGGAGTGCGCGTTCATAATCTGCAAGGAATTGACCTCGACATTCCCCTCGGAAAAATGGTCGTCTTGTCCGGTGTGAGCGGTTCCGGAAAGAGCAGTATCGCATTTGATACACTGTTTCTCGAGGGCCAGCGTCGCTATCTCGAAAGCTTTTCTCCCTCGGTCCGTCACTCTCTCGAACGGATCGAACGACCCGCCGCTGACAGGATCTCAAACGTACCACCAACGATTGCCATTCGAAACGAAATCAAACGCCAGGGGCGTCAGTCGTCGACGACGGTCGCCGCAGTCGCTCAAATCGACGACGGGTTGCACCGGCTGTTTACGCGTATTGGCCGAGTCGTCTGTCCGGAATGTCGACTCGAAGTTCGACCACAGTCCGTGGAAGAGGTGATCCGGGCTTTGCACAAACTGTCTCAGGGTGTCCGCTTTCAATTATGTTTTGCTCCCGTGTTAATCGACGCGCAGACAGATCTTGCGGAATGGCAAGCCAGCGGATTTGCGAGGGCAATCGTTGGGACGAATTCCCAAACCCTATTGGAGTCACTCGGTCCTTTCCTGAAACAGGATGTCCTGATCGTAGTCGATCGTTTCGTGACCGGAAATGCGACTTCCGAGCGACTGGCGGACAGCATTGAACTGGCCTTTCGTGAAGGACAGGGAAGATGCTTAATCCTTTGTCAATGCCACGGACAAACGCTCACGGAGACCCGGATCGTTGATGGCCACGTCTGGCAACAGATTTCTTTCACGCGTCATTGGGAGTGTACTCGTTGCAAACGCGAGTTTATTCCACCAGATCCTCGGCTCTTTACATCCGTTGTCGGAGTCAAATGTGAATTCTGCCGTGATGACTTAAGCATGGATTGTGCCGCGTGCCTTGGTTCGCAACTGCGAACGGAAGCACTCGCCGTTCGAGTTGCGGGGTTCAATATCGCCGAGTTGTTCTGTTGTTCGGCAGAAGACGCACAGCGAAAACTAAGCGATCTTCAAATTGGATTGACCGCTGAGGAACGATCGTTGAGTCAATTAATTCGTGACGAACTGATTGAACGCTTGCAAATTGTCTGCGACTTGAAACTCGGCCATTTGATTCTTTCGCGGACTGTCGACACGATTTCCGGCGGAGGTGTCCGGCGTTTGCTGTTGGCCGCGGCATTGGGATCTCGAATTACGGGAACCTTGTGCGTGATCGATGAACCGTCGGCGGGATTGCATAGTACGGAGATGCCCTCTCTTGTCGACGCCCTCAGACGTTTGTTGGATTTGCGAAACAGTGTGATTGTCGTCGATCACGCGCCCCAGATTCTTCTAGCCGCCGATCACGTTATTGAGCTTGGTCCAGGAGCGGGTCCGCGTGGAGGTACGGTCGTGTTTTCCGGCCCACCAAATGAACTCTCTCGAATCAATCTGTCGACGACTCCCCCAAGGCTCAATGACAACAGGGAGACGCATGCTGCGACGCGTGTTCGCCGAGACCCTTACGACTGGCTCGTCCTCCAAGGAGTCAAACACCGCAACTGGAGGGGACTGACGGTGAAAGTGCCGTTGGGCGTTCTCTGTGCGGTTTCCGGACCGAGTGGCTGTGGAAAAACGGCACTGATTGTCGAGACACTTGTCCCCGCAGTGTGCCGCGCCATCGGCCAATCGAGCGGTCTCAAGACTCCGGGCGATTATGCCTCATTGACGGGATGGCGTTCAATCCTTGAGGTCACCTCAATCGATCAAACGCCTGTTCCTCAGTCGCTCCGCAGCAATGCGGCCACATGGGTCGGCGTGTTCGATGAAATACGGGAACTGTTTGCGGAAACGGGTGAAGCCAAGAGGCGAGGATTTGGTCCGCAACAATTTAGTTTTAATTCCTCTCAAGGCGGCCGCTGCAAGGCCTGTCGCGGGGTAGGACTGTTGCGTCAAGACATGCAGTTTCTTCCCGATATTAAACTGATCTGCCACGAATGCCAGGGGACTCGTTACCGTCGTGAAATTTTGGAGGTCAAATATCGGGGACGAACCATCTCTGATGTTCTGGCAATGAGCGTCGCCGAAGCCCAACTGTTTTTTCGCAACCGCCCGAAGTTGCAGATTCGGCTGCAGCGGCTGCTAAAAATCGGGTTGGACTACTTGGTGCTCGGACAACCCATGAACACGCTTTCTGGTGGTGAAACCCAGCGACTGAAACTCGTATCACGGATGACGACAAACCAGGGCCCAACGTTGATCGTCTGCGACGAGCCTACCGTCGGACTGCACCCTCACGATGTGCTGAAGTTGATTGACTATTTTGATGAGTTACTTGTAGCCGGACACTCGTTAATCGTGATTGACAATAACTTCGAGTTATTACGGTCTGCGGATCATGTGCTCGAGTTCACCGCTTCGCCCACGAATCACACACTTTCGATCTCTGACGACGGATTGTCACGCTCGACGCCGGCATGGTAGTCCCCCGCTCCCCATGGCAAACGCGTCAGGAGTCTTGACGCGTTTGCCATGGGGAGTTTCACAATGGATCTGAATCAAGCACCACAGGTTCGGAAGAAAAAACGGTGACAGATCCGCTCTACCGGACAGGCGGCGTTTCTTTCCAATATTTTTCAATCCCGCGATCTTGTTGGCAGATTCGTGTCATCATCTCGAAACAACACTTTCACCAAAACGAGTTCAAATGTTCTCTAAAGTCCCGCCATTCAAACTTGCAAGATTAATTCGGTCGAGACAACATCGCGACATCCTGTTCTCGCCTCAGCAATTCTGCATCGCTTTGAAATTTCGTCCAATGGCCTGTTGCCCCTAAAATTCATCCTCGTAGGAAGCCCTACGGAAACTCTTGGCGAACACATTATTGAGAAGCTGAGCATGTACTCCACCGTGCACACGAAGCAGTGGGAAATCAGGACGATGTCCAACTCCGCATACGGGGCTCTGATGCAGAGCGTTTGGTGGCGAAGTGGGCGTCATTGACGAATGGAAAGTGGTCACCGCCGGCACAGTGATCTGAGGCGTTCAGGGATTGAGAATTTACTTTGGGTATCGATCTGAGCGGTGCCGGCGGATACTTCCGGCAGACCAACTCCTCGTGGAGTGACATTCTCGAACTTGGCAAACAATTTCGGTTGGGCTCTAATGGATACTGAGCCCAAACGCGGACAACTCAAAGCCGACAGCCCGTATCACAGCAACGAGGCCCACCGGTTCTATGCCCATGCCTTCGCTGACTCTTTAGAGCCTGCGATCTCCGGGCTGCCGGAGCGTAAACAGACGAAGCGAAGCTGGGTTGCCACGCCATCCGATTCGATTGAGTGTGGGCTTTGGGTTATAAAAGACCACAGAGAGGCCGGGGCCCCATCCCCCACCCGACTCCGCAAGATATTGCCGACATCTGAAACTTAATCGAGTCCCCTCAGGCTGACAGTTTCCGCATCGACGAACGGCTCCAGCGAGTCTTTCCTCTTCTTCAACAAGCGGACCGCGTCGCGATGAAAATCATCGGCGAACCGCTGACGCGTTCTCTTGTTTGACTTCTTGGATCTTTCGGACCTCCTTGTCAAGAGGCCATGATCCCGCAGCGGATCGCTGTCCAAAAGTCGTAGGCTATCGTATCTGCCGTGGCAGATACGATAAGAGACCTTGCCCAAGTGTTCGCCCGATTCGTTCGAGGCTACTACAGGTCGTCTGAGTCAATCGCCTCGATCTCCTCGCTGACACTGGCATCGAGCAGACGTTTGTGAGCACTGTCAACGAAAGGGGATTCAGCCACCGCGAAGACCTCGACGGCACCAGTAAATTGATCGCCATTCCCAAGGTACGCCGAGATCGCCACCGCGTCCCCGCTTCAGGCGAGCGTACGGGCGCAGAGAATGACATAGATTTCGATCGTCGAAAACTTCGCGCTCGCGATATCGAAGCCCCTCTTCATGTCGTGATGGTGTCGGCAGAGGAGGCGGTTATTACGTTGTCCGTTGTTGTGTGAATGTTCGTTTAGATCCCCTCGCAATGCCTCAGAGTCGGCAAAGGTAGCCCGATCATGAGAACTTCTGCAATCGGCTGCGGGTTGACGTACGGGTCGCGGGCCGAGCGGGCAGACGACGGATGCCCGCGAGAACCTCGGCCGGATGCCCGCTGTTCCAAGCCGACGCAGACGCTCCTGACTTCAAAACCGAGCCGGATGGTCATAATCTGTGAATGTCGATTGCGGCCAATGCGTCGGACGCGATCTGAAAAAAATCCCCGTCGTCATGCGTCTGCGCGAGGGCGTCCCCCGCCAGTGGCGACTCACGGGCGGGCGACATCGCTCGCAGCGGAGGCTCGACGGGTTCGCCGACGTGCTTCCGGATCTTCCTGATCGGTTTGGTGTCGATGCTGAAAAATGAGCCGCATGTCACCGCCGCCATTGGCGGTACGCATACCGCTGAAAATGTGATGCTGCAACACTAGGGATAATCCAGAACGCCCAGCCAACGTTGGTCTTCGTACTTTTCGACGTTCCCAAAAACTCCGATTCAAGCATTCGGCAGAAGTCAGCCACAATGAGCCGGCCTTGGTGCTCGGAGCATTCTTTATCGTTTTCACCATCTGTCTCACTATCGGACTTTTTCACGAAGGTCAAGCCGATTTTCTGAGCACGAAATTGCTTGTTCCGAAGCTTCACCACCGCTGCATTATTCCGGTCGCAGAGTTCGTCCCATGGAATTCCGGCAGGGCAATTCGACCACTGCATTGGGAGAATAATGCTTCTCGTTTTACGCCCGTTCATCGCCGGTGGACATGCCAAAGGCGTGTTCAATTCCAGCGTCAAGTTCGGACAGCGTTCTGAGAACGTGTTCTCTCTTGAGACCTGCTGGAATTGATTGGGGCATGGTGGCTCTTGTAGATCAAAACCTCTGCTGGACGTAGACCTGAATCTGACTCGGCAATAATTCAGAGGTGGCGGCGCCTGTCCGTGAAAAGAACTGCTCTGTGCTCCCCTCCTTGAGGAACACAGCGACGTTCGACGGTTGGCAGCGAATGACCAAAATTCGTTTCCCTTGGAATGTCGCAAACCAGGGTTCGATATGGAGCATGTGTTGTGGCCCCATCCGGTCCTTGATGAGATTGACCAGGTGAAGATTCATCTTGTCTTCGTTTGGGAACCCGTCTTTTTCGATGCCCAGAACCTCGCTGCTATCGCTGACACCAACGATTAAATGCCCACCGTGAGTGTTCAGAAAGGCCGCAATCGTCTTCAGGCAAGAATGTTCCATCTTCTTATCGGGTTGATTGGTGTGAAGATTCATCCGCAGGGTTGACTTAAATTCGATGCGAGTTGTTTCACCCGATTCAAGAAGTTGATCCACGGACAAATCCTCTGGCACAAATACCGCTGCGGAATCGCCTTGTGCGATATGTATAAAGCCTTCCTTGATGACTTTGGCAATCCGCTTTCGTCGAGCTTCCAAAAATTCTCGGTACTCCATCGTGTGCCAGTTGACTGGCAATGCATGCCAATGACACATTGTGGCAAGCTCAGAATCAGAGAAGCGTTTTGAATAAATGGGCCAGTAATCTTCGGGCGCGTTGCCGGAGGTTCCGATGGTGTCGTCCCATTCCATCATGGCGAAGTTGGCAATCTGGTCTGTGTCTTGTGTGGTCGTGAAACCTTGGCTCTTGAGGTAAGTTTTGGAAAATAGATGGTGCCGCTCAACGGCAAAGCGGTCTCCATTTTGCGTCGGCTCGAGCAAATCCACAACCTTCTTGTGGGAGAACAGAGTGCGTTTCCGAACGGTGGCGTAGCACCACTGCGGACCTAACAACTCTGCAACCTTTTTGTGAGAGAAGAGGGCATTGGCCTGCACGAGGTTGAGTGCAGCGTTGTAGGCGTAGAGAATTGGGCTGGTGGCCGAAGAGGTTTCCAAACGGTTTGGTAACGTGATATCCCAAAAGTCTTCCGTGAATTCATTTTCGATCGTCCTCTCCATCCAGTTCACAAGCTGATCAGCAGTCTTGACGTCCCGGATCAATGCCAAGTCTCTTTCCATCGCTGTCTCAGGCGACCCTCCCGCGTACCGGCTTGTCAACGAGGACATGAAGAACCAGCGGGCCAGAAGTGTCGACAGGGTGGACCCCTCAATTCCGAACGCTTTCTTTCCGATCAGGTAAAAGACGTAGGCATAGATCAGTGTCGTGCTGGAACTCACCATGTGCGAGCCACGGTAGCCAGCAAGGTGCAGTGTTCGCAGAAATCCATGCCAGTTTTGTAGGTGTAACACATCCGTTTGAGCCGCCTTCAGGATCTCGAACGGCTCAATTCGCCGCTGGTCGCTGTACGGGTCTGTTTCGAGGTGTTTACCCCGGAGCAATGAATATCCGTACTTCAATCGTGCACTGCGGAAACCAAAACCAATTGAGACCCGAAGCAAGTTGTCCGGGTCTGGTTCGATGAAATGGTTGAACGGGCTCGGTTTGCCCTTCGAGGGAGTGCGCGACTCACGGCAGAAGTTTTCGAGTTGAGTACGCCCTTCTTCCCAGAACACCGACATCAACGCGAGGATAAAGTCGGACGGATTGCGGACTTTCCCTTTGCTATTGATGCGCACGCAGATCTCGGCCACCTGTTCTTCATTGAGGTTGGAGGAAAGCTCAAGGGCGGTGAAAGGATAGCTGAGGAGATTCGAAACTCGTTCAATCGCCGTCTGTATCTGCTTGATTTCCTCTGGTGCCAAAGTCTTTCCCGCAGCCTCCCGATGGCTCTTCAGATTTTTGATGTACTTTCCAACAATGTCGAACAGACTCGCATTTTTGGCCCACAGGGTGGAGAGGTTTTGGATGAATTCCGGGTCTCTGCGAATCGTGGCGTCAGCAACATCGAATTTTTCGTCCGTGGGACGAAAAGCAATTTCAATTTTTTCCTTTTTGTAAGTCTCCCGAACGACCGGTATCCCCTTGATGACGGCGTACAATGACGTGAGACGTTGTTGGCCATCCACGATCAGTAGGCTGGGAACCTCCTGCTTGTCGTCGGTTCCGATTTGTTTTTGGCTGCCATCGTAGGCGTTCCGCCAGAACACGAAGTCACCGACTGGGTAGCCTCGATAGATCGAGTCCAAAAGATCACGGACCTTGGCGTTCTTCCAGACAAAGGGACGCTGGATTTCGGGTAGGCCGATGCTCCCCATCTCAATGTCGTCCATCAGCTTCGACAATGAGTAGTCAACCTTCTTGAACAGCGTCTCGCTCATGAACTCAACTCCGTGGAATCCGCGTGGCCTGGTTTCGCTTTCAGCGTTTGGCTCAACCGCCTTCCGTTCTATCCCTTCGGGCAGTTTCTGGCGTCTGGCCGACGCATTCGGCGAAGGGAATGAAAGCGTCGGACCTCTTGAAGCACTCGCTTCGAGACGGACACTGAAATCCTCAAGGATAAAGGATAGCCCGGTCAACGGCAAATCGGCAAACGTTGGACCCGCGATGAGCGATCGACGAGGCGAACGCGAGGCATTTCTTGTCTCCTCAAGCCCAGATCGACGTAGCGAAAATCGCTCCACACCACCGTTGGGCGAGCAGTTTTTCATCGCCGCCGCAGCCGTTCCCCAATCCGGTCAGCGTGCGACGGGTTGCGGCGGCCATCAAAGCGAGTGGATGTCGATCACGGGCATCTCGTCGGGCGACGCTTGGAAGATATCCCCATCGTCGTGCGCGTCTGTGGGAGGTCCGCGGGCTGGCGCGAGCGGCGGCGGTTGGAGCGGATCACCAAGATGTGTGAGAATCTTGCGGACGGGCCTTGGATCGGTGATGAACGCAATGAGCCGGATGTCATCGCCTTATGCCAAGATCGACATCTTCATTCCGGTATACGGCAGTGGCGATCACGGCTGGAGTGCAGTCGGAAACAAATGTTAAATAGCCTGCTCAGCCTGCCCGCCGTGGTGGGCGAAGTCTTTCGGAATTTAGACGCACCCCATTTTTTCCCCGGAGGCGCGGGGAGATGCAACTGACCTTTCAGATTCACCGATACATCGAGATAATTTGATTGAGTTTGGTGCTGGAAATTGAATTAATCGCGCCATTTTCCGGGAGATCGTTCAGATAGGTCAAGTGCCCGTTGGGAGCCGCGAGAGCCAAAAAAGGAGCGCCGTCAGATTCCCCTCCCACGAGAGCATATCCGGAACGATCGAGCACGATCCCATCCAAAAATCCTTCCCCTGTCGGAAGGCCTTGCAGAAGGGTTAAGACACCGTTCGGAGCGATGAACGCTCCGTAGGGGTGTGATGCGGCGAGCCCGGCAATCAATCCCGTGCCGGAAGCATTGATTGCAACATCATAGATAATGCCCGTGGTGGTGGGCAGATTTTGTATCGGTGTGGCAACGCCCTGGGGTGATACGACAGCGGCATACGGTTGAGACTGAGAAGTGCCTCCCATGATGCCCACTCCGGCATTATTGATCGCAACGCTATAATTGGCTCCTTGAGGGAGATTGGCAATCGGCGTCACCATCCCTGAGCGAGAAACGAAAGCCGCATACACAGACAGATTGTCCTGACCTCCGATCAGAGCGTTGTGCGAATTACTCACGGAAATCCAATAAATGGCTCCAATCGCAGGCAACCCTGCCAAGGGTTGGACCACACCTTTGTGTGAAACAAAAGCCGCATAGGCAGAATTTGACGGACCTTTTCCTCCAATGATTCCATTGTGGAAAAAGCCGAGTACAACGCGATAAATCAGTCCACTCGGAGGCAACGAGAGCGATTTTGGCTCACCCTTGGAGGAGATCAGGGCGGCGTAAGGAACACTGGAATCGGCGTGTCCTCCTCCAACAAGTCCTTTCCCGGACTCATCGATGGCAACGGTATAGATCTCTCCGGGTGCCATGAGTCCGCCTATCGGCGTTAACTCTCCCTTGTGAGAGACCAACGCCGCATAGGCATTCACGCCTTCGGTCCCGCCAACGATTCCTCGGCCAGAGGAGTTCATGGCGACTCGATAAGTAAGTCCTTCAGCCGGCAGTCCAGCCAATTCCATCACAGATCGATCCGACCTGACAATCGCCGCATACGGAGCGTCTCCTTGCCCTCCAACAATTGCGATTGAGGTTGGATGTTCTCCGAATAGATTCGTGACAGAAACGGTGCAAATGGCAACGAGACTAAAAACGGACAAACTTTGAACATTCAAAACGATTTGCATACTTTACCTTACCAAGAAATTTCTGGAGTCCATTCGATAAAGTATCAAGAATGCCGTGTGGACGTTCAAAGCCCAAAGCCTAGCCCGGTCAACGGCAAATCGGCCAACGTCGAACGCGCGCTGAACGATCGACGTTGGCCGAACACTCGGTGTAAGCGTACCCCAACGGCGAGAGCACGGGCAAGACGTCCTAATCCAAAAAAGTTTTTTTGTCACAGAAGCAATAAATCGACCCGTATCGCTCGTCGAGGTTTGTTGTCGGCGCATCGGCAACCGCTAGCGGCGGCCGTGGCGAATCAAATCGTGGAACAATCAGCCGGAGGGTGTCACCATTGACACACCCAACTCAGGATTTTTCCGCAGTCATCTGCGTGAACAATTCG
>Ga0114966_10005121_pt1 | contig 11158 bp, 8 predicted proteins | sample M_130207_XF_Meta_FD_87029 | JGI IMG/M metagenome (GOLD analysis project Ga0114966, IMG submission 87029) | Freshwater microbial communities from Lake Montjoie, Canada to study carbon cycling - M_130207_XF_MetaG | ecosystem: Environmental > Aquatic > Freshwater > Lake | place: Lake Montjoie...
AGGAACAGCGCTGCAGCCATCAGCACACCGAGTGGACGCAGGAAGGCCTGCAGGTTGTCCTTGAGCTCAGCTTGCCGGCGCACGATATAGCTGGCGAGATACGTCAGCAGCAGCACGCGCGTGACTTCAGAGACCTGCAGGTTCAGTACGCCAAGCGGAATCCAGCGACGGCTGCCATTGACCACCGACCCCACGCCCGGGATCAGTACAGCGATGAGCAGCAGGAACGCAAGCAGCAGCAGCGGAAAGGCCATGCGCTCCCACACCGACGACGGGATCAGCATGGCGATGCCGGCTGCGACGAGCCCGAGGCAAACCGCAAACAGCTGGCGCTCCAGGTAGTAGAAGGGATTGCCGAACTCGCGCTGGGCAGTTGCGATGGACGCCGAAGCCACCATCACGAGCCCGACCAGCAGCAAGGCCGCGACAACCAACACCAGCACCGGATCAAACATGAAGCGGCGCGGACGCCCTGTGGAGCGGGCATAGGCCAGTGTTGCGGCGGTCATCGCGCAAGCCTCCTGACCGCGATGGCAAACGAATCGCCGCGATGACCGTAGTCACGGAACATGTCGAGGCTGGCGCAGGCCGGCGACAGCAGCACCGTTTCACCACGGCGAGCTGCGTTGGCGGCTTTCATGACGGCATCGTCCATATCGGCGGCGAACTCCATCGTGCAGACGCCGCTGAATACCGTCGCAAGCTGCATCGCATCCTGCCCCATCAGCACCGCGTGCCGGACCTTGCTCCTGAATGCTTCCCTGAGTGGCGAGAAGTCCTGTCCCTTGCCCTGACCACCTGCGATCACGACAAGGGAACCCGGCGTGCCCGCCACAGCCGCCAGCGTTGCACCGACATTCGTTCCCTTCGAGTCATCGACGTAGCGGACGCCCGCCATATCCGCAACCCATTGCGACCTGTGCGGCAAGCCACTGAACTGCTTGAGAGCATCAATTGCGCTCTCAAGCGGCAGATCCATCGCCTCGAGCATCGCGAAGGCTGCAAGCGCATTGGCCGCGTTGTGCAGTCCGGAAATTTTCAGCTCGGACATCGCCACGAGCGGTTGGCCATGGCGCAGCAAGATTGGATCGTGGCTCTTTTCCCGGAGGGAGAAGGCGGCAGGCTTCTCGAGACTGAAACCAAGCACACGCTGGCCTGCACGCGGCATTGCGCAGACGACCGGATCGTCCAGATTGATCACCGCCGTTTCGGCGCCCGCGAAAACCCGGGCTTTCGCCGCCGCGTAGTCATCGATCGAGTCATAGCGATCCAGGTGATCAGGCGTGACATTGAGGACCGCCGCACTGGTTGTCTCAAGGCTTGTTGTGGTCCCAAGCTGATAGCTCGACAGCTCGAGCACATAGAAATCGGGAACTGGCTGGTCCAGCAATTCAAGCGCGGGCGGGCCCAGATTGCCGCCCGCAAGCGCTGCTCGGCCGCAGGCCCCGGTCATCAGAGCCACCAGGGTTGTCACGGTGCTCTTGCCATTGGTGCCAGTCACAGCGACGACCGGGGCTTTTGCGACCCGCGCGAACAGTTCGATGTCGCCGAGCAGCGGTATGCCACGCCGAGCAGCTTCCACCAACATCGGTTCCCGCAGCGAAATGCCGGGAGATACAAGCACCTGCGCAGCTCCATCGAGCAGCCGTGAATCAAAGCTGCCGACGCGGATGGCCCCGGCAGGCACGAGCGACTGCACGACGTTTAGTCCCGGCGGCGACGGCCGACTGTCAGTCACGGCGAAGTCCGCTCCACTGGCCTTGAGGAATCGTGCGCACGACAGGCCGGTCCGTCCGAGGCCGGCAATCACCGTCTTCCCCGTCAGCGCCGGGGCAGATTGGTTGGTAAGGTCCGTCTTGCGAGTAGCCATGGTCATTCCGTCAACGCACCTTCAGGGTTGCAAGGCCCACGAGCACCAGGACCACCGTGATGATCCAGAAGCGCACGATGACCTTGGGCTCGGCCCAACCCTTCAACTCGAAGTGGTGGTGAATGGGCGCCATGCGGAAGATCCGCTTGCCCGTGAGCTTGAAGGACGCCACCTGCAACATCACCGAGACGGTCTCCATGACGAAGACACCGCCCATGATGAACAACACGATTTCCTGCTTCACGATGACAGCGACGACACCCAGCGCCGCACCCAGCGCCAGCGCGCCGACATCTCCCATGAAAACCTGGGCGGGATACGTGTTGAACCAGAGGAACCCGAGGCCAGCCCCGACCAGCGATGCGCAGAACACCAGCAGTTCGCCGGCGCCGGCAACGTAGGGGATGCCGAGATATCCGGAGAACACCACGTTGCCGGTGACATAGGCGAAGACGCCGAGTGCACCACCCACCATCACGGAAGGCATGATGGCAAGGCCGTCGAGACCGTCGGTCAGGTTCACCGCGTTGCTTGCCCCCACGATGACGAGATACGCAAGCACGACGTAGGCCCCGCCAAGCGGCAGCATCACGCTCTTGAAAAACGGCACGAGCAGGGTTGTTTCCGCCGGGCTCTTGGCAGTGACGTACAGCGTGATCGCACAGCCGAGGCCCGCCACCGTCTGCCAGAAGTACTTGTAGCGGGCGATCAGGCCACGTGAATTGCCGACCACCAGTTTCAGGTAGTCGTCCCAGAAGCCGATCATGCCGAAGGCCAGAGTGACACCCAACGTGATCCACACGAAGCGATTCGAGAGATCCGACCACAACAGCGTGGCGACGCAGATGGCGACCAGGATCAACACCCCGCCCATCGTGGGCGTTCCTGCCTTGGGCAGGTGCGATTTGGGGCCATCGTCACGTACTCGCTGGCCGACCTGACGATTCGCGAGCGTACGGATCATCCACGGGCCGACGAGGAGTGAAATCATGAGCGCTGTCAAGGCAGCAAGAATGGCCCGCAGCGTGAGATAGCTGAAGACATTGAAGCCGGTATAGACCTGCGAGAGAGACTGTGCGAGATAAAGCAGCATTTTTTTAGTGTCCTCTGCTCGCAGCCGGTGCGGACTCGGTGCCGAGCGCGGCGGCCACACGTTCGAGTCGATTGCTGCGCGAACCCTTGATCAGGAGCGTTACACCCGGTTCGAGACCGGCTTCGACGGTAGTGATCAGCGCATCGAGATCGGCAAACCACTCCGCCCCACTGCCGAACGCATTGCTGGAAATCCGGGCCTGCTCGCCGACGGCGAACAGGCGCTCGATGCCGCTCTCGCGTGCAAAACGGCCAATCTCGGCGTGCTGTTCATCGGCGCCGGCTCCGACCTCGCGCATTTCACCGAGGACCAGCCAGCGACGCCCCGGCATGCTGCGGAACGTTTCAAGCCCCGCATGCAGTGACGTAGGGTTGGCGTTATAGGAGTCATCTACCAGGAAAGCGCCATGCAGCGCTGGTCGCAGATCCAGGCGGCCAGCAACGGGCCTCACCTGCGCGAGGCCGGCAGCGATGTTGTCAAAGCTCGCCCCGGCCGCCGAGGCTGCAGCTGCCGCACCAAGAGCGTTTCGAACGTTGTGGAGTCCACCGAGCTGCAGGGTCACGCTGCGTACACCCGCCGGCATCACGAGATCGAAAATGGACCGGAAGCCGGAAGGCCCCGCCTCGAGGCGGACATCGCGAGCGACCACATCCGCCGCCGCATCGATTCCGAAAGTGATCACGCGCGACGACCCGGCAAGCCCCTTCCAGAGGGGCGCAAACGCATCGTCGGCATTGACGACGGCCGTGCCACGACCAGCCAATGCAGCAAACATCTCGCCTTTGCCACGCGCCACCCCTTCTAGGCTGACGAAGCCCTCGAGGTGAGCCGCACCCGCATTCGTCACAAGTCCCACCGTGGGTTGGGCAAGCGTTGCGAGGTGCGCAATCTCGCCGCCGTGATTGGCACCCATTTCAATGACGGCACTGCGATGGGAAGACTCGAGCTGGAGGAGCATGAGTGGCACGCCAAGATGGTTGTTCAGGTTGCCCCGCGTAACCAGACACGCCCCTTCCCTTGCCAGGATCGCGCCGAGGATTTCCTTGGTCGTGGTCTTGCCGTTGCTGCCCGTCACGCCCACCAGCGGCAAGCTGAAGCGACGACGCCATTCGCTGGCGAAGCGAGCCAGGGCAGCAGAGGTATCGGGGACGATGACCTGTGGCAGATCGACGCTCAGCGCATGCTCGACGAGCAACGCCGCCGCGCCGCGCTTCTGAGCGTCGGCTGCAAACGCATGCCCATCGAAGTTGGGCCCCCGAAGCGCAACGAACAGCGCGCCCACGGGGACCGTCCGGCTATCGATCGAAACACCGTCGAACGAACCATCCTGCCCGCGGAGCTGACCGCCGGTGACTTGCGCCAGATAGGCAAGCGTGCGCGTCACGAGGAGAGCCCTCTCTGCCGCATTGCCTGCAACGCAACGTCGCGATCGTGGAACGGCAAGGTTTCGTCGCCGGTAACCTGCCCTGTTTCGTGCCCCTTGCCGGCAATCAGCACTGCATCCGAGGGCCCTGCAAGATCGAGCGCGGTCGCGATGGCCTCGGCACGCTGGGGCACGACGCGCACAAGGTTCGCATTTCGCATGCCGGACTGGATCGCGGCGATGATCAGCGCCGGCTCTTCGCGTCGCGGGTTGTCATCCGTCAGAACCACGACGTCGGCCAGCTCCTCGGCGACAGCGCCCATCATTGGCCGCTTGCCCGCCTCGCGATCGCCGCCGCAGCCGAAGACGCAAATGACTCGACCCACCGTGTGCTGGCGGGTTGCCTTGATCGCCTTCGCAAGCGCATCGGGCGTATGTGCATAGTCGATCACCACCATCGGCCCTTTCGACGGCAGGACATCCATGCGTCCTGGTGGTGACGGGCTCGCCTCGAGTGCCTGGACCGCACGGTCCAATGACACTTCCCAGCCGAGTAGCACGGCCAATGCCGCCAGCAGGTTCTCCGCATTGAAGTCACCAACGAGCCGCGATCGCAGCCTTCCCGGCCCCCAGCTGCCGTCGAACGCGATCGACAGCCCGTTACTGCCGCGCTCAAGACTGCGGGCGAAAAGCTGGTGCCCTGCAGGCACGTTCGCGCCAGGAGGTGTTGCGTGGTAGGCAGTCACTGCCATCTTGCCGGCAAGCCTGCGTACGAGTTCGTTCCCGAAGTCATCGCCTACATTGACCACGGCATGATCGAGTCCCGCTGTCTGGAACAGGCGGGCCTTGGCCGCAGCGTAGGCTGACAGTGTCTTGTGGTAGTCCAGATGATCACGCGTGAGATTGGTGAACACGGCGGTATGGAAGCGCACAGCATCTACCCGGCCCTGGTCGAGTGCGTGTGAAGACACTTCCATGCTGATGTGCCTGTCTCCAACCTCGCAGCGCTCCGCGAGCCGACGATGCACCGTGATGCAATCCGGCGTCGTGTGCGCGGACGGACTGAGCGCACCGATGCGGCCATAGCCCAAAGTTCCTGCGTAGGTCGTGGGCTGACCGATTGCGCCCATTGCCGCAGCGATCAAGTGGGCCGTCGTGGTCTTGCCATTGGTACCGGTTATGCCGGCAACCTGGACGCGCGCCGAGGGCTGATCGAAATAGCGATCAGCGATCCGCCCGATGAACTGCCTGAGATTGGGAACGGCGATCGACAGCAAGTCGTCCCGCGGACCGGGCGCCGTCGTTCCAGGCGTCGGCTCCCACAGGACTACTCGGGCGCCCGCGGCCGCCGCCTTGTCGAGATACTTGAGACCGTGCCCCTCGGCACCCACCACTGCCATGAACAGGCTACCAGGCGTCGCGTCACGGCTATCCATGCAGATATCCGCAATGCCGATGTCAGGCGCGGCGACTTCCGCGATCCCCGCCAGCAGCTGCCGCAGATTCGCAACGCGACGCGAAGCTGCGCGAGGTGCGCCAGCTTGCGTGTCGTGAGTGAGCGTCATGGCGTGTTGTGACATCCGGGAGCAGTGCTATTCTGCGGACAACGCGCGCACGAGTGTCGTCGCAGGCACGGTGTCGAGCCCATCCGGAGGCACGCCGAGCAGCCGGAGCGCACCGGCCATGACGTTCGAGAAGACGGGGGCTGCCACATCGCCGCCGTAGTACTGCTTGCCGCGCGGCTCATCGATGACGACGATCGCCGCAAGTCGAGGATTGCTCGCCGGCACCACACCGCCGAACACGCCGAAATAGGCGTCCTCTGAATACCCCCCCGGCGTCGCTTTTTTGGCCGTGCCTGTCTTGCCCGCCACGCGATAGCCGATCAGCGCCGCGCGATTGCCGGTACCGTCCTGCGAGACAACGCCTTCCATTACCTTGAGCAACTCGCGCGCGACGCTTTCTTCAATGACACGCTCGCCGGCGACGGCCCCTTCGACGCGCCGCATGGTGACTGGCCGGCTGATCCCTTCACCACCGAGGACGGCATACGCATGCGCGAGCTGGAGCGGCGTCACCGACAGGCCGTAACCATAGGACATGGTCGCCTGGCTGATGGGACGCCAATGCGAGTAGTGATTGAGCAGCCCTGCAGACTCGCCGGGGAATCCGCTGCCCGTGACCTTGCCGAAGCCGAACGAATCGAGCATGCCCCACATGCTCTCGGGCTTCAGGGACAGCGCAATCTTCGTCATGCCCACGTTGCTCGACTTGGCGACCACGGTCGTGAGCGGAATCAGCCCGAGCGGATGTTCATCGGTGATGGTCTTGATGCCGACCCGGATGGGTGTCGTATCGATGACAGTGTCAGCGTGATACTTGCCCCCCGCAAACGCGGCTGCGACCACGAACGGCTTGATGCTGGATCCCGGCTCGAAGATATCGGTCGCAGCGCGATTCCGGTAGCGCGGGGCCGTGTACTGATCACGATCGTTCGGGTTGTAGGCGGGCTGGTTCACCATCGCCAGGACCTCGCCTGTGGTCACGTCGAGCACGACGACGGAACCCGCCTTCGCGTTGTGCTGCTGGATAGCAGCCTTGAGCTCGCGGTACGCGAGATACTGGATGCGCAGGTCGATGCTAGTGACGAGGTCCTGCCCGGGACGCGGCGAGCGAATGCTCTCGATGTCTTCGACGGTACGGCCGTAGCGATCCTGAATGACCCGCTTGGCGCCAGCTTGGCCACCCAGCCACTGATCGTAGGCGAGCTCGAGTCCTTCCTGACCGACATCGTCGACGCTGGTGAAGCCGAGCACATGCCCGGTCACTTCGCCTGCCGGGTAGTAGCGGCGGTATTCGCGCAGCAGGTAAATGCCGGGAATCCCGAGCGCCTTGACCTGCGCGGCGTCCTGCGGGCGCATGTGTCGCACGAGATAGACGAATTCGCGATCCAGGTTCCCGGTAATCCGCCGTGCGACCCACTGGGGATCGCGGTTCAGCGCCTCGGCGAGACGCGGAATCTGGTCGGAAGCATGCGCTTTCGCCACTTCCTTCGGGTTGACCCAGACAGTATCGACAGGCGTGCTGACGGCCAGCGGCTCGCCATTGCGATCCAGCAGGCTGCCGCGATTGGCGGAGAGCTTCGCGACTCGAGTTGAACGCGCCTCCCCCTGCCCTTCCAGGAATCCGTCATCGAGTACCTGCAGGTCCACGGCACGGATGACCAGGCCGCACGCGAATACCAGAATGATTCCGAGCACCACCCGCAGGCGTACCCGGAACTGGTCGAACGTGAAGGAGCGGGCTTCTCCAGAACGGACAGGTGTGCCGATCACAGTACGCGCATCCTGCTTGCTGGGGCCACGGCATTCGTCATGGCTGAACGAGCCGCACTTCCGTCGGACGCGGAATCACCATCTGCAGGTCCGTACGTGCCATCTGCTCGACGCGGCCATGCGTGGCCCATGCGCTTTGTTCCAGCTTCAGCTGGCCCCACTCGATATCGAGCTGGTCGCGGCTCGATTCGAGGTTCTGCAATTCAACGAACAGGCTGCGCGACTGGTGCTTTGACCAGATAACGCCGATGCACGAGACAAAGACAAGTGCCCACAGGATCGGTACGGCAATGCGTGCAAGTGCGTTCATGCTTCCAGCCTTTCCGCGATGCGGAGGATTGCACTGCGGGCCCTGGGGTTGCGCCTGATTTCGTCATCCTGCGGATGCACGGCCTTGCCCACGCGGCGGAGCCTCGGCCGAGCATGGGGAGGGACCTGCGGAAGCCCGGCATACACCGGATCTTCCTGGCTTTGTCGCTGCATGAAGCGCTTCGCCGCGCCGTCTTCCAGCGAATGGAAGCCGATCACGCAAAGACGGCCACGCGGATTCAGCAAGTCGATGCATTGCGCGAGCGCCGCGTCGATTTCGGCGAGCTCCGAGTTCACCTGGATGCGAATGGCCTGGAACGTTCGGGTGGCAGGATGCTTGCCGGGCTCCCACGCGGGCACGGCTTCGGCAACGACTTTGGCGAGCTGCGCGGTGCGCGTGAGCGGCTCGGCGTGCCTCGCAGTCACGATGGCGCGGGCAATCCGTTTGGCAAAGCGCTCCTCGCCGTATTCGCGGATGACCGTGGCGATTTCGTGCTCCGGCGCGCGCGCCAGCCAGGCAGCCGCCGTCATCCCCGTTTCGTTGTCCATGCGCATGTCGAGTGGACCGTCGTGCGAAAAACTGAATCCTCGACCAGCGTTGTCCAGCTGCGGCGAGGACACTCCCAGATCGAACAGCATCCCGTCGAACCCCGCAGCCTGACCTGCTGCCGCCAACAGCTCCGTCAGGCGACCAAAGGGTCCCCGTATCAATGTCAGCCGCGGCTCACCACTGAAGCGTGCGCGACCTGCGCGCATCGCTTCCGGATCCCTGTCGAGCGCCACGACAGTACCGCCCGGACCCAGCCTCGCGAGCAGCGCCGCGGTATGCCCGCCTCGCCCGAACGTCGCATCGAGATACCGACCTGCGGGCTGAACGTTCAACCCCTCCAGTACCTCGGTGAGCAGGACCGGCGCATGCGCTTCCATCAGAGCGACAGCGATTCGAGCTCCGGCGGCAGCTCTTCCGGCACTTCGTCAACCTTCAGCCACGATTCGCGGCTCTGGTCCCAATGCGCCTCATCCCAGAGTTCGAAGCGACTGCCTTGCCCGATCAGCACGACGTCGCGGGCCAAGGCCGCGTATTCACGCAAGGTGGGTGGAATGAGAATGCGGCCGTGCGAGTCGAGCTCGAGCTCCGTGGCATGCCCGACCATCAGCCGCTGCAACCGACGGACAGCCGGGTTCAGCGTCGGCAGCCGCATCAGCTTCCGCTCGATTTCCTCCCACTCGGGAAGCGGGTAAATCAGCAGGCAGCGATCTGACCGATCGACGGTAGCCACCAGACGCCCGCTCGAACGCTCCACGATCCGTTCCCGGTAACGGGTCGGCATCGCGAGGCGCCCCTTGGCATCCAGCGTGACTTTGTTGGCACCGCGAAACATGGCAAGCCCCAGACGGGCACGGGAGGTGCTTTATGCGTCTCCGTGACCCATTTCATCCCACTTTTTCCCACTCACTTGCACTATAGGGACGCAGGCCGGATTAAGTCAACGAAGATTCAAGGATTTCTCCATAGGCCACAGCCACTTAGGCTCGACCGGCGTCGCAGGCTCGCGACGCAGTTTGAAAGGCAGTATCGAAATCAGCGTCTTATGAACGATTCTTGATAGAGATAGTGAAATAGCGGTGGGGTTGGAACCCGGGGCCTGCGGGTTGCCTCGAAGCGGTCGCCACGCGAGCGCGCGCAAATGGCTTCAATCCTTGGCGAAAACATTGTTATAAAAATCTAATCTATAGATGGCGCACAAAATACTTTATTAGTATTTATTTCTATTTTTATTGCTGATCAAGGCCCGCTGGGCAGTGCCAGGCCCCGTAGAGCGCCGAATGGCGCATGGAGAAGTGGGAGTCAGCCGATAAGCCGGGTTCTGTCGTGGGCAACCATTCATCTGGGATACGCGTCACCGCGTACCTCAAGCAGCCTACCCGGGAGCACGTGTGGGCCACACGCGCGGCGCGAAGCCGCTTGCCCCCCTATTTGGCCTTGCTCCAGGCGGGGTTTGCCGTGCCGTCGAGTGTTACCACCGACGCGGTGCGCTCTTACCGCACCCTTTCACCCTTACCGGCACCGTCCGAAAACGGCACTTAGGCGGTTTGCTTTCTGTTGCACTTTCCGTGGGCTCACGCCCCCCAGGAATTACCTGGCGCCTCGCCCTGTGGAGCCCGGACTTTCCTCCATGCCCACCCGTGAAGATGGGCACCGCGGTTGCCTGGCTGACTCCCGGCGCGCATGGTGGGGGCAGAGCGCAGGTAGCGCAAGCAATCGTTGCTGGCCAAGTTCCACCCGGTGCGCCGATCGCCGCTGCTGCACCTATTTCTGCAGCTGCACGGCGCGTTCGTACAACACGGACCGCTTCTCGCCAGTGATGCGCGCAGCGAGCTTTGCTGCTTGCGCAGCCGGCAGCTCTTCCAGCAGCGTCCTCAGCACCTTGTCGGCGTCTATGGAGAGAGGCGCAGACCGTGCAGCGGTCAGCCCTGCTACCACGATCACGAGCTCGCCCCTGGACATATCCGGATCCTGGTTCGAGCGCTCGGCGAGCTCCGCCAACGTGCCGTAATACATCGTCTCGAAACGCTTCGTCAGCTCGCGGCCAATACTGGCGCGCCGTTCAGCACCCAGTGCCTCTGCCATATCCAGCAGCACCTCGCTGAGTCGATGGGGTGCCTCATAGAAAATGAGCGTACGCGCTTCCTGCAAGAGCTCAGCGAGCACGTTCTTGCGCGCGACGGACTTGGCGGGCAGGAAACCCTCAAACGCAAACCGGTCCGTAGGCAGTCCCGAAACCGACAGGGCCGTGATCGCCGCCGTGGGACCAGGAATCGGCGTCACCTTGATGCCTGCATCGAGGGCAGCCCGGACAAGCCCGAACCCGGGGTCGCTGACCAGGGGGGTACCGGCATCGGAGACCAGCGCCACGGCTTCGCCACGCTGCAACCGCTCGACCAACGGCCGCAGGCGGGCGGCCTCATTGTGCTCATGCAACGACACCAGGGGCGTGGCAATCCCGAAAGCCTGCAGCAAGGAGCGCGTATGACGGGTATCCTCTGCAGCTATGAGCGCCACGCTTCCGAGTATCTCGCGCGCTCGAGTACTGAGGTCGGCCAGGTTGCCGATCGGGGTGGCGACGACGTACAACGCGCCGGGCAGGTCGGGGTCGGTCGCTGGCGGAAGCTCGGACACGGTTCTG
>Ga0114966_10005123_pt1 | contig 11155 bp, 17 predicted proteins | sample M_130207_XF_Meta_FD_87029 | JGI IMG/M metagenome (GOLD analysis project Ga0114966, IMG submission 87029) | Freshwater microbial communities from Lake Montjoie, Canada to study carbon cycling - M_130207_XF_MetaG | ecosystem: Environmental > Aquatic > Freshwater > Lake | place: Lake Montjoie...
CCTTTCTTATGGATTATTTGGGGAATAATAGGGTTTTTACAAGGAGAGTGGAGTGTTTGTGGTTGGTCTGGTGTATTTAGGGAATTATTAAGTTAATTAAAATTAATATATGTAATGTGTGATGCACCGTGGGTACAGGTCTGCAGTATATTCCCACGAATCTCCTCAAATATTTTTTGTTATATTTCGCATTTTCTCCAATCAAATGTAAAATTCTCCCGTCAAAACTCGGATATTCAAATTCTCCCGTCGAAATCCTCTGTGCGGACTTCGGAGCCCTAGGGCACGTCTGTCGGGAAAAATATAAAATTCTCTAATCGAATGCAAATTCTCCGATCAAATCTGAGATATGGAAATTCTCCCATCGAACGGGAATTCCCCGCTCGCCCCCGTGCCCCGAAATTCTCCGTGTGAATGTGAAAAAAGGTTTGTTAAGGAACAAACCTATATCAAAAGACCATACCCTTTATTATTACACCCCTTTACGGCCTTTGGAGCCTAGGGTGCCGCGCGTTCTCTTAGAGGTATTGACTAGAGAACCACTATCCTGATAAAAAAATTAATATATTTTCACGGTGTACACTCAGTTTCTTACAAATTGTATCGGTTTTTATAGTATTTTTCCGCTTTTGTACCCTTTATACCGATATTTTGGGTGATTTGCTTCATTACTTCCTTGAACCCGCCTGTTGCTTTACCCCCAACATCCATGTTGGGATCCATCCGCATACCTGGCACCGTGAAACACTCTTGCCGTACCTCTAGGGCACCACAGAGAGGACACGGCAGGGTTTCCGGAAGTTTGTTGTCCGCCATTCGCTGAAAACTTTCAAACCTACCTAGGCATTTTTTACACTCATATTCATAATTTGGCATATGGTTATATATCTTACCAAGGGATAGGATCTAAAATTTTTAATATTTTTTCGATTAGAGTGTGTTTCAGTTCGCATTCAAACGCCAACAGATTATTGAACTCACATGTTAATTTTTTATAGCCACATGGCGACTTAAATGTGTAAAAAGGTTGTGCCGCATCCCTTTCTCCACGATGAAAGTAGGTTTCGCCTGGTCGCCAATGCTTCTGGGTGTACCGCCAATCGCTCATTCGCTCAATATTAACAATGGCAATGACGGCTTGAGAGTTACGTTGCGTGTCTGTGAGATCGATAAATGTCGCAACAAACTCTGGATCATGAGCGGGATGATTAGGATTTCTGTTGGAATCATACTCAATTGAGAGAGGATTATGGATCAACTGCTGAGGCACATGTAAATTTGCAGGTAATATGGGGTTCATACGGCTATTATACCATAAATTCTCCCGTCCGCAAGCCGGCACACCTGCATTCTCCAGTCGCTGCTCCCGTCATTACTTGTACAAGAAATAATTATGGAAATTCTCCGAGAATTTAGGTAAATTCTCCAATCGAATCTTGCATATCCAAATTCTCCGCTTGAATTCGCCAATCATTTCCCAGCGCGGGTGCCGAGTTTCCCAGCTGGCAGGTACGTAGTCATTAGTGCCGGCATTCTCCAATCGAATCTTGCATATCCAAATTCTCCGTTCGAACGAGTGTACAGGCCTCTGGTGGCCGCCAAATCGACGAGTTGCCAGCGAAAAATGCCTATATAACCACCACACACACACGCTGGCAACAATATATGTACAAGTGAAATATTTATTTCTTGTACACTTGAAGACGAGGGGCAAATCCTATATAATAGAGGGAATATATGGGAAACACCGATAAATTTCTTCAACATGTCCGAGATCATCTAGGGGAATACGGCTTCACACTTAAACGTGGTCGAGGCGAACTAGTTAATTCTGGAGACGGGTGGCGCGCCGCTGGATATTTCTGCGGCGACACAAAAATAATTGCATATGCCGGCGGAGGCACGGACTGGCTCAGCACTTTAACACACGAGTACGCACACTTCCTGCAGTGGCTAGACTCGGGCGCAGTGGAATGCCGCCGTGACGGGAACGCAAGCAATGCAGTGGAAGAATTTTTATATAATTCCGGTAAATTAACCAAAGCGGTTCGGGAAGCCTTTCGACGAGTGATATTTTTTGAACGAGACGCGGAAATGCGGGCTCGCAACCTTATTATAGCATATAATCTGCCAATTTCAATAGAAAAGTATGTGAAAAAGGCAAATTGTTATTTGTATAGTTATCACGTTACCATGGAATATGGATTATGGAACTTTAAAAAATCACCATATTCAAGTTCTTCAGTATTACGGAATATGCCCTCTTCGTTTCGGTCTCGGCCTGACCTGAAGTGTCCTCCGCATATATTTGCGATGTTGAAGAAATATTATTAAATATTCGAGAAATAATATATTAACATATATTAGCGCCCGTCAATATACTTTTTGGGAAATAATAAATAAAAAAAAAGACGACGATGGCCTTTCGACCATCGCCGCCTATGATTACCAACTCAACCCAAACTAAGATTTAGCGAATGGCTTTCGCAAGCACACTCGAAATCTTTGAAAGCACAATTCGACTAGTCACCTTACTGCGTTGACCATCACGGAACGCTTTGGCGGCAACTTTAATGTCACCCGCCGTCACATCATCAAACATATCCTCGTTAGTAACTGATTCAGTATCAGACTTCATGATGAAGTATTCATCGAATCCCTTGCGAGTGAGTGAAACAAATCCTTCAGACTTGAAATCTTTCACAAGTTTAGCGACTTCATCCTTAGTCAATCTAGCAACTGAAACATCCTCGATGGTGCAAGCCAAGCGACGACCCGCTTCATGCATGATATAGAAGCCAACCGTATTGATTCCAAGAATGGTTCGCATTGTGTTCAAGAATGAATCCCAACCATTGATACCACGATTCATGCTACCGTGGTGCATTTGCGGGGATTGGCGATATTCCTTGCCATTATGAACGATTACCAATTCTTCTTGCTTATAAACATTGTCATCTTGCTTTGCATTCAGAACATACTTGCATTCCAAATTGAATGGTGAACCGCTTGCTTCACCGTCAGAAAGAAACACGGCGGAAATTACTTGCAGATTGTACTTTGCTTTGAACTTTGGAATGATATGAATCATTGAGGACACGGCTTGAACCAATGGAGTACCATCAAGCGACAACCAAGAATTGTTTTCTTGAATTTCACTGTAAAGATTGGAAAGACGACGACAACTAGTTACCATTTCTTGAGTTTGACCCATATTCTTTTTATTGCGTGAAGAATACTTGTTGTCATACAAGTCTGAGAATTGTAGTAACCGTGCAGCCATTGTGCGATGCGAAAGTTTTGATTGTCGTGACGAGAAGAAATTCAACAATCCGAAATCATTTCCTGAAGTTTGAATTGATTCATACTTGCCAGTAATACCTTGCACCTTGCACCAATAGTCTTGACCTTTTGGATTCTGTACAGTTGTATAGATTTGATTTTCGGCAAGGTCTTCACCACGCTTACCCAATTCCTCACACGCAGTACGAGTAGAGAATGCGAACACTTCATATGGAATGTTGACCATGCGACAGAACTCCACAATAGCAAGCATTTGCGTGATGGTATTGTTGAGAGTACCTTGCATGGATGCAGACCAATCAAGATAGAAAACAATTCCGTGATTCTTTCCCGCAGAAATTTCTTCATTGCGAAGGAACATATCATCAATGAAGCGATATGCGTGAATCTTTCGCATATCCAAATTTCCCGTGCGTGATTGTGAAGTGCGTTGCACAATATCCGCATTCATTTTCATTTCAAATTGGCGAACAAGTTGAAGAATAAATCCACGGCTATCTTTCGCAAACTCATTGTACAAAGAACTGCCATATTCATCGGCAATATACAAGTGTACATTGTGAGTCTGTTGCGCTTGCGCTTTGCGTTCCGCATTGACTTTGGTAGTTGTAATATCCAACTGCTTCTCAATGGCTTTGCAATCAAAGATCAAAGCGTCAAGATTCATTTTCGGAAACTCAACATACTTGATACCCAAGCAATCAGTAGAAACTTTCTTGTCCAAAGCACTCTCTTGATTTTGCGCCGTGGAAGGTCGTTGTGGCTTTTTACCATTGCCACCTTGCTTACCCTTACCATCACTCGGCTTGCTACCCTTAGCACTCTCGCCGTTACCTTCGGACTTCTCACCGCTCGGAGTACCTTCACCACCGCCATCGGATTGATCGGATTGACCTTGTTGACCTTGTTGCGGCGCACCCTTACCCGCTTGCTCTTGTTGATCCTCACCTTGATCGGGAGTGCAGTAGTCATACAGACGCTTGGCAACGGCTACAACATCATCCCATGACTTTGTGGCAACCATTTCGTCAAGAATGCTTTGCTCGGTTGGATTGAAGTAGCCAACATAACCACCCGCTTTGAAATGTGTGTTCGCACGATCAGCGAACGACATACTGCGAGTCATAGTACCAAAGAATCCGTTCTGTTCCATCCAAAGGTAACCCTTTGAGAATTGACGACGAATGCCAGGAAACTTGTTTTTGATTTCCTTCTCAATGCGAACATCCTCACAGATATTAAGAAAGTCTTTCACAACCACGGGATTGGTAGCGTCAATAGCATTGATCGCACCCATAATTTCTTCCGCAGTAGTTGGAGTGTGCAACGCATGACCTACTTCATGTGCAATCAACATTTCCACTACTTCTCGTGGCATACCTTCCCAAATTGGAAGCGTAAGCATACGAGTTTGTGTATCGAATGATGCAGTACGAGCCGTGTGGTCATGTGAAATCTTTATGTTCTCGCTTGCCATTAGTTTGGCAAGTGTATTGTGTGCGGCATTGTTAAGAGCGGGACTTGCGCTCACGGTAGAAATTGGAGTAATCATCCCTAAATTGTACCATATTTCTACAGAAAATGCAAGCGGTTTCCTGATATTTTTTGAAAATATATTGCAGGGCGCTAATATACTTATTATAATTGAATATACAATATAATATTTGCATATTCTAGAAATGCATATCTTTATATACAAGATTCCGATTACCCACAGTCCACCGAGTTACCGGACATACAGCAACGCATAAAGCCTGATAACATCAGGAGTTACATAATATTTGCAATAATTGCAAGAAATATCGCCAATATGCTTGCATTCACCCGCAATTTATGGTAAGATTTGAGTGTCGTTCTTGCGGAAGCGTTCCGCACATTCTCACTTATCTCAATTTGGAGTAACTTCACACATGGCTAGTATGCAACAAAAGCGTAATAATTTCTTCACAACCGCAAACACAATGGGATTCACGGATTTCATTTCTCGTCAGGATGCTCTTGGCATTGCAAAGGCGGCGGGAGTGCCCGTTCCGAATTGGTTCTTCACGGATGCAAAGTACAAGAGCGGTCGTCACGGCTTCTACAAACTTCCGAACAAAGGGAACACTACCAAAGCGGTTGCTGTTCCTAGCGTTGCGAGTCAGTCTGTCGCTGTTGCGGTGGAGTCTGTTCCAACTGCAATGGATTATTCACGAGGGGTTCAAACAATCAAGCATGAAGTCGAAAGCGGTTCGTTGATTCCTTCGGTTCGTGATACCTATGTGACCTACGGTCACTTCACGGATATCAAAAAGATTCTAGGATCGGGAAAGTTCTTTCCGATGTTCATTACAGGCCTGAGCGGTAATGGTAAGACCACAATGGTTGAGCAAGCGTGTGCGGAACTCAAGCGTGAGTGTATCCGTGTGAATATCACAAACTTTACTGACGAGGATGATTTGGTTGGTGGCTTCCGCTTGGTCGGTGGCGAAAGTGTGTGGAGTGATGCGCCGTGCGTGGTAGCGATGGAGCGTGGTGCAGTTCTGTTGCTCGATGAATTGGATTATGGTGATCCACGCAAGATCAACTGTCTACAATCTGTTCTTGAGCATGGTAAAATCTTTATCAAGAAAATGAATCGTTATGTAACCGCCAAAGCGGGATTCACAGTTGTCGCCACGGGAAACACTAAGGGACAAGGTGGCGAAGGTTCAGATAAATTTACGGGTACTAACATTCTGAACGAAGCATTTCTTGAACGCTTCCGCATTACTGTTGAGCAAGAGTATCCGAGCAAAACCGTTGAGAAAAAGATTGTGATGAATCTTATGACAAAGAATGAATGCTTGGATGAAACATTTGCGGATAATCTTGTGAAGTGGGCAGATATCATTCGCAAGTCTTTCTTTGAAGGTGCAACGGATGATATCATCACTACTCGTCGTCTTGAGCATATCGTCGAGGATTTCGCAATCTTTGGTGATCGCTTGAAAGCGGTTGAGCATTGCATTTCACGATTCTCGAAAGATTCCAAAGAAAGTTTCTTGAATCTGTACACTAAGGTGGATGCCGAGGTTGGTGGTCACTCCGCCGAGGATGCCGCACTCGCTGAAGCGGAAGCAGCACGAATTGCTGAGAATGCAACGAAAGCACAAGCGGATGCTTTGGCGGCAAAGCAGTTGGAAGAAATGAAAGCGAGTCTGACTCCTGAAGTGCTTGCGATGATGGCTCCAGATAAACTTATGGAAATCATGAAGTTGATTTCGGCTAACGGAAAGGCGGTTGCGTAATATGGTAGACTCCCCATCAAACTCCCCAAACTTGAGTGTGAATCACTATCCTGATCCCTTGTACAAAAACTTTGTGGTGCGAACCATTATGCACTGCATTGTGGTACGAGATCAAATCGTTGAAATGCAGGATTACAGAACAGTAAGGAATGACGAAACATTGTGTAAGTTGATTGGTGAAGCACGAACTGTTGCAGAAGAAATTGTGCATGAGGAACTGTTCGGCGGCGCACCTACTCCATATATCAATTGGATAGCCGATCCGCAAGAATGGATGGAAAAGAGTAAAACATACAATTTGACTACGCTTCACGGTTGTACTCAGAATGCTCATGTGGTACATCAACTGTCAACTGTTATGGATTACAAGGAATTGGATATGAATGCACAATCAACACAAGGAACAACTATATGAACGATGAATACCCTGAACCAATGGAATACGAACTTGAGGATGATGGCAGTAGCGACGAGGACAACTACGATATCGAGGATGATGATGATGATGCCGAAGATCGTGATGACCTTGATGCTGTCGATGAACTGTGGATGTCGCAGCAAGAGAACGACAACGATAGTATTTAAATACTTTCGACTCTAGATTGATACCCATGAACCCATCGGCGCAGAAATGTGTCGGTGGGTTTTTTTATTTTTATATTGCAGGGCGCTAATATAATTTTGTATATGAGAGTTTACAAAACACAAACATATTCACACCTGGTAACGCAGGTAGCTGCAAATCTCTTCCTGGCTGTGTGCCCTCCTGAACGCAATATTATGTTATATTCTTGTATATACAAAATTATATTAGCGCCCTGCAATATACTTTGTATATCTCAAATTATATTTGAATATATTAGTTTACATAGCACACGAGAACACACGCTACGGCCTTTCACCTGGCAACCTGGTAAACTGGTAAACTCTTCCTGGCTGGGTGCCCTCCTGAACGAAATGTTATATTATATTCTTGTATATTGAAGAAAATTATTATTTGTAATATGCAAGCAATATTTCTTAAAAAAATCTTTGCCAAACGCTTGACAAGTCCTATAACCTATGCTATAATATGTGAATAACAAGTCGGGAAAGTCCTGACTTATTTCTTACTAATTTAATGGAGTCACTTTACTATGAAGAATCGTTCTACAATGTCAACCCTCGTTCGCAAAGCAAACAATTTCGTATCTCGCAAAACCAAGCCAACAATGGTATACAATGTTGAAGTAACTTTGGATCTCTACGATAGCAGTCCAATTTGCAAGTTTGATTCGTTTGCAAAGCGTATCTGTGGTACTAACATTCAATTGCGTGAAACACCAGAGTATTCGAATGAAGCAGCGTATTTCTTTGAAACAACGCAAAGCGGATTTGATACACTCGTGAATCTTTGGAACAAGCGTTTGGGTATTGGTGCTGATAGCATCAACTTCACCGTTACTAACAATATGTAAGTTCAAACAAGAAAGCAAGCAAATGAAAAGCGAATATACTAAAAACCAAGTTGAGTTCATTGCAGAATTGCAAAATATGTTCGGATCAGGCGGTGCGTATACTCGTACACAACTGCTTGCCGTAAAGGACAAGTTGGGTTACTCGGTGATTCCATTGTGGATTACGAGTGACTCAACTTACAAGACGGGAGTTCGTGGCAAGTACATGATCGAGGATGCAACGCTAGCGTTGTCTGTGGTCATGGCTTTGATTACTGCGGATGGTCGTGGTGCGCCACGGCGTGTGCTTCGTTTCCAAGGAACTCCATAATGAACCCAGTCAAAGCGTTCGTACTAAGCATGATCGTTGCCACCTCCGCTTCCGCACAAGTTGCGGTTGCGGTTGGTGGTGGCGGTTACGGTGGTGGAGTTGCTGTTGGCGTTGGCGGTTATGGTGGTGGCGTTGGAGTTGCAGTCGGTGGCTACGGTGGTGGAGTTGCGGTAGCCGTTGGCGGTGGTGGTTACGGCTACGGTGGTTATGGTATGGGATACGGTGGTTACTATGGAGGATATGCGTATTCGTCCCCATTATATGCATCGCCTGTTCCCTATATCGTGCCAATGTATCCAGTAGCAGGAAGTGCTTACACTTATCAACCTGCATATGTACCTATTGTTGCTCAACCAATTTACTATCCTCAACGCTAAAGGAATCCCATGCGCGCCGAATCTCGTCCAAAGCCACCTGAACCAAAGCAGTTTGTAGATCCTTTGGTTATTACTCGTAAATGTATTGTGACATCCGAACCGTTTACTGTCACCGTTGAGCGTAGCGACTACGACAACTGGCAGCACGGGAAGGGATGCTCACCCACAAATTTTCCTTATCTTTCAGAAAAAGAACAAGATTTCTTGCTTTCTCAACTATCACCCGCAGGATATGCGGTTCTGTTTCGTGAGAGTGAAGGCGAAGGCTTTGATGACGAGGATGATGGCGATGAGTGATGGACTATTTGATCGTGACAAAGATCGTCGCAAGAAGCGATTAAAGAATAAATCTAGAGATCAATGGAAGCGAGAACAGAAACTGAATCGCAAGCGTCTGCCGGCACCTAATAAATTAAAATCAGATATTCAAGAATAATATGGAATATAATAATTATATTAGCGCCCTGCAATATATTTTCTGCAAAGCCTGATAACCACAAGACTTACATAATATTTGCAAATTATTGCAAGAAATATGCTGTAACCCCTTGCATTTCTTGTACAAATATGCTACAATTTACTTGTCGGGATCGTTCTCGGCACTCACTCAACTCTCACCAAAGGACACTACATGACTACTACTTATGAATCAATCGTAAAGCGACTCACAAAGAATGCACCCGATCACTTTCTACTTGGCATGGCTATGCCGACTGGCGTTGCCGCCGATGAATTGCAACGACTCGGTGCAATCACTCAACAACTTGGACTCGCAACGCAACAAAGCGCACGACCACTCAACGAGAATGATGAGGATTCCGATGTGCGTATCTCATTGGACGATTGGAAGATCATTCAAGAATTGGCGTTGGGATTCACTCCACTCTTGTTGGGTCGCATCATTGGACTGAACAATCAACTGCGAAAGCAAGAAGCGTTGTACATTCAATCACAAATTGATTCCGCAACGGAGGGTAAATAATATGTTTACTATCGTTGTACTGAATGACGGAGAAACTTATAGTGATATTAAAGGTTGTAAAATCATGCGGATTACACATGAACAACACGAATCACTAATGTCCGACACTAAAGCAGAAGAATTGAATTGTGAAGAAATCGACATAGAAGGGTTAATTTAATATGACAGACTCAGAAATGATTGTGATGATATGTGTGTTTGCCGCAGGATATGCGGTATGTTCGTTGATTGAAATTGGAGCGCATTTCTATTGGGCTTGCAAAGAACAGAAGGAATTGGATCGGGACAATTGGGTGGATGCCGACTACATGGATGACGAGCATGACTTTGAGGATGAATCAGGAATACTTAAAATGAAATCAAAGGATTAAAGTGTTAACAATACCAATCGTTATGATCGTTGGATGCTTGTGTGTGATGGGATTCATGTGGATGATAGTTACATTTTACGAGGACAAATCATGACAAAATATAAGGTTACAATCAAAGACGCTTTCGATAATATGCTGTTTGACGGCGTACCCGTAGGAACACAATACTCGGAAGCAAGTTACACGGTGGAAGCGGAGAATGCGTTCGATGCGGAAACCATTGCGGTGGAGCGGGACACGAAAGCGTTCAAACTCATTCCCTTGTATCTGCCACATACACGGGAAACGACTGTTCAGACCGTGGAGAATTACTTGAATACGCCAGGCCGTGCGCAGGTGCTACACTTGGGTGGGAGGAATCTCGTATGAGTGATCAAATGTTACCTAGTCATCCAGTATATACCGAGCATTACACGAATGTCTTAGACGGATGCGCTGCCCTGAACTTGGTGCGAGTGCTATTCTCCCATCCCGATGGTGCAACTGTGGATCAGTTCATTGCAGTGAATCGTTGGATCGAGTCCGCATATCCGTGTAGTGATGCCGGCGATTGCCGATATGTTCGGATGCGACTTGATCACCTGATGATGCAGGTGAGAATCAAAGACGGCTTCGGCGATTTAAGATATCACATTTAATTCTCGCATATACAAACTTTGGAGAGAGAGACCGGCGTGCCCTAACGGGTGCGCTGGTTTTTTTTAAAAAGTGCCGAGTCTTGATTGTAAAAAACAGTATTTTCAGAAATATTTTGGTCAGGGGACCCACATGCCTAGACCCCCCCTCCAAAGTATTCCGAGATTGTTTTCAAATAAAAACCAAAAGTGTTCCCAAAAGGGTCCCCCCCTAAAACTCAAACGGTTTCCAAACAGGGTCCACTATATCTTTTTTATAAATACCCTTATATGGTATCATTTTTACAATTCATCACCGAAGCCAAAAGGGTCAAAGCCAAACCCTCTCCGAAGAAGACTCCGAAATACAACGGAGGTCAAAAATTCGAGAGAAAGGTGATTGGTGGTCTTGTCAAAAAAGGCATGGGTAGTGTTGGAGATTTGAGTGGTCGAGGAAATGATGCGGTTCTTC
>Ga0114966_10005124_pt1 | contig 11152 bp, 10 predicted proteins | sample M_130207_XF_Meta_FD_87029 | JGI IMG/M metagenome (GOLD analysis project Ga0114966, IMG submission 87029) | Freshwater microbial communities from Lake Montjoie, Canada to study carbon cycling - M_130207_XF_MetaG | ecosystem: Environmental > Aquatic > Freshwater > Lake | place: Lake Montjoie...
CATCAATAGACGATACACATTAATCATTTGCTCTACATTATTTGTCCAGTTATATTTCGCAATAACCTTTTCTCTTGCAACTTTTCCAACCTGATGTTTTAAATTTTCATCAATCATGTATTTTTCAATTTCACTGGCAGTCTGTTCTACGTTACCAATTTCAACGAGGCTTCCAAAATCACTATTTTCTATAATTTCTTTTAAACCTCCCGTATTTGTGGCGATAACTGGTTTTTCACAAGCCATAGCTTCAATTACAGAAACTCCAAAACTTTCATAATCACTAATGTTCACTAAAACATCCAGCATATTAAAATAATTTGAAACTTCTGAAAAAGGAATTCTACCTGTAAAAAGCACATCATCTTTTAAACTTAAATCAGAAACCATTTTTTTTAAAAAAATTTCCTGTGAGCCAACACCTATAATTAATAATTTTAATGACTTTTCTTTATATTTTAATTTTAAAATAGAAAAAGCATTTATTAAGATATCAATATTATATAAACTTTCCAATGCTTTAATGCAACCAATTACAAAGGAGTTTTTATCAAATAAGCTTGTTACTTCCTTTTTACAAAAAAGCCTTGTGTCTACACCAAATGGAATTACGTATATATCTTTATTTGTAACAGGTATTAAATACTCTCTTATGGTAGTTGATGTAGCACAAATTACATCAGCTTTTTGTAAATTATATTTTAAAATGAATTTATTAATAAAATTCTTTTGTGGAAATTTCATAACATCTGTCCCCCAAGCAGAAATAACAAAAGGATGAAATCCACTTAAAGCCCCAATTAAACCGTAACTACTTGCATAATGGGCGTGTAAAACATCAGGATTAAACTTTTTAATTGCAGTTTTCAAAAGTTTTACAAATTTAAAATAAGATAATTTATTAATTATATTATCTGCATCTAATTTAATTTCGGCCTCATATACAAGTGTTATATTAATTATGTTTTCATACCACGGATATGATGCTTTATTAAAACTAAACAAACCAACTTCAATACCATTTGCCGCAAGTCCTAATGCCCACTTTTCGGTATGTTCAGAATAAGTATCAGAAAGTAATAAAATACGCATAAGTGTAAAATTACTAAACATAATAATACTTTAAAAAATAAAAAATGCCTTTATAAACAGCTTGATTTTAACAACAAAAGCCCTAAAAAATGTATATTTGTAACTTATGCGTCTTTCTGTTATCATTCCTTCATACAACCAAATTAAGTTTATTGAGACAACAATGAAAAACATTGTTGTGATCAAACAGCTATGCAAGAAACAAAACACTGAACTGGAAGTTATAGTTTTTGATAATTGTTCGATTCCTGAAGTTCAAGCAGTTTTTGAAACATACAAAGATGCCATTGATGTTTTAAAAGTAGAGCCAGATAAAGGACAGTATGACGCCATCAATAAAGGACTTAACTGTGTAACTGGCGAATATTGGACTTGGTTGAATACGGATGATTTACTTGATCCAAAAGGATTTTTAGAAATTTTAAATTATTTTAAAGCCAATACCGTTGATTACATTTATGGTGATATTGAAACCATTGACGAATATGGGAAATCCATAGAAATAGGTTCTAGCGGTAAAATCACCTTAGAATCTCTAACTTCAATAGATGCCTCTATTTCTCAACCAGGTTCTTTTTTTAGAACTGAATTCACTAAAAAAATTGGTTTGTTAAGTAATTACCGATTTGCTTTTGATTACGAGTACATTTTAAGAATTTTAAAAAACAAGGGAATTGTTGTAAAACTAAATTCAGTGGTTGCTCAATTTAGATATTATCAAGAATCAAAATCCGGAAGTCAGGATGCACGCTTTTTAATGGAACAATTAGAAATAGCAAAATTATATGGCAGCTCTGCACTTTCCAAATTAAGCTTGATGTTAAGATTAAGAATATTAAAAAGAAAATTAGTTAACTAATTACACCATTGAAAAATATAAAGTTTGCATATCTATCATCTAAAGATCCAAAGAATAAAAAAGTTTGGAGTGGCACGCATTATAGTATATACAAATCTTTACAAAGCATTGGAGATGTTACTATTTTAGGTCCGTACGAACCAAAATGGCAAGTGTTTTTTTCTAAGATTTTAAATCAAATTGCATTACGATTTTTCAATAAACGTATTAGCTACCGTCATAGCAAATTGGTCAGTAAAGGCTATGCAAATTACTTTAATTCGAAATTAAAAAATGAGTCTTTTGACTATATTATCGCGCCTGCCGCATCTTGTGAAATTGCATATATTGAAACTAAAACCCCAATTATTTATATTACTGATGGCACCTTTGCTGGTTGTTTAGGTTACCATAAAAGTTTATCCAACCTTACCAAAAAATCAGTACAAGAAGGTAATTTAATAGAACAGTTAGCAATTATAAAAAGCAAAACCATTATTGTATCATCACAATGGGCTGCCAATTCGGTTAAGAATGATTACAAGAAAATTGAAAGTGCGATTCAAATTATGCCATACGGCGCAAACTTCGAAGAAACACCACGTACAGAAGAATTAAATTTTGTTGCACCTAAAGTTTGGAAATTATTTTTTGTAGGTGTTTATTGGGAAACAAAAGGTGGAGATATTGCATACAATACCTTTAAAACATTATTAGATAAAGGTTATGGTGTTGAATTAACCATATTAGGATGTAAACCTCCAGAAGAGTTTAATCATCCTAAAATGACCGTTGTTCCATTTATTGATAAAAACATTGTTGATGGTCAGAAACAAATGAAAGACATTTATAAACAGCAACATTTTTTAATACTCCCTACTCGTTTTGATTGCACACCTATTGTTATTAATGAAGCAAGTGCATTTGGAATACCTTGCTTGGTAGCAAACAGCGGAGGTGTTGCAGGTCATTTAAAAAATAACGAAAACGGGTTTTTACTTCCTTATGAAGATAAAGGAAATGGCTATGCTTTAAAGATTGAAGAATTCATTAAGAATCCAACAGCTTATATTAATTTAAGGAAACAAACTCGTTCGTTATATGAAGAGCAACTTAACTGGCAGCATTGGACAAATGAGTTCCAAAAAATGATTACTACTTAAACTTTCTAATTAAGCATTTTAGCAAAAAGATATTTTTATCAACGAAAGTTAATGTAGAATAAGAAGCTATTTTTGATTTGAAAAAGAAACGATAGGCACTCATGCCCAGATTTGTATTGCCACAAGAATCCAACCAAAATTTATATAAGAATCTATTAAATGACTGCTTATTGAAAGATTGATGAATTGAATTCTGTGATTCTAAATGAAGTAAACAATATTCTATATTTTTCAATAAATCAAAAGATGTGATAAATGTATTATTGCCAATGGTATTTAAAACATCAAATTGTTTTTCAGATAATTTAAATTTCAGTTTCTCTAAATAATTTTCACGAATACGTTTACTGATACTTAACTGAGATTCATTTTTTTGATTACTAATTTGAGAAGCATGATGACGGTACTTTAACAAGGGTTTATCAATATTTAAATAATCACCAAAGGCACATAAATCCGTCCATAATTTATAATCCTCAGCGTGAATAAAATTCTTGTCATAAAACACCTGTTTGTCTTTAAACACATTTTTCATCATTACCGTTGGATGACAGAAACATGGAGTAAATAACAGAATCGCCTTATGATAATCACTATCATTGATATTTTTGATGTATGTATTTTTTTCTCCGTCTAATAAATAGTAATCGCTACCAACTATCATCGCATTTGGATGATTCAAAAATTGCATCACTTGAAAATCTAATCTCTCTGGTAAACATATATCATCGGCATCCATTCGAGCGATGTATTTTCCTTTAGCAATTTCTAAGCCTTTATTTAAAGAATAAATCAAGCCTTTATTGCCTTCGTTATCAATTAAAATGATACGTTTATCATTATAAGATTGAATGGTTGAAAGGCTTTTATCAGAAGAACCATCGTTAATAATAATAAACTCAAAATCAGAAAAAGTTTGATTCAAAACACTATTAATAGCTTCACACAAATAAGTCTCTCCATTGTAAACGGACATTACAACAGATACCAAAGGTGATATTTGATTTAAGCTATTTTCCATGAAGTTGGAATTAAATCTTTCGTATTTAATGATTTATCAGCATACCAATTAGCTGGTGCAACAACTATTTTATATTTATTTTGATTTAACCATGCTGCCCACCAGCTAAAGCTACTATTAGCAATAACATTGTGTTTGCAATGGCTCATCAAATACATATCTAAATGAAAGTTTTGTTGTTGATTTGCATCCACATAATAAACAACATCTTCTAATTTCAAATTAGCTTTACACCAATCCAAATCATCAGAGAATATAAATACTTCGATGTTTTTATAAACTTCCTTAATCAAATTCAAAGCATTCTTATAGTAATCTAAGCCTAAATTACAATGATGTTGTTGCGCATTTTTATTAGAAATATAATCACCTCTTCTTATATGTAAAGAAATAGATTCAGATGTATTAATTTTATTTAACCAGTTTTGGTTTTCAGAATTCAAATGTTCTTTTGGAGTAAACACTTTTAGTAATACAGACTCGATTGGTTTAAAATAGCGTTCACTTTGCCAAAAACCATCCAAATAAGTGTTCATAGGATAATTTAAAAACTCTTTTTGGTAAAGAATACCGCTTTCTGCAGCATACAAATTGTTAAATAAAATAGGTAAATGACGCTGCAAAGCTCTATTATATTTATTTGACCCTTCAATGTTAAATTTTTTAATATCCTCTGAAGTAGCAATTTTTAAATCCAAATTAAAAAAAGACAATTCTAATTCACGTTTAGTATAAGCTCCATTAGGATTTTGTAATAAAAAAGAAGCGTCAACAAATAAATCAGTTTGGTGTAAATGAGCTAAATATCTCCCCGCCGCATACTGAAATAGTTGATTTCCTAGACCGCCTATGAGCTTTACAATAATCATATAAACTGTTCAAATTTAAATATATAATTATTGTAGCGACTCTCAAACAAGCGTTTTTTAAATGACTTCCATCTTCTATTCTTAGGCAAACCATCAATAACTGTCATGTAAAATATTTTGTTCTCATTTGCAGCTGGAACAATTGATTCCAATTCCGAATAAGATTGAACATTATATTTATAAAACAGGTAATCAAAAAATGAAGCAAATCCGGATTTATTATGAGTATGTTTTTTTATTTTATTAAATAACAATACATGCTCTCTAATTTGCAAATTATTATCGTCAATTACAGAAGCTGTTACTTGACCAACTGTATCATGAGCCGTTGATATTAATGGTTTATTTATGTGAATGACTTTTTGCAAAGAAAATAAATATTGCATATAAAAATCAATATCTACCAACCATTTAAAATTTTTATCATAGCTAAATGCTTTATTATTAATGCAAAGCGTGGCCGATGGAGCTCCTATCATATTTTTGAAGAACAAAAATTCTGGCTTTGTTCTTAAAAGAGATAATTGTTCGTTCGAAATACTATGAATGCGATGTGTATTTGTTTTTGAGTACCACACGTCTGTTTGACAAAATAAAAAAAATGCCTGTTGATTTTCTATTTCCTCTACCATTAATCTCAAGCTATCAGTTTGAGTAAAAAAATCATCATGATGCATAATTTTAATATATTTTCCTTCTGCTTTTTTAATAGCAGAGTTCCAATTTTCTGGCGTACCAAGCGCAGAAATATTTCTTGTATAAGAATATGAATGGTCTTTTAATATCGTTTTTAAAAATTGTTCGATCGTATCATCTGGTGTATCATCGGATATGATTAACTCAAAATCTTTAAAATCTTGTTGTAATATAGAATCCAAACACTTTTTTAAGTATTCAGTTTGTTTATAGGTTGGTATGCATATAGAGACTAAAGGTTTCATTATTTACTTTATTGCTCTTATTAATCCCCTTCTAAAAAACGGTTTTTCAAAATTAGAATCAAAATAAAATAACATATATCCTTTTGAATTTTCAATTTTATAATTTTTCGCCGTTAATAATTTACTAAAATCTAAGTTATCATGTGTTTTATGATAAGTACAAATGGCTAAATGCTTGACCTTATTGGTAACCAGAAATTCAGCACCTTTTAATAACTCCTCCTCTGCTCCGTCGACATCAATTTTCAAAAAATCGATATCAATTGTTGAAAAATATGAGTCCAAAGTCATATTGGTTTCATCATTTTTATTGGAAATAAATTTATTAATGATCGTAATCTTATCTTTCCAGGGCTTAAATGTTTCATTTAAAGCCTCAATCCATTCCTTATCAGTTTCTATAAGATATAAATGGTTGATATTTTCTATTTCTTTAATGGCAAATATACCTTCTGCAGCTCCTACATCCACAACAATGCCATTACTTTTAATTTGGTAACTGGGTGTTAAGTAACAATGGGCTGATTGAGAATCCTGTTCTGCTAGTAAAAAACGATAAGCGTCAATAATATGCTCATCTGTCCAGCTTTTCTTAAAGTATAATTTTTTATTATAGTGATTAACATAGGGCATTTGAGTAACGTCATCTTTAAATACCTTAATGTTTTTAGTTTTATAATCATTAAAAAAAATATAGGGAAAAACAGATAAATCGTTATGCTTTAAATATTCTAAACATTCAGTAATTTCAATGTCTTTGGTAGGATTTTGATTATAATAATCTAATATTTCATACTTTACTGAATTTTCCTGTTTCCTTTTTTTTGCATTAATTATTTTCCATCTTAAAGATTCGGGAACTAATGTGCGATATATTTTTTTGACTATACTCATACTGATTTACTTATTTGCTTGACCAATAAGATGATGTTGATTTAGCATTGTTTTTATAAAATAACTCTTCTTCCGATATATTGTTTGCATCATCATACCACGGTAAATGTTGCGCTGCCAGTTTCCCTGCAACTCTTATGGCACTGCATTCTTCTGCATTACCATAGGCCAATGGTTTATATAAAGCAAGAGTTGTATCAACCAAAGCATCATAAACATTTTTGTTTAAAGGCTTTTTCCAATTAACCTGTTCCCAATTTATCACATCATTTTTGAATTTATAACAATCAGGTAAATCATCTATTTTAAGTGCTACTCCTGCTTTTTCTTTTCCGGAATAATTATTCAGATGAATATATAATTGATACACAAAATCCTTTGGACAATCTTTTTGTAGTAAAATATCAGGATCGGAATACACATAATAGTTATTTTTAAACTGTTCAAATACAGGAGTTTCCCATAATGCTCTGTAGCCAATATTTTGCTTTAGGGAAATAATTTTTGCATTTACAATTTTATAATATCCCAATAAAGGAGGGTAAGTGCTATCATTGTCTAAAATATAAATATGTTTATATCCAAAGGATTGCAATTGATCAATCATTAGTTTCAAAAATGTAAAACGATTGCGATTATTAATAATAATAGGAACTTCGAAGCAATTTTCAGGTGTCATAACTTGCTTTGGCAACAAAGTTCTTTTAATAAAACGCCCTGTTTTAGAAAATAATTTTATAAGTCGTTTTTTAACAACAAACAATGATTCTTTTATCGCATGATCCTGAGCCATTAAAAGTGTTGTTTCCCTCTTATTTTTTGAAGCGAATTAATCACTGAGGCATATTTACTTCTTGAAAAAGCATTTTGTTTTTTCAAACTTTCATATACTAATTCTGAAATATTTAATTTCCAAGCTTGCTCACGTTCATGTTTTTGCAATTCATTTTGAGACGAATCATTACTAATACCATTACAATCAAACAAAGTAATAAATTCATCAATATATTCAGTCGTCACATTTGGCTTTAACAAACAACGAATAAAAAATTCATAATCACCAACTATTTTAAAAGAGGTATTATACAATCCAAACGTTTTAAATAAATTTGATTTTATAAAAACACATGGATGCCAAAATGTGCAATTCAGCATAAAATCTATATCAATTATCTTTGGAGCAAAATGATTTTCTTTAACTGATATATTTTCTAAAATTAAATTACCATAATAAAAGGACTTTCCGCCAGATAAAAAAGAACTTACCTTTTGTAAAACAGATGAATTAGCTAAACTATCCCCACTGTTCAAAAACAATAAATAGTCTCCCTTATTCTTTAAAACACCTTTGTTTTGCGCATCATAAATGCCATTATCTTTTTCTGAAATACAATAGGCTAATTTATTCTTATACTCATTAATTACTTCAACACTTTCATCTGAAGATCCACCATCAATAATAATATACTCAATATTCTTATACGTTTGATTAATAACACTTTCTATGGTTCTTTTTAAACCTTTAGCATTATTGTAATTAATTGTTATAATTGATAATTTATACATTTAGAATAACTTATTTTCTTTTATAACTTTTTGATAAACATTCAAAGTATTTAAAGCCGTATTTTTCCAAGTAAAATTCTTAACATTTACAGAGCCTAATTTTATTAATTTATTTCGTAAATCATTATCATAAAATAGCTTTTCCATAGCGTCTGTTATACTTATTATATTTTCACAATTAATTTCTAAAGCACAATTATTCGACACTTCAGGTAGACTACTTCTGTCTGAACATATTACAGGGCAATCATTTGCCATTGCCTCTAGCACAGGTAATCCAAAACCTTCGTAAATACTTGGATAAATCAAAAAATTAGCATATTGATATAAATTAATTAATTCTATATCAGAGCCTTTAAAATAAACTACATCATTAGTTAAACCCAATTTAGATATCAAGTCGGTCTCTTCCTGAGAAAAAGATGAACTTCCAAAACATACTAATTTAGCATCTTGTTTAAACTTTGTTTTTTCAAAAGCTACTAAAGTATTCTTAAAATTTTTATAACCATTTCTTTTCCCTACATATAAAATATAAGGGAATGATACTAATCTATAATTGTGTTTTTCAAATTCATCTACACCATGATATACAACTGAGGTTTTGGAAATATCTATATTATAATGATTTATTAAATCGTGTTGTGTGTGTTTTGAAACACAAATAATATGGTCGGCATTATCGATAGATTTCTTTTTTCGAGTTAAATAATCTTCTGAGTCAGGAAATTCAGCTGCAAATTTTTCGTAAATTAAATCGTGTATTGTAATGATACAAATTACTTTTTTTGATTTAAAAAACTCATATCCATTATATGTTTGATGAACAATATTAATTGAGTTATTTGATAAAACATATTTTTCGATGAATGAATTATATGCTTCCGTATAATTATAAAATCTATTATGTATTATTTTTTTTTTTAATGAATGATATTCTATGCCTGAATATTTAATATCCGAATTTATTAAATATTCGTTATTATGAATGCCTGCAACAACACTAATTTTTAAATTATTATGTGCTAATAAATTTTCAATTAGTTTAACAAAATACTTTGAAATGCCTCCATTTTGCTGTAATCTAAATATTTGACTATCGTAGGCTATATGCATTTTAATAATAAATCTTATTTTTATATTATAATTTACTTAGATATTTTTTTTATTATGTAGTCATAATCTAATTGCAATAAATATTTTTTTTCTAAATGTTTAGATTTTAAATTACAAATGACATTTCATATGTACTTTATTTTTAATAACTCCAATTACAATTAGAAAATACAACTCCAACATCAGAATTTTGATATTTATAAAACTCTGAACCATTATCAAAAACATCAAATTTTCCAATATTTAATAATTCATCAATAACTTGAATATTTGGAATATGAATGCCTATTGTGAAATGATAACTATTAGGTATTAAAAATGTATCTGGTATTTTTAACTTAAATATGGTGGATTCTGATCGTTTAACCTTATCTGTTATGGGAAGCTGAGTTGTAAAAATTCTTTTTTCAGAAGAATCATAAACAATTACGCCTAAAATAACGTCGTTTAAAATATGATTAGTATTAACTTCAATATTTATAATAATAGGTTCATTATGTGCGAAATTTAATGTAGCCAAATTTAATTGATTACAAATAGAAATACTTTTAACATATAAATCTTTCAAAGAATTATCTTCAAAATTAAATAATACATTAGCGTTTAATGAATTTTCATTATAATAACGATTAATAATTGAGTTAATACTACCCCGTTCTTCTACTCGCCCTTTATTTAATAATATACCTGAGTTGCATAAAGAGGCAACTTGACCAATGTTATGACTTACAAACAAAATTGTTTTTCCATCAGATTTACTAACTTCATTCATCTTGCCCAAACATTTTTTTTGAAATGCGGCATCACCAACAGCTAAAACTTCATCAACAATTAAAATGTCAGATTCTAAATTTGCAGCAACTGCAAAAGCTAAACGCACATACATTCCGCTGCTATAACGTTTTACTGGGGTATCTAAAAACTTTTCAATTTCGGCAAAAGCAACAATTTCATCAAACTTTCGGTCTATTTCATGTTTAGTCATACCTAAAATAGAACCATTTAAGTAAATATTTTCTCTACCCGATAAATCACCATGAAAGCCTGTGCCAACTTCTAACAAAGAAGCCATTCTTCCACTATACTCTATGCGCCCTTTCGTAGGTGGTGTTATACGAGATAGTATTTTCAATAAAGTTGATTTTCCCGCTCCATTCCTACCAATAATACCTACTCTATCTCCTTGTTGTATTTCGAAGCTAACATCATTTAAAGCCCAAAAATCTTGAGTCTCTTTTTTTTGAGTGATGTTTTTAATGTTTTTTAGACCTTCTATAAAGTTTCCGTATAGAGTATCACTTTTGGGCGTTGCATTTTTGTTAAGTAAATAATGTTTACTTAATCCTTCTACTTTTATGATGGTATTATTACTCATTAAATATAATCAACAAAACTACGTTCGAACTTATAAAAATATTTTACTCCTATAAATAAAAACAAAAACGAAACTACAATTGAGAGTATAAAATGATTCATATCATAAATCGCCTCTCCGCCAAATAAACTATATTTAAAGCCTTCAATTGCACCAACCATAGGATTTAAATAAAACACCCACGTTAAAAATGGATGAATATTATTAATTCGTTCAATATAAAATTGTGAAGAAAAAATAACTGGGCTAATATACATTCCTAATTGTAAAACAACAG
>Ga0114966_10005127_pt1 | contig 11144 bp, 9 predicted proteins | sample M_130207_XF_Meta_FD_87029 | JGI IMG/M metagenome (GOLD analysis project Ga0114966, IMG submission 87029) | Freshwater microbial communities from Lake Montjoie, Canada to study carbon cycling - M_130207_XF_MetaG | ecosystem: Environmental > Aquatic > Freshwater > Lake | place: Lake Montjoie...
CGGGTCATCGCCTCGCCAAAGACAAGGCCTATCACCCCGCCCAAGATCGGGTTGCGGAATTCAAAATCAACATCAAAGGTCACTTTGCAAGAAGCGGGGCCGTTCTGCCCTTGGGCAAACTGCCAGACCGATTTCAGATCCCGCAATGGCCCGTCAAGATATTGCGTCAAAATCTGCCCCTGCGTGGACAACAAGGTGACACGCGAGCCGAACCTTTCGCGGAACAGTTTGAAAGAAATGACTAAGTCCGCCTCCATCACCTCGGCCATTGGGTCGGCATGGCCCGCCAAAGGCTGACGCGATCGGATGCGGGCGGCGGCGGTCCAGGGCAGAAACTCTGGATAGCGCGCCACATCTGCCACCAAATCAAACATCTGCTGCGGGCTATGGGGCAGGAACTTTTCTTCGTGATGCGTGCTCATAGCGCCCCTTCCAAAGGGCCAAAGCTGCTTTCGCTCTTGCCACGGGCCCTGCCCTGCATTTGAGTGGGTTGAGAGTGAAAATCAAGAGGGGCCCATGGGCGAACGTCCTTATGTGATCGACCAGATGATCTCTGCCAAGGCCATTGCGGCACGGGTGGAAGAATTGGCCGCCGATATCACCGAGTATTTCAAAGGCACCGACAAGCTGGTTGTGGTGGGGCTGCTGCGCGGGTCTTTTGTCTTTATCGCCGACCTTGTGCGCGAATTGGGCCTGCCAGTTGAGGTGGATTTTCTGGAAGCCTCGTCCTACGGGGATTCCATGCGATCAAGCCGCGAGGTGCGCATTTTAAAGGATATTCGCGGCGAAGTGGCGGGGCGCGACGTGCTGGTGGTGGAAGATATCGTCGATACGGGCTTTACCTTGCACCATGTGCGCAAAGTGCTGGAAGCCCGCGAACCGCGCCGCCTGTGCGTGTGTGCGCTGCTGGACAAACCCTCGCGCCGCGAGGTGGATGTTAAGGCGACGTGGACGGGCTTTGAAATCCCCGACGAATTCGTGGTGGGCTACGGCATCGACTATGCGCAGCGCAACCGCAACCTGCCCTATATCGGCAAAGTTCGCTTCACCGAATAAGAATTTTGGGGCAAATGCCCCCGACGAACCGCCAGCTTAAGACGCGGTCCGCGCTATGTCGCTTGGCCTTAGCGCCATCGCGCATTTGTTACTTGAGCATGCGCCCTCACCATGCAATTTCGCTACAAATCTTTTTAGGAGTTTATCATGGTTCGTTTGTTTGGTGCGATTGCAGCCATCATTATAGCTGGTGCAGCCTTGGGGTGGTATCTCATTTCCCCCGTGACGCGTGACACTGCCGCGTTGGAAAACCTAACGGGCGATAAATCCAACGGCGAGATGATCTTTTGGGCATCAGGGTGCGCTTCATGTCACATGGCGCCGGGGGCAAAGGGTGTTGATCAATTGGTGCTGGCAGGCGGTTTGGCCATGCCCACACAGTTTGGCACGTTCTACGCGCCCAACATCTCATCTGATCCCGAACAGGGGATTGGGGGGTGGTCGATTGCTACCTTTGCGCATGCGCTGCAAGACGGTGTGACACCAGAAGGCGAACATGAATACCCAGCCATGCCCTATGTCGCCTTTGCGAAGATGACGCCACAGGATCTGGTTGATCTGAAGGCCTTCATCGACAGCTTGCCCGCCTCGACCATACCGAACGTTGAGCATGATCTTAAATTCCCCTTCAATATGCGCTGGACTTTGGGGGTTTGGAAACTGTTTGCAGGCAACAGCGATTATGTGCTGACCGGCGATCTAACACCAGAAGTTACGCGTGGCCGCTATATCGCGGAAGCCTTGGCGCACTGCGGCGAATGCCACACCCCGCGCGATGCGTTGGGTGGGCTGAAGCGGTCAGCTTGGCTGGGTGGTGCCGCGATCGACAATGGCAAATCCAAAGTGCCCAACATCACTCCGGCCGAGCTGGACTGGTCGGAAGCCGATATCTTAACCTACCTGACCACAGGCGCCACGCCCGACTTTGACTTTGTCGGTGGCGCTATGACCCATGTGGTGGAAAACATGGGCCATCTGCCGCAAAGCGATGTGAAGGCGATTGTGGCCTATTTGAAGGCGGTGCCGGCGGTTCACTAACACCTCTGAGCAAACAGTGCGCAAGGCCTGCCCGACGGAGCGCAGCTTTCCTTTGGCGCAAACGCTTTGCGCGCAACCATTGGATGTGTTTTGGGACGAAAGTCTTTAAAATTATCCTAAAGGATGCGCTTACTAAACCCTAGGATGATCTCATCCCTCACCCGTATCTCTTTCTATCTCTTTGCCACAGTTGAGGGCACTGCCATCTAAGCGTCTATCGGTCCGACACCCGCCTTAGAACAGCGGTATGAAAGGACAGATGATGAAAATACTTTGCCTTATTCCCGCAGCCCTCAGCTTTGCCTGCTCTGTGGCTTTCGCACAAAGCCCTGCAGAGTTCACCCAATCAGGACAGATCAAATTTGAAAGTCTCAGCTTGAACGGTGAGCCTCAGAATTTCATCGTTGGATCTTCTGATGCAAGCCTGCGCATACCCCTCAGCGACGCCTTTAAAATTGGGGCCGATCTTGGCGTGGATGCCGTTCAATTGGATGCTCAAAGTGGGGGATATGTTTTTGTCACCGGGGTTATCGCAAGCCCTTATGGCAAACTATCCATCGGGATTCCGCGCCTGATCATGCCGCAGGTGTTTGATGTGCCATCCATTGCTGGGTCAGAGGTTCTGGATGTTATCCAAGGGCGCGCTTCGGGCGAATTGCTGCGGTTCATGACCTACTTTACCCAAGCCCCTACCCTGCGCGGCGCGCGCTATGATGTCACCTTAGGTAATCTCTCAATTGCCGCAGCCGCGCAGGAAATGGGCACGAAGCACCGCATGACCTATGCGCGGGCCGCAACTTATTCTGTGGGCAATTTCAGTGTTTCAATCGGGCGCTCAGACATGGAATTGGGTTCTTTGTGGCAAGCTCAACGAAAATCGGCCTGCGTGGCAAAATGGGCCGCGTGAGCGGCGGCATTGTTGCCAGCCATCAAGAAACCTTCCGCACTTGGCAAGATACGACGCATACATTCATCAGCCTTGATTTGACCGACAAGATCACCTTGGGCGGTCAGGTTTTCAACATCATCACGGCCCGTGATCGATATCTGGCCTGGGGGGTTGATGTGGCCTATCGGCACAAATCGGGCATGTTTGTCCAAGCCGGCATGGGGCAATTGAACCCAACCGCAGACCGCGTGGTGAACCTATCCCTTGGGTATCAATTTTGAGGCAGCAGGGGCGGGCTTAGGCCTGACCCAGTTTTTCCAAGCGATTCGCGCGCAGGCGGGCGAAATCATCGCCGGCGTGATAACTGGATCGGGTGAGCGGCGTGGCCGATACCATGCTAAACCCCTTGCCCCAAGCAGCCGTTTCATAGGATTTGAATTCGTCAGGCGTGACAAAGCGGTCGATCCGGTGGTGCTTGGGCGAAGGTTGCAGATATTGCCCGATGGTCAGAAAATCGACATCGGCGGCGCGCATATCATCCATCACTTGCAAAACGGCCTGACGGTCCTCTCCCAAGCCCACCATGATGCCCGATTTGGTGAACAGGGTCGGGTCGAGTTCCCTAACCTTTTGCAAAAGGCGCAGGCTGTGGAAATACCGCGCGCCGGGGCGCACCTCGGGATAGAGGCCCGGCACAGTTTCCAGGTTGTGGTTGAACACATCGGGGCGCGCAGCCACCACGGCTTCAAGGGCCGAGGGCGGGCATTTCAGGAAATCGGGTGTCAGCACTTCAATCGTTGTGTTGGGTGCGCGGTGGCGGATGGCGCGGATGGTCATGGCGAAGTGGTCCGCCCCGCCATCTTCGAGATCGTCGCGGTCGACCGAGGTGACAACAACGTGTTTCAGCCCCAATTCGGCCACCGCATGGGCGACACGGCCCGGTTCAAACGTATCCAGCGCTTTGGGCTTGCCGGTGGCTATGTTGCAAAACGAACAGCCCCGCGTGCAGATATCGCCCATGATCATCATCGTGGCGTGGCCCTGGCTCCAGCATTCGCCCACGTTCGGGCAGCCCGCCTCTTCGCACACTGTCACCAGTTTTTTGTCGCGCAGAATGTCGCGCGTTTGTTTGTAGCCTTCCGAGGTGGGGGCTTTCACCCTGATCCAATCAGGCTTTTTGGGCTGCGGATTGTCCTTGCGATGCGCTTTTTCAGGGTGGCGCTCTTCGGGCAGGGTCAGATCGCGGGACATCGCACTCTCCATAAGACTGCGGCACACATAACCTTTAGCGGGGTTAAAGAAAAGTTGTTCTGAAACGGGTGACCCGGCATGCCCTGCAAAGCCGGTATGCACGAACTCGCCTGCAAATTATTTGCTGCTTAAACTCTGGATCGGGCTTTGATAGACCCTATCTGAGAACAATGGTTGGCAAAGGCGATGAAACTTGGTTTCGCAGCCCCGCCACATTGCGAAATTGTCTAGGATCCGGAGAGAGTTATGACCACGAATACCACCACCGCTGGCAAATGCCCCGTCATGCACGGCGCTGGCAGCCAAACCACCTTTGCCGCCCGATCAAACCGCGACTGGTGGCCGAACCAGTTGAACCTGAAAATCTTGCATCAGCACTCAGCCCAATCGAACCCGATGGGTGCAGATTTTTCCTATGCAGAAGCGTTCAAAAAACTGGATCTCGCAGCCCTCAAAGCCGATCTGGAAGCCCTGATGACCGACAGCCAAGCTTGGTGGCCCGCCGATTGGGGCCATTACGGGCCTTTGTTCATTCGCATGGCTTGGCATTCGGCAGGCACCTACCGCACCGGTGATGGGCGCGGGGGGGCCGGCACCGGCACGCAGCGTTTTGCGCCGTTGAATTCCTGGCCTGACAACGTGAACCTTGATAAGGCGCGCCGCTTGTTGTGGCCGATCAAGCAGAAATACGGCAATGCGATTTCTTGGGCTGATCTGATGATCTTGGCGGGCAATAGCGCGCTAGATTCGATGGGCCTGAAACCCTTTGGCTTTGGCGGTGGGCGCGCCGATGTGTGGGAGCCGGAGGAAGACATCTACTGGGGAAATGAAGACACTTGGTTGGACGACAAGCGCTATGAGGGCGACCGCCAGTTGGAAAACCCCCTTGCCGCCGTGCAAATGGGCCTGATCTATGTGAACCCCGAAGGCCCCAATGGGGTGGCTGATCCGGTGGCCTCGGGCCGCGACATCCGCGAGACTTTTGCGCGCATGGCGATGAATGATGAGGAAACCGTGGCCTTGGTGGCAGGCGGGCATACATTCGGCAAGGCGCATGGTGCGGGCGATCCGGCACTGGTCGGGCGTGAACCAGAAGGGGCGGGCCTTGAAGAGCAAGGTCTGGGCTGGAAGAACGCCTTTGGCACGGGCGTTGGCGCCCATGCCACGGGGTCGGGCATTGAAGGCGCTTGGAAACCCAATCCCACCACGTGGGACATGGGCTATTTCAAGGTTTTGTTCAAATATGACTGGACCTTGGGCAAAAGCCCTGCTGGGGCGCAGCAATGGCATCCCGCGGGTTGTGCGCCCGAAGACCGTGTGGTCGATGCGCATGATCCTTCCAAAACCCATCTGCCCATGATGACCACGGCCGATATGGCGATGAAGTTGGACCCGATCTATGGCCCCATCTCGCGCCGCTTCCATGATGATCCGGCAGCCTTTGCCGATGCCTTTGCCCGCGCTTGGTTCAAGCTGACGCACCGCGATATGGGGCCGAAGGTTTTGTATCTTGGGTCGGATGTGCCGAAGGAAGATCTCATCTGGCAAGACCCGCTTCCGGCGCGCAAGCATGATGTGATAACGGCTGCTGAGATCAAAGCTTTGAAGGCAGCGATCTTGGCAACGGGCCTGTCTGTGTCCGAACTTGTCAGCGCAGCTTGGGCGTCGGCCTCGACCTTCCGCGGGTCTGATAAGCGCGGCGGGGCCAATGGCGCGCGGGTGCGTTTGGCACCGCAGAACGAATGGGCCGTGAACCAACCGGCGCAATTGGCCAAGGTGATCAAAGCTTTGGAAGGTGTGCAGGCGGCGTTCCATGCCCAAGCGGGTGTGAAGAATGTATCGCTGGCCGATCTGATCGTGTTGGGCGGGGTGGCGGCTGTTGAAAAAGCCTCGGGCTTGCCCGTGCCCTTCACGCCAGGTCGCACCGATGCGTCACAGGCACATACAGATGTAGACTCGTTTGCCGTAATGGAGCCTGCCGCAGACGGGTTCCGCAACTATCTGCGGGCGAAATACACGGTTTCTGCCGAGGAATTGCTGGTCGACAAGGCCCAGCTTTTGACCCTGACAGCACCAGAGATGACGGTTCTGGTGGGCGGCTTGCGCGTGCTGGGGGCCAATGTTGACGGCGCCAAGCACGGCGTCTTTACATCCCAGCCGGGCGTTCTGAGCACCGACTTCTTCGTGAACCTGCTGGACATGGGCACAGAGTGGAAAGCGACCTCTGACACGCAAGACTTGTTCGAAGGGCGCGATCGCAAGACGGGCCAAGTCAAGTGGACAGGCACGCGCGTTGATCTGGTCTTTGGATCAAACTCGCAACTGCGCGCTTTGGCTGAAGTTTATGCCCAAAACGACGCGAAAGCCCGCTTTGCGCAGGACTTCATCGCCGCATGGACCAAAGTGATGAACCTTGACCGCTTCGATCTGGCCTAGAGTCTAAACATCTGAGAGAAAGGGGGGCCGAAGTGCCCCCCTTTTTCATGCCTAACCGATGCGTGGGCCCGCTTTGCCGTAGGTCTCGGCATAATGCCGCGCCAAACGTTGCAAGGCGATGCGCAGCACGATCTTACCAGACCGCGCAGCCCAGCCCATGCGCTGTTCGGCGGCCTCAATCCCCTCAAGAAAACAACACACCCGCAAAGCCACATCGCCCAAACCCGGTCCCAAATCACGCAGGGCAGCGGCAACTCGGTCACGCGCGGCGCGGTTGCCTTCGGCCATGCCTCCATCGCTGCGAAAGCCGCCCCTATCGCCCGCTGTCAAAAACCTGTCCCAATTCTGAGCCACGCGGGGGCCCATTTGCGCCGATTCAAAATCCTCGCGCAGCCGCTCTGCGGCGCTGATGAGATCCGGCGTCAAAAACGCTTGGCCGTCTTTGTCCTTGCGCCGCCCCAACACCGCCACGGGGCTTTCGGCCAAGTTATAACGCATTCGGCGCGGGCCTTCAGATGTGGGAATGTCTTTTTCGGCCCAATCGCGGTGCTGGTTGGCGAAGGGGGGCGCAGCCTCGGCCAAGCCCATTGGCACGGCCTCTATCATCCGCTTTAAAGCCAAGCGCCCCACGCTGGAAAGGTCATAGGTCGCCACTCGCCCCGCTTTGCGCAGGCTGATCCAGTCTTTCAGCACAAAGGCTTGAGCGAACTTTCGTTCCACCACGCCAATCCGCGCCGTGCGGCCATCGGGGAATTCGCGCATCACCACGGCGCGCTCCAGATCGGGCGCTATGGCCAAAACGGCGCCAGGTTCGGCCAAACGGCGCAGAATGCGGCGGCCTTCATGCAGGATGGTCGCCTCGTCAAGGGTGAGGGATGGGTGGCGCAGGGGGGCTGACATGGCGTCCTCCAAGGGGGGTGGGGTTTGGGCAAGGTGATCTAAAGCCTCGTCCAGCAAGGGGTCATCGCGGCGGGTTTCATAGCGGCGCACTTGGCGCAGAATGGTCGACGCATGCAGCCCATCGCGCCGCGCCAAAGCGCGCAGCGATACCCCGCTCGAGGTGTGATCCAGATACAGGCGCACCGCATCCGGCAGCCAGTCTGGCAAGGTCAAATTCCCAGTAAGATTCGAGCGCATAGAAATGTCCGTCTGCGGCCCCGAGGGCTGCAGGGTTGAAAGGAAATCTGAGCCAGAGTTGACGGGCATCTCTTACCGAAAGGTTAAAATGAACTGCATTTTCCTATAATTGTTGCAAATACTTAAACAAACGGGAAAGGAACGCGCGGTCAAAAGCGTCGTTGCGCAACAGACCGCGGGAACAGGGCAGGATGGCAACTTAAAGCCATTTTGACCGGAGTTTTCGCTATGACCGACTTTCGCGCCCTGTTATCCGAGCTGCGCCGCCCGCAAATGCTGATCCGCGCTGCGCGTTATGGCATTTCAGATTATCGGCGTGACCGAGATTTGAAGCGATTGCTGAACGGGTCGCACCCGTCACCCCTGCAATCCGTGCCTCGGTTGTTGAATGAAGAGAAACAAATGGAGGCCATCCGCACCGCAGGCGACGCCGCCTATTCCATAGCCCGACATATCGAGGTGCTGATCGCCCTGATGGCCGAAGTGCGGCTATTGCCCCGCGCGACGCTGAAGGCATGACTGAAAAGGCCCGCGCCGGTTGGATGGCGCGGGCCTTTTGAAACTTGTGAATTCTTAAACGTACATATCAGGCATCGCGGCTTTGCGGGTGGCCACAAATGCGTCAAGCTCTTCTTGCTTGCCTTCATCCAAGACTGGTTGCACGTAATCGCCCAGCATCTTCTTGACGCGCTCGGATGCCAAAGTTTGCGTATCGCGCGCGCCTTCTTCGGACCAGGTTTCAAACGGCTTGTAATCGAACAGGTCAGACCGCCAGAAGGCGGTTTTGAAATTGGCCTGCGTGTGTTCGCAGCCCAAGAAGTGTCCGCCAGGGCCCACTTCACGGATCGCATCCATCGCTTGGCCGTTGGTGTCCATATGGATACCTTGGGCCAGATGATGCAGCGTACCCAACTGATCGGCGTCCATCACGAATTTCTCGTAAGATGACACCAAGCCACCTTCCAGCCAACCGCAAGCGTGCAACATAAAGTTCACGCCCGCCAAAAGCCCCATGTTCAGGCTGTTGGCCGACTCGTAAGCCGCCTGTGCATCGGGCAGTTTTGATCCGCAGAACGCACCTGCCGAACGGTAGGGCAGCCCCAAACGCCGCACCAATTGGCCTGTGCCGTAAGTGATGTGGGCCGCTTCGGGTGTGCCAAAGGTCGGCGCGCCAGAGTTCATGTCGATCGAGGTCACAAAGGCCCCTGCAATCACCGGTGCACCGGCGCGCACGAGTTGGGAATAGGAAACACCCGCCAAAACCTCGGCCAAAACCTGCGTCAAAGTGCCTGCCACAGTCACCGGCGCCATAGCGCCACCGACGATAAAGGGCGAAACGATGGCCGCTTGATTGGCTTGGGCGTAAACTTCCAAAGCGCCCATCATGATGCCGTCAAAGGTCATGGGCGAGTTGATGTTGATCAGGCTGGTCATCACAGTGTTTTGGTCAACGAAGGCATCGCCAAACAAAATTTTGGCCATAGCCACCGAATCCGCCGCCCGTTCAGGCGCTGTCACTGACCCCATAAAGGGTTTGTCCGACAGCGTCATATGGGCGTGCAGCATATCAAGGTGGCGCTTGTTCACCGCGATATCGGTGGGTTCGCAGACCGTGCCGCCCGAATGGTGCAACCATTTGGACATATAGCCCAACTTCACAAAGTTGCGGAAATCTTCAATCGTGGCATAACGCCGCCCACCATCGGCATCGCGCACAAAGGGTGGTCCGTAAACCGGGGCCAGCACCAAATTGCGCCCCCCGATCTCAACATTGCGCAAGGGGTTGCGCGCGTGTTGGGTAAAGCTGCTGGGGGCCGTGGAGCACAGCTTGCGCGCCAAACCGCGCGGAATATGCACCCGCTCGCCCTTTACATCAGCGCCAGCCTCACGCCAGCGCTGCAAGGCGGCAGGGTTTTCCACAAAATTCACGCCGATCTCTTCCAGAACGGTTTCGGCGTTCCATTCGATGATTTGCAGCGCTTCTTCGTTCAGAATTTCAAAGTTCGGGATATTGCGTGCGATGAACTTGGCAGTTTCAAAGCTGACCGCTGTTCGTTCGGCCCGCCGTGTGGCCCCGCCGCCGCCCCGCACCCTGCGCCCTGCACCTGTATCGCTCATGATCCATCTCCGGAAAAGTTTGGTCCTATATGGAGGGAATGGGGGCGAGAGGGGTCTTTGTTTGCGCCGCTTACGCTCCAAAACCGACATAGGCTGTGATCGGAAACGACCTGTTTGACGAGCGGTACGGGCCAAAACCCGTATTCCGCCTCTTGCAAGGGCGGGCTTCAAAAGCTAGTCGGACACATGACCCAAGCGCATGACCGTCTTTTGATCATCGACTTCGGCTCTCAGGTGACGCAGCTGATAGCGCGGCGCTTGCGAGAGCTGAATGTTTATTGCGAAATCCACCCGTTCAATAAGATCGACGGAGCCTTTTTGGCAGCTTTTGCGCCCAAGGCGGTGATCCTATCGGGGGGGCCTGCTTCGGTTTACAACGCAGGCGCGCCGATGCCACCCGCTGGCCTGTTTGATCTGGGTGTGCCGATCTTGGGCATTTGCTACGGCCAACAGGTGATGATGCACGTGTTGGGCGGCCATGTGGAAGGCGGGCACGGCACGGCAGAGTTTGGGCGCGCTTATGTCACACCCGCTGCCGCACAGCTTGACCTTTTGGATGGCTGGTTCACCCAAGGCGACGAACAAGTCTGGATGAGCCACGGCGACCATGTCAGCCGCATTGCGCCGGGGTTTGAGGTGTATGGCACCTCCCCCAATGCGCCCTTTGCCATCACCGCCGATCTAAAGCGCCGCTTTTACGCCGTGCAATTTCACCCCGAGGTGCACCACACCCCCAAAGGCGCGCAGCTTTATGCAAACTTTGTCCGTATGGCGGGCTTTAAAGGCGATTGGACCATGGGCGCGTACCGCGCCGAGGCCATCGCCAAGATCCGCGCACAGGTGGGCGATGGCAAGGTGATCTGCGGGTTGTCGGGCGGGGTGGATTCCTCGGTTGCGGCAGTGCTGATCCATGAAGCGATTGGCGCGCAACTGACCTGCGTTTTTGTTGACCACGGCTTGCTGCGGTTGGGCGAAGCGGACCAGGTCGTGTCGATGTTCCGCGACACCTACAACATCCCGCTGATCCATGCCGACGAAAGCGCGCTTTTCTTGGGCGCTTTGGAATGTGTGTCTGACCCCGAAGTGAAGCGCAAAACCATCGGGCGGTTGTTCATCGACGTGTTCCAAAAGCACGCCCATGCCGTGGGTGGGGCCAAGTTTTTGGCACAGGGCACGCTATACCCTGACGTCATCGAATCGGTGTCGTTCAGCGGTGGGC
>Ga0114966_10005128_pt1 | contig 11144 bp, 5 predicted proteins | sample M_130207_XF_Meta_FD_87029 | JGI IMG/M metagenome (GOLD analysis project Ga0114966, IMG submission 87029) | Freshwater microbial communities from Lake Montjoie, Canada to study carbon cycling - M_130207_XF_MetaG | ecosystem: Environmental > Aquatic > Freshwater > Lake | place: Lake Montjoie...
CACTCTCAAAATCGACTCATTTACGGCTAACTCATCCAGCTCCCACCATGCCCCTCCCCTTAAACCCCTCGCCCCCCCGCAAATCCAGTTTCCGAGGAGCCCCCGCCTCAAAATCGGATTTTGGCCGTGACCGAAAGAAACCACCCGCATGTTTCTCGGGAACGTTTTACGAATGCTGTTTTTTAGAAATAAGAACGGCGGGGGCCCAACCCCACCGTCGGAATCTGCCGATTATGAAGACAAGTTATCTCATTGCCCTGATGACCGTTTTTTTGGCTGCGATCGTCGTTCCCGGCCGCAGCGTGCAGGCGGCGGAGGCGGCGCCGGCCGGCAAAACCACCGACGGCCGCGGCGTGGTCACCGGCCGGGTGCAAAACGCCCTTTCGGGCAATTTTCTCAACAACGCCCGGGTGTCGATCCACGGCACGGATCGCACGGCTTTTACCAACGAAGCGGGCACCTACATCATCAGTACTGCGCAGGCTGGCGAGCTCACGATCGACGTGTTCTACACCGGATTGGATCCCCAGAGCGTTACGCTCCACGTTCTAAGCGGGCAGCGCGTCGAACGTGATTTCCAACTCAGCAGCGGCACCTTGCACGGGGCGGACGCCAAGGTCGTGAAACTCGATTCATTTGTGGTCGCCTCGTCCCGCGAGACTGACGCCATGGCCATCGCCAACAACGAGCAGCGGTTCGCGCCGAACGTGAAGCTGGTGGTGTCCGCCGATTCTTTTGGCGACGTGATGGACGGGAATGTCGCGGAGATGATGAAATTTCTGCCCGGGGTGACGGCCCTCTACGATCGCTCCGGCGATCAGACGTCCGCCGCGCGAATCAGCGTCCGGGGCTTCAGTGCCGGAATGGTGTCCGTCTCGACGGATGGCTCCCAACTGGCCAACACGTCGAACGTCTCCGGAAATTCGCGGTTCTTCGATTTCAGCCAGATGTCGATCAATAATCTAGCCCGGATTGAGATCACCAAGGTGCCGACTCCGGCCAATCCCGCCGATTCGCTGGCGGGGTCGATCAACATGACGAGCAAAAGTTCCTTCGAGCGGCAGCGGGCGTCGTTCAACTACAATATCGATCTCACCGCCAGTTCGCACCGCCTTGCGTTGCACCGGACGCCGTACCTCAAGGATGAGAAAATCTACAAGATTAGGCCGGGGGCGATGTTCGACTACACGCTGCCGGTAAACCGGAATTTTGGTCTCGTGATCACGGGTGGTGCGCGCACCAAGTACGTCGAGAATCAGGAGCGGCGGACGACGTACAACGCCACGCTCGCCGGCAGCGGGGCGAGCTTGGCCAAGCCGTATCTGCAAATCTACGACGCGACCGACATCCTCGCGATCTTCACCCGCTACTCGGCCGGCGTGAAGGCCGACTGGCGGGTGCATCAAAACGCCGTCCTGTCGCTGGGTGTGCAGGGCACGTATTCCATCTACGGGCAGCTCCCGACGAAATTCATCTCCAACCTGGGCACCAATGCCACCCCGACGCCCGCGACCGGGAGCGGGCTGACCTTCGGGCCCGATTTTGCCAGCGGCCCCACCGGGCGCGGCACCGTCACGCTGGCCTCGGGCGCCTCGATTCAGATCAACAAGAACAACGTCGGCAACAATCTCAATTACCGCTTCGACGACGGCAACTGGCGGATCCAGACGGGCCTCAGCCGCTCCACGGCCAAGCTCTGGCTGCGCGACACCCACGCCGGCAATTTCCGCCAACTGGGTGTCGCGCTGGTGGATCCGGCCCGGGTGCGGTTCAGTGAAATCAGCGAACTGCGGCCCGGAAAAATCGAGGCGTTTAACAATGCGAACCAACCGATCGACCTCGGCGACGTGAGGAGCTATCGTCTGTCGACCGCCAACTCCACGCCCCGCGATTCGGACGACATCATCGACGGCGCCAATCTCGACGTGCGCAAACAGGTGAATTTCCTGCCCGTGCCCGCCGCGGTGCAGCTCGGGGGCCGGAGCAAAATCCAGACGCGGGACGTTCGGCGGCAGAACATGACGTGGAACTACACCGGCCTCAACGGCAGTTTTTCGCCCGCGCCCTACGTGTCGCCGGTCTACAAGAACGACGCCACCGGACCGCGTTCGGACGGTGCCACGACGCCGCAGATTTCACCCAAGCTGGTGTGGGAGGCGTTTGCGAAGAACCCGACGCTTTTCTCGCAAACTCTGGCGCAGATCGTCGCGGCGGAGACGTTCGCGACCCGGAACTCGGAGCTGGTGAGGGAAAACGTCTCGGCCCTGTACGCGCAGGCGGAGCTGAAGTTTTTCCAGGGCCGCACCCAGCTGCTGGGCGGCGTGCGATACGAAAAGACTGAAACCGAGGGCCGGGGCGCGCTTTCGGATCCCGCGGCGGATTTTGTGCGGAATGCCGACGGCACCTTTGCGCGCAATGCGGCCGGAGCGCGGATCCGCAAACCGGAGGCGGGCGCGGTGGGCTCGCTGGAGTCGCTGCGGCTGACCCTGAAGGAGCGTGGTGCGCACGCCAGTCGCAGCTACGACGGCTTCTATCCGAGCCTGCATTTCAATCACAACCTGACCGAGAACCTCGTGCTTCGCCTCGCGTATGCGAAAACCTACGGGCGGCCCGACTTCACCGATATTATTCCGAACACGGACATCGCCGAAGACGATAACGTTGCCGATCCCACCACGACCACCGGCCGCATCACCGTCCGGAACACCGGCCTGAAGCCATGGCACGCGAACAACTATGATTTGTCGTTGGAATATTATACGCGGTCGGGCGGACTGGTCAGCGTCGGTGCGTTTCAAAAGAACATCACGGACTTCTTCGGCGATTCGGTGAAGATCATGACGTTGGCGGACACGGTCGCGTTGGACTTGGATCCGCGGTATGTCGGCTGGACGGTGAGCACCACGTTCAATTCCGGCGATGCGCGCGTCACCGGCGTGGAATTGAATTTCAAGCAGTCGTTTGAGCAGATGAGCGGCTGGCCGCGTTACTTCAGCGTGTTCTTGAACGGCACGAAGCTTCATCTGGAGGGGAATCAGCTGGCGTCCTTCAGCGAGTTCATTCCCGAGAGCATGAACTGGGGATTCTCGTTCAAGAAAAACCCCGTGATCTTTATGGCGAAATGGAATTACCGCGGGGATCAGGTGGGGACAGCGCAACCGACCCTTGGTCCGGATGCTTTCCTCAGTGAAAAAAAGCGCTGCACGCTCGATCTCAATGTCATCGTCCTGCTGAGCAAGCGGCTGTCCCTGTTCACCAATGTGCAGAATGCCTTCAACGCGCGGCAGTTGACGCTCGCCAGTGGTCCCCTGACCCCGCACTACGCCAGTCGCCGGCTCACGTCGACGTCCGGCACGTCGATCATCATGGGGATAAAGGGATCGTTTTGATCGCGCGGCGTCGCCCGCCGCCGCTCAAGGCGCCATCAGAGAGAAAATGATGGTGATGCCGAGCGGGTACGCGCGGGCCGTGTAGAACACCTTGAAATAGTCGAGGTGTTCCCCTTCGCGCTCCCTGCCGTCGCTGATGTCTGAATTGTGGATCGCGAGCACGCTGATGCGGCCTTGCTCATCGAGCAGGGCCTGCAGGTGCACCGTCTCGTAGCCGACACCGCGATCGCCGTTGGTGGGATTGGAATTCCGGTCGTCGGCATTATCGGCGGTGTCCCAACGTTGCATGGCGGGCACGCGTATAAAAGCCAGCAGGGTCAGGCCTTGGGGTTTTGGCGTTGGGGATTTTGGAGGGGTGGGTTTTTGACGAGCAGGGATTGCCTCCGCCGGCCGGGTGGTCGCTGCCGGCCCGCCGACGCCGACGCCACCGACCGTGTGGCCGACACCGCCCCAGCCGACCCCTCGGCTGGCGACGTGCCAGCCGACGCACCGAGTCTGCCTGGGATTTTTTTGAAAACGCTGGCTCCTTGAGCCCGAGCGATCCGGAGGTCTGCATCCGCGCCTCGTCCTCCGCGATGATTGCCCCAAAAAAAACGGCAAGCCGCGCCTGGATTCGCACCTGAAATCCCCTTTCCTCCGCAGCCATTTCCCAACCAAATTCCCCAGCACCACCCGAACCCGCCACCCTCTCAAAATCGACTCTTTTACAGCTAACTCATCCCCTATCCCACCTTACTCCTCCCCTTGAGCCCCTCCCGTTTGCCGACGACTACGCCCAGCCCGACGCCGCCGGGAGCGAACCGGTCTTCTGGAAAGAGCCCACCCGCCCCGACGACCAGCGCCACCCCTCAGCCGACGCCCCCGAGTCTGCCTGAGAAAATTTTAAAAAACCTTGCTCCTTGACCCCGAGCAATCCGGAGGTCTGTCTGCCGCGCATCGTAACCCCCGCGATGATTGCCCCCCAACGGCAAGCCGCGCCTCAATTCGCAGCCGCAATTCCCCCTTGCCGCCAGCCGCCCCAAAGATCCCGCCTCACCCGAACCCGCCACCCTCTCAAAATCGACTCTTTTACCCCTACTTCATCCAAATCCCACCATGCCCCTCCCCTTAAACCCCGCACCCCCCGCACATCCAGTTTCCTGACAATAACAGCGGTCAGACGCCATGCCAAATTTGTCCACGCGATTTGGTGATTGGGGATTTCGTGGCGACCACCGGCCAACCGGTAGCCGTCTGCCCGCTGCCCGCAATCCCATTCATCACGTCGCGCACGATCGACGGATCCATTTTTGTGCTTGGACAACCCGGGGGACCGGAGTGAGCTGGTCGCAAGCAGCTCCCCTCTGCGATCCCGCCGCCCGCCGGTTGTAGCTCCTCCGACCTCCCATTTTATCCCAAGCCCGCGACCCGTCGGTCTTGAACCGGCCGCTCCCATCTTCCCTCACGCCGCACTTCCATGAATTCCCATCGTTCGCCCTCGAATCGATTTCGCTGCGCAGTTTTGGCCGTGGTGCTGTTGCTTTCGCCGTGGTCGCCCGCGCTCCCCGCCCAGGCTCCGACCAGCGGCGCGATCATCGCCGGACAGGTGAGCAACGCCGCCACCGGTTCCTTCCTGGAAGGCGCGGTCGTGACACTCGCGGGCACCGGACGCTCGGCCATCACCGACCGGGAAGGCCGTTACGAGTTCAACGACGTTACGCCGGGAGAAGTGACGCTTGCGGCGAATTACCCGGGCCTGGATGCGCAACGCGTCGCGATTTCGGCCGGCGCCGGCGGGCGGATCGCGCGGGACGTTGAGCTCACCGCGGCAATCTACAAATTGGAAAAGTTTTCGGTCGCCGGCGAACGTGAAGGAACCGCGAAGGCCGAAGTGCTGCAGCGGCAGGCGCCCAACGTGAAGGCCGTGGTTTCGTCGGATACGTTCGGCAACGTGGCCGACGGCAACACCGGCGATCTGTTGCAGCGCATGGCGGGCATGACGGCGGAATATAACGGCCCCGATGTGCGCGCGGTGAGCATCCGCGGCGTCAGCTCGGGGCTGAATTCCGTGACGATGGACGGCCAGCAAATCGCGAGCGCCCAGTCCGCCGGCACCGGGCGCGCCTTCGAGTTTGAACAGGCGTCGCTGGGCAACATCGAGACGATCGAGCTGACCAAGGCACCGACGCCCGACATGCACGGAGCCTCCGTGGGCGGCAGCGTGAACCTCGTCAGCAAAAGCGCGTTCGATCGCGCCCCGGGCCGGATCTTCAATTACACGGTCGGCTTCGTCACCCGGCCGGTCAACGGCCCCGACGCCGAATCGTGGAAGCAGCCGTTCCGCGGCTTCGGCCCGTCGATGAACCTGCTTTATTCCGACGTGATCGGGGCCAAACGAGACATCGGCATCACCCTGACGGGCACTTATCACAGCCAGCCCGGCGTCAACCTGAGTGTGGCCAAAAACCTGGAGCGCAAAGACGCGCCGGGACCGGTCTATACCTACTCGTTGGGCCGGACGATGGGCGGCGCCACGCGGACGCGCCTGGCCGGCGGCCTGAAAGTCGACTACCGTTGGAGCGACCGGACGGTGGTCTCACTCAACACCTCGTATAATTTTTTCCACGAAAACAACTACTCGCCGGTGCAGACCTTCGCCACCGTCGGTGTGGCGACCGCCGCGACGCCCCAGGTGCTGGCAACCATCGACGCCGCCGGCAACCGCCTCGCGGGCGGATACATCCATCCCGATTACACCGATGGCATCACGCGCGTCTTCGCGCATACCACGCTCTCGACCAGCGCGATCTCGGTGGCGTCGGACGACAAATCAGGCCGGACCATGCTGCTATCACCCAGCGTCCGGCACCGTTTTCCCAACCTGCAGATCGACTACAGCCTGAGCTACTCCGATGCCGCCACGTACTACGATCAATCGCATGACGACGAAAAATTCCACGCGTCGCCGAATGGCGCGGTGACGATGTCCCTGGGTGGCGTCGGCTTCACCGTCGATCGGTCCGGCGACCCCGATAATCCAGTCGTCCGGCAAACCGCCGGCCCGAGTTTCCGCGAGCTGAACAATTATTCGTCGCTGCGACTCACGCAGAACGACCGGCGCGGCTTCGACAAAGTGTATGGCGGCAAGTTCGACCTGCAAAAGCGTCTTTCGTGGACCGCGCCAACCTTCGTCAAGACCGGGCTGAACTACCAGCAGCAGTGGCGCAAACTGTGGGATTGGTCGCGCCCGTGGGACTTTGCCGGCGCGGACGGCATCCTGGGCAACGCCGACGATCGCCAGGACCTGGCCCGCTTCACCGACAACGGGGGCCCGATCCAGAACATCGTGAATCACTACCTGCACGATCGCGGCGACGCGCCGATTTTTCCCGATCCCTTCGCCGTGGCCCGCCACCGCCGGGACAACCCGGCGCAGTGGCGCGAGAGCGTCGCGGCGAGCGCCCAAAACAAGGCTCAGGGTCTGCGCACGATCACCGAGACGATCGGCGCCGCCTACGTCATGGGCAACGTCCGGCTCGGCCCGGTGTCAATCCTGTCCGGTATACGGATGGAGGATACACGCGTCGCGGGCGAGGGTCCGTTGAATTTCCTTTCCCCGGCGGAGCGGGCGCGGCGGGCGGCCTACGTCGGCGTGGTCGCGGACGACGAGCTGCGGCGCCGGGCCGACGCGCAATTCGGCGGCCGCACGACCAACCGGGGGCAGTATCGGAATTATTTCCCCGGCGTGCATGTGAAATACGAGCCGTTCCCCGGTTTTCTCAGCCGCCTCAGCTGGTCGACCGGCGTGGGCCGGCCCGCCTTCGGCTCCATCATCCCGCTCGACACGGTCAACGACGACACGCAGCGCGTGACCCGGAACAACCCGAACCTGCAGCCCCAGTATGCCGACAGCTTCGACTGGACGGCGGAATATTACTTCAAGTCGCAGGGACTGGTTTCAGTCGGCGCGTTCCGGAAGGACATCCGGGACTACATCTTCACCGACAGCAGCCAGGTGATCGGCCGGGGATCGAACAACGGTTTCGATGGCCTCTACGAGGGCTACAGTCTCACCACCCAGTCGAACGGCGGGTCCGCCAAGATCCAGGGCCTCGAATTCAGCTATGCGCAGCAGCTGATTTTTCTTCCCGGCTGGGCGAAGGGGCTCGGGATCAATTTCAATTACACCACGCTCAATACGGAGGGAAATTATGGCACGCCGGGCGTGGTGCTCACGACCAACTCGCTCGCCGGGTTTCTACCGAAGACCGGCAATGCCGGTCTCAGTTATCGCGGACGCGGCTTCGACCTGCGGATTCTGGCCAACTATCGGGGCGAGTATCTGACCACCAATTCGCCCACGCCCTCGCTCGTGCAGTATCAGGTCGCGAAGACTTCATGGAACTGGCGCTCGCGCTATGCGTTTTCAAAAAACCTCAGCGTCTTCTTCGACGTGGACAATGGATTCGCCGTGCCGCTCGACGATCGTTACCGGCTCTACCCGAACCGCGGCGATAGCTGGCGCATTTACGCCCAGAAATATGTGACCGGCATCACCGGACGTTTCTGATTTCAAACTCCATCAAAATGAAAACTCTGCTTCCGATGACACTCGCCCTCGCTCTCATGGCGGCGGCAGCAACCGTGTTCGCCGCCGCGAACCCCGCCTCACTCGCCTGGAAGGCCGGCGCGGCCAGCATCGATATCACGCCGGAAGGTCCGGTTTGGATGGCAGGCTACGGCGCCCGAAAAAAACCGAGCGAAGGTGTCGCCCAGAAACTCAACGCGAAGGCGCTGGCCCTCGAAGATGCGGCCGGAAACCGGCTCGTCGCCGTGACGCTTGATTTGATCGGCGTGCCGCGGGCGATTCGCGAAGGGGTCGAGCGCCAGGTCCGCGAGCGCCACGGGCTGCGGCCGGAAGCGCTGCTGCTGAACGCCTCGCACACGCACTCCGGTCCGTCGCCGTATGCCCGGGGTGTTCCTGATCCCGCCTACATCGCCAAGGCCGAAGCCTACGGCCGCGATCTGGAAGAGAAAATTGTCCGCGTCATCGGCGAAGCGCTGAAGCATAGCGCGCCGGCCGGGCTGCACTACACTCGCGCCCGCGCGGGCTTCGCCATGAACCGCCGGTTGCGCGTGGGCACCGAAATCCGGAACAGCCCGAATCCCGACGGCCCGGTGGATCACGACGTACCCGTGCTCCGCGTCAACGGCGCCGACGGAAAACTGAAGGCGATTCTCTTTGGCTACGCCTGTCACAACACGGTGACAGGTTTTTACACGATCAACGGCGACTACGCCGGCTACGCGCAGGCCTATTTGGAGGACGCGCGGCCCGGTGTCGTCGCGCTTTTCATGATGGGTGCCGGCGGCGATCAGAATCCGTATCCGCGGCACACGTCGCTCGAGCAGGCGGCGCAGCACGGACGGACCCTGGCGAATGCGGTCGAAGCCGCGCTTTCCGTCGTCGAACAAAGGCCGCTGCACGGGCCGTTGCGCAGCGCGCTGGGCCACGCGGAACTCGACTACGCGGACATCAGCCGCGCGGATCTCGAGCGACGGGCCCGGTCGAAGGACGCCGCGGAGAAAACACGGGCGGCGGAGCTGCTGAAGCAACTCGAACAAGGTCCCCTGCCCCGGAGCTACCCGTGCCCGGTGCAGGTGGTGCAGTTCGGCGCCGATCTCACGCTGGTCGCGATCGGCGGAGAAACGACCGTGGATTATTCGCTGCGGCTCAAACGCGAACTCGCAACCGACCGCCCGGCGATCTGGGTGGCCGGTTATTCGAATGACGTCTTCGGCTACCTCGGCAGCCGCCGCGTGATCGTCGAGGGCGGTTATGAAGGCTACTCCGCCAATCTCGGCCGGCATCCCGGGCCATGGGCAACGTCCACCGAGGATCGCATCATCTCGCTGGTCCACGAACTCAGCCGCTCGATCAACCACTGAAAAAGATTTGGCCTCCGCCTCATGATTCCGCGTCATTTCATTCTCGCCCTGGCGATGGTTTTTCCGACCGCGACCCTGCCTGCCGCAGCTCCCGCCGAAGCGCTGCAACTCCGCGCCGGCTTCGCCAAGGCCGACATCACACCGGATCCGCGGATGTTGAACTGGACGGTGCCGAATGCGCAGCCGTATCGCGCCGTCCACGATCCGTTGTTTGCGCGGGCGCTCGTGCTCTCGGATGGAGAAACGAAACTCGCGTTGATCGTCTGGGATCTCCTGGACGCCCGCGAATACGCCGTGGCGCGTATCCGGGCCGCCATCACACGCGCGACCGGAATTCCAGAGGATCACATTCTCCTTTCGGCGACGCACAATCACTCCGGGCCGAAGTCGGAAATGGGTTCCGGTCCCGCGCTCGAACGCGAGGAGCGAACCTCGCGACCGGCGCAAAATGGTCCCACCTACCAGGAGTGGGCCGATCGTCTGGTGCAGACGTGCGTCGATCTCGTGCAAAAGGCGTCGGCGGCGCTTCAGCCGGTCGATTTGCTGATCGCGCGGGCCTACGTCGGAGAGTGGCTCTTCAACCGCCGGCCGATCCGACCCGATCAAACCGTCGTGAGCACGCTGAGTCCGAAGGACCCCTTTGTGCTCGGTGACGGCCTGCGTTTCGGAACGGTGGATCCGACCATGACCGTCCTCAGCCTCCGGGCGCCGGTCGGCAAGAACGTGTGCACGCTTTTTCACCTGCCGATGCACGCGGTCGCGGTGTATGGTGGATACAAGGGAGTGTCCGCCGACTGGCCCGGTCGCGTCGTCGATCTGTTGCAGGCGAAACTGGGCAGCGAGGCCATGTTCCTGCAGGGCTGCGCCGGCGACATTGTGCCGGCGCGCCGTGGCTTCGAAGCGGTCGAGGCCATGTCGGCGCTGATCTCGGAACGCGCCGTCGCAGCCGACAAGGTGGCGACGAAACTCGCGCCGGGAAGAATCCGGGTGAGCCGCGCCCGCCTGGGCCTGCCGGCGATTCCGATCGCCGCGAAAGCGATGGGGCGGACCGAACTCGAGGCAGAGGTCACGGTCGCGACGGTCGGAACGTTGGCGTTGGTCACACTGCCCGGCGAACCCCTGCAGGAACTGAGCACGGCGATTCAGGGCCGGTCGCCGTTTCCGCACACCGTCATCCTCGGCTACACCAACGGCCGCGGCGTCGGGTATGTCGGCCTGCCCGGCGGAAAGGCAAAGGGCGGCTACGAGATGACCGAGGTGGGCACCGGCACCGACGAGGTGGGCGGTTTCCTCGTCGAAACCGCGCTGCGTCTGCTGCGCGATCAGGCGGGGCCCGCACGGGACGCAAAATGATCACCCGGCCAAATTCCACGATCCGCGAGATCGCGCCATCGCAGCCAGGGCACCGGCGCCGGTCGTTGACGCCGGGGCATTCCGGCCCAGCGTTCGCCAAATGAAGCGAAGGCTGATCACGACGGGTTTTCTCTGCCTGCTTGCCGGCTGCGCGAATTACCCTGGCCAGAGAACCAAGGCGAAATGGAATGCGCCGTCAGCAGCCGAACAGCAGCGGCTGTTAACAACTCGAGGGCGCGAAGCGGCGGAGCAAAACGGACACTCGAACAGTTCTCGGCGGGAGCGCGGCAGAGAGCGCAAGAAGCCGAACGTGGATCCCGGTCTTCGCCCAAGTGACGTTGTGACGGTCGGGATGATGCAGCATCGGCTCAGGTTTCGGAATAAACCCCTCCCCCCGCAAATCCAGTTTCCTAGCAATAGCCCTCGGCCTCCGTGCGATGATCCTGAATCAAACTGGCAAGACCGCTGAGAGCA
>Ga0114966_10005129_pt1 | contig 11142 bp, 8 predicted proteins | sample M_130207_XF_Meta_FD_87029 | JGI IMG/M metagenome (GOLD analysis project Ga0114966, IMG submission 87029) | Freshwater microbial communities from Lake Montjoie, Canada to study carbon cycling - M_130207_XF_MetaG | ecosystem: Environmental > Aquatic > Freshwater > Lake | place: Lake Montjoie...
AATCAGAATATATGGAAAAATCAGAATATATGGAAAAATTAGAAGATTTAAAAGAAAAAAATATTTCAAAGATAGAAAATTTTAAATTAATTATTAAACAAATTGAATCAAGTATAGATTCAATCGATTCAGAGATAAATAAATTAGATACAGAAATTAAATTTATAAAAAATATAGAACTTAATTTAAATAAACAGTTTTTTGAATTATGTGTATTATTTAAGATTTAACAAATATTTAATTCTTCTAATGCTTTATCAATATTTAATTCTTCTAATGGTTTATCATCAATTAAGATAGTATTTATTTCTATTTCTTGTCTTTGTTTTAATAAATCTTGTATTGAAGTACCTTCATTTTCTTCTTTATTTGTATTTGTATTTGAAGTTATATTTGAAGTTATATTTGAAGTTATATTTGAAATATTAATATTTAATCCCTGTAACTTATTAAATAAATTATTAGATAATAAATTAATTTCATTGATTATTTTTTGTAGATCATCATCTGATAAATCTTTTAATTTATCATTATATATATCATCTAAATTATTATTTATTTTAGTTTCTAATTCTGATAATAATAAAGTTTTTATTGGAATAGTTCCTGAATCAATTAATACTTTAATAGTTAAACAAAGATTTTCTAATTCATCAAGTTTTGTTTTAATCTCAGAAAATTCTTCTTCAAATATATTTGTATTTTTTTCTTCATAAAATTTTAAAATTTTATCACATGCGTCATTAATCTCATCAATTTTTGCCTTATAATCTATTTTTGTTGGTTTATCATGAGAACATATCCATAATAATGCATCATCAATAAAATCTCGTAATTCTTTTTTATGATCTTTTTCAATAATAAATAAAGGATTTTCAATAATATCAAATATTGAATAACATAAATCATTAAGAGAATTTTTAAGTTCTTTTAATTCAGCAATTTCTGGATCAGTCAATCCATATAATCCAAGATCTTCTAATTCTTTCATATTAATTACTTTTTCTTTATCATCGTCGTCAATATCATCATTATAAATATTTGTAGTATTTGCATCAGATTTACATTTAGATGCATTAATTGTATTAGAATCATCATCTAATCTACCTCTAACAATTAAAACACCATATTTCTTTTTTAATGATTCTAAAGTTTCATTTAATTCATCCATTGTTCTATCAAAATATTTTTTCTCTTTTAACCATGCAAATGTTTTTTTAATATCCGCCTCAATTATATCCTGATCTGATTTTGATAATTTAAAATTCTTATTTCCAATATTTATTTTAATATTTGAACAAATATCATCAATCTGATAAAATTTTAATCGTAATACACGTTCAACTTCATCTCTAGCTTCTAAATCAGCTGCCTCAATTACAAGATTTTCAATCTGTTCTTTTGTTAATCCACCTTTATTTGTATTAACAATAATAGATGATTTTTCATGAGTTTCAGATTCTTCAGCAGTAACAGTAATAATACCATTAATATCTACATTAAATAAAACTTCAATTTCGGGTACACCTCTTGGTTCTGGTGAAATATTGGATAATTCAAATTCTCCAATAAAAATATTATCTGTTGTCATCATTCGTTCACCCTCATATATCTTAATTAATACTGTTTTTTCATAATCAGTATCAGTTGTATATGTTTTAGATATAGAATAAGGAATAACAGTATTTCTGGGAATAAGAATATCCATTATACCACCAATAGTTTCAACACCTAATGAAAGGGGTGTTATGTCCAATAAAGTCACCGATTCGGAGAATGGATTATCTTTAGCAGATAACATAAAACCTTGAATAGCTGCACCCGCTGCAATAGCTTCATCAGGATTTAAAGAATTATTTGGTGTTAAATTAAATCTCAATTTTAATTTTGACATAATTAGTGGCATTCTAGTCATACCACCAACTAATATAAGATCATTAATATCATCAACAGATAAACCACATGATTCTAATGCATCTTCAACTGGTTTTAAACAAAGCAAAATAAGATCTGAACATATAGTCTCAAAATCATTACGTGTAATAGGAAAAAATAAATCTAATCCATTATAGAATTCTTTAATTGCAATATATGTTTTATTTTTTGTTGATAAAATCTTTTTTGCATTCTCACACGACTGTTTTAATTTCTGAAGAGAAATTGCTGGAAGATCATCTATCTTATCTAACTTATTTATCATTTTAAATCTTCTTAATGAAAATGATACTAATTTTGCATCAAAATCAGCACCACCTAAATGTGTATTTCCAGCTGATCCAATAACTGTAAAAATATTATCACCATGATTATTTGTTGATATTTCAACAATACTAACATCTAAAGTACCACCACCTAAATCATACACAATAATATTTAATATTTCATTTGGTTTTAATTTTCTATTTGTTAAACCATATGCCATAGCAGCGGCAGTTGGTTCATGAATTGTTCTTACACATTCTAATCCAGCAATCTTTGCAGCATCAAGCGTAGCCTGTCGTTGTGAATCTGTAAATCTTGCTGGAATAGTAATAATAGCTTTAGATATTTTTCGTTTTAGAAATTCGGATGCTTGTAATTTTAATTTTGATAAGATTGCCGCAGATATTTCTTCAGGAGTAAATACCTTATCTAAAGATGATGATAATAAGATATTACCAGTATTTTTATCTTCGCAAATTTCATATGATAATAAATCTTTTTCTCTCTGAACATCTTTATCTACATATTTTCGTCCAATTAATCGTTTAACTTCATAATAAACATTAGAATTTAATAAAGATTGATTTTTTGCATCTATTCCAATATATCTTGATTTATTAGTATAACCCACATAAGATGGGATTGTTTTATTTCCTTTATCATCTAGTATAACTATACAATTTCCATCTTTCCAATAACATACACATTATGTAGTTGTACCAAGATCTATTACAACAATAATCTCTTCTTCATCATCTAATGATTGTAAATTATTTGTTTGAATATTTGTTTGAATAAAATTTGTAATATCGTCATTGTTTGTTTCTAAAATAGTTTCCATATAATTATTATAAATGAAAATGAAATAAAAAAATAAACGAAATAAATAGAAAATAAACTTTTATTATTTTCTATTTTTATAATATTCAATTAAATCATCTCCTGTATCATCTCTTGTATCATCTTTTGTATCATCTTTTGTATTATTGTTTATTTGCTGTATTGATGATACTTTAACTGTAATTTTTTTACGAATACTTCCATGTGTTTCTTTTGTATTTTCTTCTTTTACTTCTTTTACTTCTTCTTCTTTTACTTTTTCTTCTTCTTCTTTTACTTCTTCTTTTACTTTTTCTTCTTCTTCTTTTACTTTTTCTTCTTCTTTTTCTTTTTCTTCTTTTTCTTCTTCTTCTTCTTTTTCTTTTTCTTTTTCTTTTTTCTTTTTTTCTTTTCTATCAGTTTTATTTTTTCTATCAGTTTTATTTTTTTTATCTTTTTTATCATTATTATTATCCTCTTCATCAATGTCAATTGCGTTCATAACTTTATCATAATCATTGCCAAGTTCTTTTTTTAATTCTGAATGTAAATCTTCAATAATTGATTCCTTATTTTTAGATAATTCTTTATTTAATTCTTCAACTTGTTCTTTGGTTAATTCATTTTGTTCAACTAATGAATCAATTAATTCTTCAACCATTTTATTCGTTTTATTAATTTTTTTCTGTTCCTTTTTATAATAATCTTTTAATTCTTCTGTATCTTTAGGATTAAATTCAAATCTATGACGATATTTTTGTGTATATTCAAATTCCTTTTTAAATTTATTTTTTTCTGATGTTGAAAAGATTGTTTTTAATTCTTTATTATGTAATTCTAAATTATTTTCTAATTGTTTAACATCATCATTTAATAATAATTTATCAGCATCTACTTTTTTAACTACTTTATGTACCATTAATTGAGTTCTGTCATTAATATTTTTATCAAAAATAGAATCTTTATAATATTTTTTATAACATTTATCAAATAATTCTTTTTTTAAAACATTTTTATATGCTTGATTTGTTCGAGATTTCCATAATTCTCTGAGATATTTATTTGCTTCATCTTTTGATGATTTTTCAATTTGATATTCCGGATCTCTTTGTGATAATTGTGTTTCAATTTCTTTTTTATCTGTTTTTTCAATTTTAAAAGGATCAATAATATATTCAGATAATTGTTTTTTATCTAAACCAAAATCTTCTATCTTTTTTGCTCTCTTAATCTGTTCTAATTTTGCTAATTGTATACGATTATAAAATTGTGGATCTTTTGATGTAAAATTTGGATTTTGTGAAATCATATTATTGTTTGCATATGGATTAGATGTTTGATTATTATTTGCATATGATTGAAATTGATTTACTAATCTATTCATAGGTTGTTGTTGCTGATTTACTCTTGGTCTTCTGAGAGTGGGATTCATATATTAAAATAAATTAAAATAAAATAATTTATATTACACAATTATATATGAATAAATATTCTTTAAAGATTTATAAATTTATTGATAAAATTAATAAAAAATTAAAATTTAATTTTCATAATCTACTTAATCCGTCTGATCCTTTTATAATTAGAATTACAAATTGCATAAATGAAGTATTGGATCAACAAATAAATCAACAAATATATTATAAAGTTAAAAATATTGATGTGTTGACAACAATAACGAATGATCCGGAATATCCTTTGATATATATATTTTTGAAAGAATATATACAAAAAAGATTAAAAGAAAATAGAAAAATTTATTTGCCTAACCCAGAATATTTTAATTCGAATGATTTATCATTTGAATCATTTCTTAAATTCTATCTTGATAATTCAACTGTAATAGATTATAATAAAATACATAATGATATTATTGCAGATCCCGTTGCAGATAAATTTTTAATAGATTTATATATTAAAATTTTTGATCAGAAAGGATCAAGAAAAAAATTACATGATATATTGTATGACAATCCATTTGTTGGATTAGACATCACACATTATGCAGAAACAACTGAATTACAATATATAAATATCGAGTCTGAATTTTTTAATGTTGATTTGTTTGTAGATGCAACTTTTTTACAAACAATTAATATACAAATCTTAAAAATAGTTACAGTATTAACTATAATGAAAAATATTGCTACAGTATTTAATTTGGATAGAAATCAAAATAAAATTAATTTAAGAATGATTTTATCTAAACAAAAAAAATCTTTATATTCTAATTATGATATTCTTGGTCCAATTAATGTTAATTCTGGTTCAACGAATTTACATGGAGAATTTATTAATATTTGGAGATTTGAAGAATTTGAAAAAGTTATGATACATGAAATTCAACATTATTATGGTTGTGATTTTCATTCATCTAATACAAATTATTTTTTAGTTAAAAATGTTATCAATGAATATTTTGACATTAAAGGCGATGATAAGGTTAATGAATCATATAATGAAGTTATGGCTCATATAATTTCTATGATATATTTTTCAAAAATTTATAAATTAAAATTAGAAGATGTATTTCATTCAGAATTATATTTTTTGCTTTTTCAGACTGCAAAAATAATTGATTTCTTTGGGGGTAATGAATATAATTCCATCTTAAAAACTACACCAAATCATATTAAATTTAATCAAAGAACTTCAGTTTTATCATATTATTTAATAAAAACATTATTTATGTTTTATATATCTTATACTACAAAATTTATAGAAAAAATAAATATGAAATGTAATGACAAAAAATCAATGGAAACTCTAAGTAAATTTATTCAGATAATAATTGATGATACACAAATACAAAAATATATTAATCCACTTATAAAAATGATTAAAAAAAATAAATCAAATAAGTTTATTTATAAAACTATGAGAATGACTGGAATTGAATAGAATTGAATAGAATTGAATAGAATTGAATAGAATTGAATAAAATAAGATTTTAAAAAATTTAAATCTTTGTTTTATTATATAAATGGAAAAATTTGATATGGCATCTATATTCAAAACAATTGTTGAATATGGTTATTCAATTCGTAAATTCATTTTATTAATTGAACCAAAAGATAATATTGGATTAAATGCTTGGAGGATGATAAAAGAAACATTCGCTGATTTTAAGTTTCAAACAGAATCAGGAGAAATTTTATCAAAAATAAAAGTTAATAAAAAATTAATTGATGAAATACAAGAACTAATTAAAAATAAATTATATAATTTTGATGTAACTGACAAAGATCAAGAAAAAGTAGAACTTATTATTTCATCAATTAAATTAAATAATGAGGTAGAACAAGACCATTTTTTTATTCAGCATTATAGAATTTTAAATACATCAAATTTTGAATTATCACCAATGAAATTAATGCAAGTAGCATACAATATTGGTCAATTAAAAGCACAAAATAAAATGAATAAATATGATGATAAACTAATGGAATATTATATAGCACATGAATTAAATAATATAAAAACATTTGTTGATATTGATAATATAAAATTAGTAAAAGATATAACACAAAAAGGTGGATATAATAATAAATTATTTTATAAATTTATAAAAATTGATTTTTAAATCTTAAATCTTATTAAAACAATATCAAAATTATAAATTTATAATGAATTCAGATGGTAATACATATATCTTTTATGACAAACATTCATCTAAAGATAGTACTTATAAAAATCCAACTACTTCCCAATTTACTTTAGAGAAAGTATTTGCTTTAGATTGTGATATTATAACTAATCAATATGCAATAGATGAATTTAATTCATATACTTCTAAACAACATCAAATTAAAGAAAAATTAGATTATGATTTTTACAAAATATTCTTATTCAAACATAAAGATATTAAATTTTTAATAATTGGAGTTAATAATAAAAAATTAGAAGAATCAATAAATAATATTCCAAATAAAGAATTTCTATTAAATGCTTGTTCGTGTCATATTTCTTATGAAAAATATTCTAAGCAATTAAATGATGCTTTAAAATCAAAATATAATAGTAATTTAGTTTTAGAAGAGTTTTTTAAAAAAACTATTATTACTAATACCGATCAAACAGACCCAATTATTGATAATCCTGCATTTACAAAAATTGTACCATTTGATTATCAGAGAAAAACAGTTTGTTGGATGTTACAACGTGAATTAGAAAATAAAAATATTTATTATAGTTTTAATGATGAAATTTATTTTGAGAATGTTGTATGTGATCTAATAAAAAAGGATATAATTAAAGCGGACACGCGTAGATCTATTTTATTTCGCGGTGGATTACTTGCAGAAGAGGTTGGACTTGGAAAGACATTTGAGACAATTATGACATCTCTTCTAAATCCAGCTGGTAATTGTTCTTATTTTAATCATAAAGAAAAAAGACTAAATAGTCGAGCAACAATTATTCTTGGACCAAATCATTTATGTAATCAATGGATTCGTGAATTTGATAAGACTGTAAAAGATAATTTTAAATTAAAAATTATTCCAATGTTTACTAAAAATCATCATGATAAATATTCATATTATGATTTGCTTGATGCTGATTTTATTGTTGTATCATTTAACTTTCTTAAAAATGAAGCATGTTATGCAAATTGGCTTAAAATTTCATCATTAAAAACAAAGAAAGCTTTAACATTTATTGCATCAAATGATTTTAATTTAGATACAATTCAAGAACAAATGTCAACATTATATGATGAATTTAAATTAAATCCTAAAAAATTATCTGACAAACAGGTAATTTTACCATTGTTATTTTTCCATCGTATGGCATTTGATGAATTTCATGAAGTACCACTTAATTATCCAACAATTAATAAAATGTTACCTTTATTTAGAGGTACATATAAGTGGGCTATAACTGGAACACCATTTAATAATAATGATGTTAAATGTTTGCAATCAATGTGCTCATATTTAACAAATAATGATTCATCGCCTGATATTGTTAAATTATTTGAAAATAAAGTATTAAATAATTATTTCAATACTAAATTTTATCGTCGTAATACAAAACAATCAGTAAGAAATGAATATAAATTAGAACCATATGATGAGAAAGTTTTATTACTTAAGATGTCACCCACCGAGCGGGCTATCTATAATGCTTATCTTGCTAATCCAAATATTAATAAATATTCGGAATTAGTCAGACAATTATGTGATGATCCACGTATTGCAAATGAAATTAAAAATGAGTTATCTGATTGTAAGACACCTGAAGATATTGAAAAGACTTTGGTTAAACATTATGAAAAAGATGTTCAATTAATGCAAGATAAAATTGACTTGATAAATTATCGTATTAAGAAAACTGAACGCAGAATTACAATTATTGAATATAAACGTCAACGTAAATATCTTAAACAAAAAGGTTTTAGAGTAAAGATTGATTTTCCACCAAAGATTTTCGATGTTAAATTTGAAAATAAAAAAGCATTCGTAAACTTTAATGATAATAATGAAGAAGATAAAACAGAATCAGAATCAGAATCAGAATCAGAAGATGAAGATTGTGATGTAAATGATAAGAAAAAAGAACTTATTATAGTAGATAATACAAATCAACCACGAATTACTAAATTAGTTGATTTTGAACTTACTAAGAATCCATCAATTACACTTCAAAGAAATGTAGAAATCAAAAATGAATATCAACATAAACTTGAGGAATATAAAAAATTATTTGATGGTAAAAAAACAACTGCTAATTTTTTCATAAATATGATGGAAAAGATTAATAAATTAAAAGATAAACAAAATAAAAATGAAGATGATGAAGACGATGATGATGCTGATAATTGTACAATCTGTTTAGGTGATATTACAGGCGATGATGTGGGTGTTCTTAATTGTGGACATTTATATTGTTTCCAATGTATCAAAGAGTATATAGTAAATAATCCTATATGTCCATTATGTCGAAAACATGTTAAACAAAATGATTTAACAATGATTTCATTTGAAAAACCAAAATCTGCTGAAACAAAGGAAGTAAAAGATAAACAAGATTTAATTGCAAAGATTGGAACTAAACTTGCGAATCTTGTACTATATATTAAGAATCTAAATGAAAAATGTATTATTTTTTCTCAATGGGATTATATGTTAAAGAATGTTGGTGATATACTTGATACATATAATATTCGTAATGTATTCTGTAGAGGTAATGTATGGACACGTGATAAAGCAATTCGTTCATTTACAGCTGATCCAAATATTAAAGCTATTATGCTTAGTTCTGGATCGGCAGCTGCTGGAACAAATCTTACAGCAGCATCAACAGTTATTCTTTTAGATCCTGTTTATAAAGAATCACAAGATGGAACAATGGGATCTTATGAATATCGTCGTAATGTTGAATGGCAAGCAATTGGTCGAGCATATAGAACTGGACAGACTAAAAAAGTAACAGTTGTCAGAATGATTATTAAAGATTCTGTTGAGGAAGAAATTTATAAGAATAACAAAGAAGAAGATAAAAAATACACAGAAAATCGTAATTTAATTGATAAACTTTTAGAAGTTAACGATGAGTCAATTAATATAGGAGATGAAGAATTGAAAAAATTAAATAAAGTTGGTGAAGAAAAAGCAAGACTTAAAGATGTTAAGAAACCAACAAAAAAAGCTTTATCTAAAAAAATAATTGATTCAGATACTGAATAATAAAAAATGAAAAATTTATATATATATATATATTGTTATATTACTATAATGGATACTACTAAAATGCAATCACTATTATTACAAGTTTTTAAACATGCACATCCAGGATATACAACTTACAAATTTGCATCAATGATTAATATTGGTCTTGTTTTAACAAATATAAAACCAGGAGCAATTGATATTATTGATAAAAAAATTTATAATTTATTAAGAAAAAATGGATTATATGTTGAAAACTATTCATATCTTAATACACCAAATGCGATATTTATTTCTAAATCAGAACCTAAATTTCTTGAAGAACCAATTAATCATAAAAAAATAGGATATAAATTAGGTTATTTAACTCCACAAAATATTGGTGTTGAATTATCTTATAAAAAAAAATATTTTGCAAACATTATAATAAAATTTAAAAATAATAATGGAAATATATTAACTTGTACAATACTGAATCAAATTATTATTGATAAATCAGAAAAGTCAATAAAGGCATATCTTAAAAAATATATTAATGGAATTGAAAAATTAAAATTACCAAATCAATTTAAAATCATTTCAATTTCTGAGGAAATTAAAGATCAAACAAATAAATAACAAATAAATAACAAATAAATAACAAATAAGTAAAAAATATACTTAAGATTTACTTTAATATACTTAAAACATATATAAAAATGTCGAGTGATGATACATCAAATTCAAGTGATTCAGAATCAATTAATTCTAATTTAAGTAATTCTAATGAAATAGACGAGGTATGCGAAAATTTTGATCCAATTACTTTTTTTAAAACACCAAAACAGCTTTGTTATTTTAAAATGATTAATTCTTTTTTTAAAAAATGTCCAATTGAAATAATAAATAAAATGGTTGATATTATTAATTTAGAATCAGTAATATCATTAAGAGTATTAGAATGGGTAGTAACAAAATCTGGTAAGAAAACAGTTAATATAAAAATTAGAGATAACGATTATTATAGTGTTAATATTATGTATAAGGCACAATTAAAAACATACAAAAAGAAAAACTTTGATCCATTTAGAAGAGATCGAAAATTTTATTATGAATATGATCGAAATGATTCAACAAAAAAAGTTTTAACAACTTTAGGTCAACTTAATTTTTTTAAATGGGCAATACAAAACGGAATTCTAGAATGTGTTGAAAAGAATTATGATGAAATTAATACTGCAATGATTAAATATAATAAAGAAGAAAAAGTTAAAAAGATTAAAAAGAAAAAGAAAGTCGAAATTATTACAACAAAAACTAAACAAAGGAAAGATGAAGAATCTATATCATCAAAAAGTACTTCTACTATTTTATCTAAAAATAAATTTGTTTTAAGCTTTGATTAGTTATTATTTTAATCATTATTTTCATCATTATTTTCATCATTATTTTCATCATTATTTTCATCATT
>Ga0114966_10005131_pt1 | contig 11141 bp, 15 predicted proteins | sample M_130207_XF_Meta_FD_87029 | JGI IMG/M metagenome (GOLD analysis project Ga0114966, IMG submission 87029) | Freshwater microbial communities from Lake Montjoie, Canada to study carbon cycling - M_130207_XF_MetaG | ecosystem: Environmental > Aquatic > Freshwater > Lake | place: Lake Montjoie...
ATTGCGGCTCCTGTCAATACGTTGGAAGTAAAAAGACGTCGTAAAACTATCGAGTAAAGGGTGAGTTATGGCAATTTATACCGCCAACGATCAAATTAATGGGGCGCTACGTCTATTAGGGGTATTGGCTGAAGGTGAAACGCCATCTGCCGCCACATCGCAAGATGCTTTAACAGCTTTAAATCAAATGATTGATTCGTGGAATACAGAACGATTATCAATATTTTCTACGCAAGACCAAGTATTTAGTTGGCCACCTAATGTATTAAGTAGAACGCTAGGGCCTTCAGGTGATTTTGTAGGTAATCGACCTGTTTTAATAGATGATGCTACATACTTTATTGACCCTGCCAACGGTATATCGTTTGGTATTAAGATGATTAATCAGCAACAATACGACGGTATTGCTGTTAAAACAGTTACTAGCACATACCCGCAAGTGATATGGATTAATATGTCGTACCCTAATATTGAAATGTATGTCTATCCTAAACCTACTAAAGTCTTGGAATGGCATTTTATTTCGGTTGATGAATTAACACAACCCGCTACGCTTGCGACTGACATATTGTTTCCACCAGGTTATTTAAGAGCGTTTAAATATAATTTGGCGTGTGAGTTTGCTGCCGAGTTTGGCGTTGAGCCAAGTCCACAAGTATCACGAATTGCAATGACATCTAAACGTAACCTAAAACGTATTAACAACCCAGACGATATTATGTCGTTACCGTACAGTATCGTTGGCACGCGCCAGCGTTACAATATATTTGCAGGAAATTATTAAGGATAAATCATGGCTACGATTGCTATTTCAGCTTTACCCGTCGCAACTACACAAGCTGGGGCTGATGTATTGCCGATTGTGCAAGCATCTACTAGCACGACTAAACAACTGTCCATAACCAATTTGTTTACTAATACCGCGTTTGTTACGCCAACTTTAGGTGTGGCAACAGGCACAAGTCTTAGCACAACAGGTAATCAAGTTATTTCAGGTTCAGGTAAGCAAGGCTACGCTACAGGTTCGGGTGGTACAGTAACTCAATCTACTAACAAAGCAACAAGCGTGACTTTAAGTAAATCTACTGGACAGATTACGTTGAACAATGCTGCTTTGGCAGGAGATACAACGGTTAGTTTTACCTTAACTAATACAGTAATTGAAGCAGGCGATATTTTAGTAATGAATCATATTAGCGGCGGTACTGCTGGTTCTTACTTATTAAATGCTCAGTCACTTGCTGGATCAGCAAGCATTAACGTGCGTAATATTACAACAGGTTCATTATCCGAAGCTATTGTGATTGCATTTGCGGTAATTAAGGCTGTAACTGCATAAGTAATGAAAACCCCGATTTTAGGTCAATCGTATGTTGCTCGTAGCGTTAATGCGGCGGATGCCCGTATGGTTAATCTTTTTCCTGAAGTTGTAACTGAAGGAGCAGAAACAGGGTTTTTACAACGCGCGCCTGGGCTAAAGTTTTTACAAACTGTAGGTACTGGCCCTATTCGAGCATTGTGGGCGCATCAAACAAATGGTTCAGATTTCTATGTAGTATCTGGGCAAGAGTTTTATAAATTAACAAGCACGTCTGCTACACCTTTACTTTTAGGTACAGTAAGTGGGTCAGGCCCCGTATCTATTGCCGATAACGGCATACAAATATTTTTAGCGTGTAACCCAAATGGTTATATCTATAACGAAGTAACTAATGTATTTGCACAGATTACGGATCCTGATTTTCCTGGCGCTGTAACCGTATCATATTTAGATGGTTATTTTGTGTTTAACGAGCCGAATAGCCAAAAAATATGGGTTTCTCAGTTATTAGACGGCACATCTGTTGACCCACTAGACTTTGCTAGTGCTGAAGGCTCACCAGACGGCGTAGTTGCTCTTATATCCGATCACCGCGAGTTATGGGTGTTTGGTACTGACTCAGTAGAAGTTTGGTATGACTCAGGCGCGGCTGATTTTCCTCTTACGCGTATTCAAGGTGCTTTCAATGAAATTGGTTGCGTTGCACCATTTTCAGTTGCTAAGTTAGATAACGGGTTATTTTGGTTAGGTACAGATGCACGTGGTCAGGGTATTGTCTATCGTGCTAACGGCTATACAGGTGTTCGGGTTTCTACTCATGCAATTGAATGGCAAATTCAACAGTATGGCAATATATCCAATGCGGTGGCGTATACCTATCAACAAGACGGCCATGCGTTTTATGTAATTAGTTTTCCAACAGGCAATGCAACATGGGTTTATGACGTATCTACGCAAGCGTGGCATGAACGTGCAGGCTTTAATAACGGCAATTTTACTAGGCATCGTAGCAATAACCAATGTAACTTTGGCGGTACTATTATTGTTGGTGATTACCAAAACGGCAATATCTATCAGCTTGACTTAGATACTTACGCTGATAATGGTCAAATTCAAAAATGGCTACGATCATGGCGAGCGTTAATGCCAGGACAAAATAACTTTAAACGTACAGCTCAACACACCTTGCAACTTAATGCTGAAACAGGTGTTGGGTTAGAGTTATACCCTGAATATATTGCTGAAGGTATAGCAACAGAAGATGGTAAAGAAATTGTTGCGGAGTATGTACAAGTTATTTTAGCTAGCGAAGCTGGGCTAGAATTAACTACGGAATCAAACGATCAATTTGAAACTTTAGGTACAAATACAAGCCCTGATATTAATGGGTATATTTTAGAAACTAATGGCTATCCAGCAGCGCCTGGCTATAATCCTCAAGCCATGTTGCGTTGGTCAGACGATGGTGGTCACACTTGGTCTAATGAACATTGGTCGTCAATGGGCAAAATTGGTCAATATGGCTTTCGTACGTTTTGGCGTCGGCTTGGCATGACGCAAAAGTTACGGGATCGTGTCTATGAAGTGTCAGGCACCGATGCGGTAAAGATTGCTATTACCAACGCTGAAATACTGTTGTCACCAACTAATGCCTGATCCAATTAACATCACGCAGATTCCTGCGCCTAGAGTTGAGTTAATAGATCCACGCACAGGTTTAATGTCAAGGGAATGGTTTAGGTTCTTTAATAACATTTACACGATTGTAGGCGCTAATCTAGGTATTATTCAAATACCCAACGGCGGTACAGGGCTAAGTAGTTACCCTAGCAATGGTCAGCTATTAATAGGCAATACCGCAGGCAAAAGGTATGATTTAAATACTTTGACTGCGGGTACAGGTATAACCATTACCAACGGCGCGGGTAGCATAACTATTACTGGCACAGGCGGTACGGTTACTAGCGTATCTGTCGTATCGGCTAATGGGTTTGCTGGCACGGTAGCTAATAGCACTACCACGCCTGCTATTACGCTAACTACGACCATTACAGGTATTCTTAAAGGCAACGGTACAGCAATTAGCGCAGCAGTAAGTGGTACAGATTACGCACCAGCTACAAGTGGCACGTCTATTCTGTACGGCAACGGCGCAGGTGGATTTAGTAATGTCACCGTAGGCACAGGGTTAACCTTTGCAACTGGTACGTTAAGCACAAGTGGCACCATAACAACTAATGCGCCAGTTACCAAAACGGCTAATTTTAGTGTAGCATCTACAGATACATGGCTAATAAACAATAAGACAGGATCTACTTGCACGGTTACGCTACCGTCGCCATCGGCTAACACAGGGCGGGTTTTATATTTTATTAACTATCAGAATCAATCATTAGTGTCAGCGTCTAGTAATGTTGTATCAAGAGCAGGCGGAGCCGCAAGTACAGCCATATTAGATAACGTAGCAGGTAATTGGGCAACCATTGTGTCAGATGGTACAAGTTGGATTACAACGCAAGCAGCAACATTCAACAACTTATTGCTAGAATAGGGTTTTAATGTCAAAGTATTTTAATACAATTGCCGTTAATTTTAATGTAATGCCTTTGCAGATAGCGTTGCGTAGGCAACCTGCACTTTTTGGCAAGTATAAAGAACGATGTTTAGGGGAAAGTCCTCACCGAGAAAGCGATGACATTTGGGTACGGTATAACAGTTACGACAGCGTAACTAACGCCGATGTTCCGTTAGATTCAGAACACCCTGCTAATGGGCCACACCGATCTGTTTGGTACCCTGTTTATTATCAGCTACCCCAACTAAGACCGTTAATTTTTGACTTAATGAATTTGGTAGAAGGCGAAGAATTAGGCACGGTTTTATTAGTAAAACTTGAGCCAGGGCAACAAGTTTACCCACATACGGATTCGGGGTGGAGCGCAAATTATTTTGAAAAGTATTTTATTCCTATTCAAACATCTGTAGGCGCAGCGTTTAATTTTCCTGACGGGGTAATTTCCCCCGAATTAGGCCATGTTTATTGGTTTAATAACAGTATTTTACATAGTTATACCAATAACACGCGTGATGATGTTATTATGCTAATAGTTACTGTTAGGTCAGATAAAGTACAAGGTGCGCTATGAGCCATATTACCGAGTTATATCAAGTAATGAAAGGTACCTTTGAGGTAGATTTAGGTATACAACATCATTTTTCTAGCGGTGTATACGCTAAACAAATGTTGTTACCTAAAGGTTATTTTGCTGTAAGCCACGCGCACAATTACGATCATTTAAGTGTGCTTGCTAGTGGTAAAGTAATTGTTAATACCGATAATAGCGAGCATACGTATACTGCACCTGCGTGTATAACAATTGAAAAACATAAGAATCATTCTGTAACAGCGTTAGAAGATGCCGTATGGTTTTGTATTCACGCTACTGAAGAAACTGACGCATCTAAAGTAGATGACGTATTAATTATGAAAGAAGGAGTCTAATATGCCTTGGGGAGCAGCCGCAATAGCAGGTAGCGCAATAATAGGTGGTATGGCGTCTCGTAGCGCCGCAAGCTCGCAAGCGCAGTCTGCGGGTGAAGCTACGCAAGCGCAACGCGATATTGCTGACCAGCAAACTGCGCTTCAACGTGAACAGTATTTAAAACAACTTGAATTAAACGAACCGTTTAGACAAGCTGGCCTTACTGGTCAAAATATGTTGTTAGCGCAATTGCAAGGCCCATACGGTTCAGCTAAGTTTGGCGGCGTGCCAGGTTATGATCCAGCATCTGCTATGAGAGACTTTGGTGGCGTTGCGGGTTACGATCCAGCATCTGCTATGAGAAACTTTGGCGCGTCTGATTTTCAAGCAGATCCAGGCTATGCGTTCCGTTTATCCGAAGGCATGAAAGCCCTTGACCGTACAGCCGCGTCAAGAGGGGGCTTATTGTCAGGCGCTACTCTTAAAGGAGCGCAACGCTACGGATCTGACCTAGCATCGCAAGAATACGGTAATGCGTACAATCGTTTTCAAGCCAATCGTGCATCGCAATCGCAAGAATATCAAAATGCGTTTAACCGTTATCAAGCCGAACGTGCAGCGAAAGAACAAGGTTACGGTAATGCGTTTAATCGTTTTCAAACTGAACGAATTAACACGCTTGCGCCTTTGCAAAGTCTAGCAGGCGTTGGACAATCAGCAGCTCAACAAGCGCAACAAGCGTCGCAAAATTATTCGGCGGGGGCTAGTAGTGCTTTAGCTAACTATGGTAATGCTCAAGCTAGTAACATTATTGGTGCAGGCAACGCTAGAGCGTCTGGTTACATGGGTGCGGCTAATGCGTTAGGTAGCAGCGTTGGTCAAGGGTTAAACTTTTATCAAAATCAAAATTATTTAGATAGACGTTTTCCTTCAACGGGTGGTGTAAGTGGCGGAGGTGTGGGAGGGTATATGTCTTCATCATCACCAGGCTATAATTTAAGCCCCGCTATGTTTGATGTTGAAGGAGGCGTATAATTATGGCAACTATTGATCCAAATATTGCAATGGGTTTTAAACCCATTCAAATTCAAGATCCGTTAAACCGCATGGCTGCAATGATGCAGATTGAAGGCGGTCAACAAAGTCAACAGCTTAATGCGTTAAAGATAAAAGAGGCAGAACAAGGTATAGAAAATCGTAACATGTTGCGCGGGTTAGATCCTAACGATCCTGATTATGTTAATAAAATAATTAGATTTGATCCTGCACTAGGACTAGAAATTCAAGCAAAACAAAACGCAGCAAAAAAATTTAATTTAGAAACTACTGGCCTTGAGTTAAAGAATTTTACTGATTCAATGTCACAATATCGTAACGCATTAGATATGGTACGAACGCCTGAACAACTTTTAGCTTGGCAAACGGCTATTCATAAAGATCCTATAACAGGTTCTAAACTAGCTAGTATGGGTATGCCTTATGAAAGCGTAAAACAACAGCTTTTAGCGGAGTTACAAAAGCCTGGCGGATTTGAGGCAGCGCTTACACAATCTAAATTAGGTGCAACAAAGTTTGCTGAGTTGAATAAGCCTAACATACAAAATGTAACTCGTGGCGGTGTGTCAGAGCAACTTCAAACACCTGGTATGGGCGGCGCGCCAGTTGTTACAAGAACTGCTCAAGTAACGGCAACTCCTGGCGAATTATTAACCAATGCACGTGAACAACAACGTATAAATCTTGGCGAACGTCGAGATATTGTTGCTAACACTACTACGGATGCTGCGGGTAATGTTACGCAATTTAATAAATTTGGTGAGGTTGTTGGTAAAGTTAACGCAGCGGGTAAACCTAGCGCTACGTTTGAAAAAGCCGCTAATGTCAAACTTGAGTTACAGAAAAACCTTGGTACAACAATTACAGAACTTAAAGATGCTATTAAACCTGGTGGCCTTCTTGAGAAATCAACCGCTAGTGGCGCAGGTAAAGTTTTAGACGCGGCGGGTAATTTTGTTGGCTACGCTACTGAAGGATCTATTGCCGCCGCATCCCTAGCGCCAATTGCTGATATGACACTTAAAATGGTACCGCGTTTCGAAGGCCCACAATCTGACAAAGACACGGCGTCATATAAACAAGCGGCGGGTGAATTGGCTAATTCAGCGCTACCGGTTGCAACACGAAAAGCAGCCGCAAAAACTATTATACGGATAATGGAAAATCGTAAAAACCAATTTACTACCGAAGGTATGATAAACGAAGGCATTAGTAGCGGTGGCCCTGCATTACCGGCTGGCTTTACTGTTGATAAATAACAAAGGTTGATATGGCACTTCAAACTGCAACCAATCCACAAACAGGCGAACGTGTTGCTTTAATTGGCGACCAATGGCAACCTATTAAACAATCTGCTACTAATAAAGAAGGCGTTAAAGCCTTTTTAATTGGTGATAACTGGCAAACTGATGAACCTACGCCATCCGAAGGAACACGCGCTAACGTAGGCGCTGAAGTACCGGCATGGGCTAAAGAATATCCTAAGTTATACTCGGCGGCCGTTAAAGCACGTCAAGTTGCAGGCCCTAGCGTAGAGATGCTAGGCGGTATGGTTGGCGGTGCTGTTGGCGCAGGCGCAGGTACTTTAGCAAGCCCTACACTTGTAATCAATCCTATTACTGGCGGCGTTGCCGGTTCAGCATTAGGGTACGGTATTGCTAAAGAAGGTTTGCAAGCTGCCGATGTAGCGTTAGGACTTAGACCCCCACAAACAGTTTTACAAAGAGTACCTGCTGCTGCAGCTAATGTCGCTGAAGGTGCAACATACGATATAGCAGGTAGAACAATTATTGGCCCTGCAATTAATAAATTAATGAGTTTAGGTTCTACAGGTTTGGGTAAACTAGCAGATATTAATGAATTACCTAAACAGTTGGCGGCACGCGTTGCCCGTGAATCATTTGAAACACCCGCTAACGTACAAGCCGGTCGTAACGCATTGCAACAATCTGTACAAGCAGGGCAAAACTTAACAGCTCAACAAGCGTTAGCACAAGGCGGCGTAGTTGCGCCTGGTACCCAAGCGGTATTAGAAAAAGTACAGGCTAAAGTTGCACCGTCAGTTCAAGCAACTAAATTGCTTAAAGATGAATTAGCGCGCAAATCAACTATTATAGGTATTACACCTGATATGGACGCTGCGGTTACTGCAAGACGCGCAGCATCTAAACCTTTATATGAGGTAGCGGACGCAGCCGTTGTTCCTATTGATGCAGATTTATCAACTATTATAAGTCGGATGCCAAAAGGTACGTTGGAGGCTGCGGCTGAAATTGCTAAAATGGAAAATCGCCCGTTTATTATGGGTAAAGCAGGCGCAGGCGCGCCGATCCCTACCGGCGATGTAGATATGTTTGGTAAACCAGTTATGATTACTCAAAGCGCTAAAGCAGGTAATATAACAGGTGAATCAATGCACTATATCAAACGTGCATTAGGTGATATAGCATACGGCCCAACAGCTACAACAGGAATTGGTCAAGACGCGCAACGTGCAGCCCGTACATTGTTAGACGACTACATTAAAGTTTTTGAAACTAAAGTGCCTGAATATGGCCAAGCTCGTCAAATCTTTTCAGATATGTCAGCGCCTGTTAATCAAGCGCAAGTGCTTAGAGAAATGGCGTCTGTATTGGAAAAGCCAGGTGGAGGCGAGCGTATTGGGCCATTTTTAAACACTTTAGGACGTGGCGAAGAAGCTATGCTTAAACGTGCCGGTGGCCGTGGCGGCCCACGCTTTGAAGCGCTTGATGAAGTGCTAACGCCTGATCAATTAAAAACTGTGTTTAATGTTGCAAAACAATTAGAAACTGAAGCGGCTGTTGGACTACAGATTTCACAAGGCCAACAAAACGCAACAGATTTGTTAAAGAAACATCTTGCTAGTTTTCGTCTACCCAACGTATTTAACATAGTTGCAACAACCGCCAATAAATTTTTAGATACTATTGGCGTTAAAGTTGGTCAAAAAACGCTAGTTGAATTAACTAAAGCAGGCGAAACAGCTAAATCATTTGATGACTTATTAGCTACATTACCTGCCCAAGAACGCAATAAAGTATTAAAAGCAATAGGTGATCCTAATACTTGGAAAAATATTGTAGAAAAAACCGTACCCAAACAATTTCAATTTGATAGTGGTAAAGCGTTAATGGGTATTGAAGGTATCGTAAATACACCAAAAGCTACTGTAACGTTAGGCCAGCCAACTAACGCACTAGCCCCGCCACAACAAAACCAAAACGCACTTGCAAGGTAATTATGGAAGCCGAGAACAATACACGAATTAGCGTGCATGAGGCAGTATGCGCGGAAAGATATAAGCGCATCGAAGAATTATTTGCTATTGGTGAAAAACGTATGCAACGAATTGAGTATATGTTATACGGAATTTTAACGTTTACGTTCTTTGGCAAAGACACTTTTATGCAATTACTACAAACAGTAATTGTAAAATGATGCCTGAAGGATTCCTGATTGAAAAGCTAGCGCCTGCCCTCGGTGGTTTGTTTGGTGGCTTGTCGCTTGCTATGTTTTGGACTCCTGAAAAGTTGCAGGAAAAAGGTAAGGTTGCGTCTGTATTCATTGCAGGTGGTATCAGCGCAATGGCTGGTTTTGCGTTTACGGGAATTGTTGCTGAAAAATTAGGCATTAGTTCTGAGAAATTAGATGTGTTAATTGGACTAGCGTGGGTGCTTGGAATGTGCAGCGTAGCGGTCATCAATTGGGTGTCTAACTACATGGTCAAGCGCGAACACATGGATATTAGCGAAGTGGCAGACGAAATTAAACATAAAAGAGCAAAGAAATGAATTTGATTCATTGGCTCATGTCTATTCTAGTAATTGAACTAATTGCAGTCTTTGTAGTAGCTTTCTTAGCGTTTTCGGGATTTTTTACAGATATGCGGATGCTATCTAAAATTGGCATATTTGTAATGACAATGGGGTTGATGGTGCAGATTATGCGCTCGCTACACTATTTTGAGTTTGGCGCATACCCTACAGATACTTTGTTCCCGTTATGGATAACTAAAGACATTGGCGCATCTCTCATCATATTTGACTTGGCGTTGCTACATTTTAGGAAGGATAGATAATGTTTGGGATAGATGACATTTTAAGCGTAGGAATGAAACTTGTAGATAAGTTTGTGCCTGATCCGCAAGCCAAACAAGAAGCGCAACTAAAATTATTAGAGATGCAAAAGAATGGCGAACTAGCGCAGTTGCAAGCCGACATGAACGAACAACAAGAGTTGACCAAGCGCGTACAAGCCGATATGATGTCAGACTCTTGGATGTCTAAGAACATTCGCCCTATGACTCTTGTATTCATTCTAGTAACCTATACCACGTTTGGAATGATGTCCGCATGGGATATTGAAGTAAACAACAACTATGTCGAGCTGCTAGGTCAATGGGGTATGCTCATAATGAGCTTTTACTTTGGTGGTCGTACTCTTGAGAAAATCATGGATATGAAGAAAAATGCTAAATAATTGGGATAAGTCTTTTGATATGGTCATCGCCCATGAGGGTGGTTTTACAAATGATGAGCGTGATCCTGGCAATAAGTTACCAGATGGGCGTAAAGGATGCACCATGTGGGGGTGTACTCAAGCCAATTGGGAAAAGTACATCGGGCATACTGTTACACAAGATGATATGAAAGCGTTAAAGAAAGAAGATGTTAAACCGTTATACAAAAGAGATTATTGGGATGCCGTTCGAGGTGATGATTTACCTGCTGGCGTGGATTACGCCGTGTTTGATTTTGCTATTAATGCTGGGCCAGCCGCTGCTCGTAAGATGATACAGAAAGCCCTTGGCGTAACTGCTGACGGCTCTATTGGCCCTGCAACTATGAAAGCAATCCAAGATGCAGAGGGCAAAGACTTGCTAGACAAGTTTAGCAACAGCAAAGAAGCGTTCTATAAGTCGTTGCCGACATTCCAGACATACGGCAAAGGATGGCTCAAGCGGGTTGCTGACGTGCAAACATCTGCGTCAACTATGTTAGCGTGACTGTTGCCTAGCCATCTGACGTGCCTCAAAACACATCTGTGCGTAGCGCTGCGGTATGTCAGGGTGCCAACCACCCATAATGACATCGCAATTAACCCGTGGGCGTTCTTCTCTGCGGGTTAGTTCTGTAAAAGCAATCAGGTAAGTGCAGACAATAATGCCAAACAAACATACCAAAATAGTTATTCCATCCGTTTTCATATCACGTCTCCTAGTGAGTATTTCTTTAACAAGTGGTACTTAAACTTCCGCAACG
>Ga0114966_10005132_pt1 | contig 11140 bp, 9 predicted proteins | sample M_130207_XF_Meta_FD_87029 | JGI IMG/M metagenome (GOLD analysis project Ga0114966, IMG submission 87029) | Freshwater microbial communities from Lake Montjoie, Canada to study carbon cycling - M_130207_XF_MetaG | ecosystem: Environmental > Aquatic > Freshwater > Lake | place: Lake Montjoie...
ACAACCTCGCCGAGGCGGGCTTCGGGCCCTTCAAGATCTCGGTGGTCGCCGCCCCATAAAAAGACAACCAGCTCGACGGCTTCAAGGCCATCGCCGATTCGTACGGCGCTCAGCTGCGGGTCACCCGCCTGCGCCCGTCCGGCCGCGGCGCCGACTCCTGGCATGACCTGCACCCCACCAACGCCCAGCAGATGCAGATCTACCAGTGGCTCCTCGCGAACGGCGAGAACGTGCTCACCGGCGACTCGTTCTTCCACCTCAATGCGCTTGGCGCTCCCCTACCCGGGTTGAACATGTGTGGAGCAGGTCGTGTGGTGTGCCTCATCGACCCGATCGGCGATGTGTACGCCTGCCCGTTCGTCATCCACGACCAGTTCAAGGCCGGCTCCGTGCGTGATGAGGGCGGCTTCGCCAAGGTGTGGAAGCAGTCTGAACTGTTCCTGTCGCTGCGCGAGCCCGAGAGCGCCGGTGCCTGCAGCAGCTGCGGCAGCTACGACGCCTGCCAGGGCGGCTGCATGGCGGCGAAGTTCTTCACCGGGCTCCCCCTCGACGGGCCGGATCCGGAGTGCGTCATCGGCAACGCCGAGAGCCAACTGCTCAAGGTTCCGGCCGGGATCGCTCCCAAGCCTGCAATGGATCACAGCAAGCCGGTAACGATCAGCCGCAGGAAGCCCGCCAGCGTCTGAAGCAGCGCGGCGACGAGCCGCACGCCGAACTATGCCGAAGCGAAGCGGAGGCTATGTCGGCGCAATAGGTCTAGTTGCGGGGCACTTTCGCCCAGGGAAGGTCCTTGTCCACACGGGGTTCGCCCGGGAGGCCGAGCACCTGCTCGCCGAGGATGTTGCGCAGGATCTCGCTGGTTCCGCCCTCGATCGAGTTGGCGCGGACTCGCAGGAATGCCGTGCGCGGGTCCCCCCAGGTGTCGTCGTTCAACCCGTCGGGCCGGCGGAACGTGTAGTCGAAACCGATGAGCCCGTTGGCTCCCATCAGGTCCATCCCGAACTCGTAGAGGGCCTTGTTCAGCTCGGCGAGAGCGAGTTTGCTGATTGATCCCTCGGGACCTGGGTTACCCATGTTCCGAGACTGGGAGGCCCGAATGTTGGTGAGCCTCTGGGTCTCGGCAATGATCCACAGCTTCATCAGGCGGTCCTGACGGGTCTCTGTACGGTCCTCGTTCGGCAGTTCCTGCCACAGCTTCACGATCTCGCCGACGGGGCCCGAGCCGCGCTTGGGCATCGCACCGCTGCCGCCACCGATCGACACCCGCTCGTTCATCAGCGTGGTGAGCGACACGCGCCAGCCCTCACCGACGTCGCCGATGCGCTGGTGGTCGGGGATGCGAACATCAGTGAGGTACACCTCGTTGAACTCGGCCTCGCCGGTCATCTGGCGCAGGGGACGGACGTCCACGCCCTCGGAGTGCATGTCGACAGCGAAGTAGGTCATGCCCTTGTGCTTCACCTGATCCGGGTCGGTGCGGGTCACGAGCATCCCCCAGTCGCCGAGGTGCGCAAGCGTGTTCCACACCTTCTGCCCGTTGACCACCCACTCATCACCGTCGCGGACGGCCTTGCAAGCGAGACCGGCGAAGTCGCTGCCCGCGCCGGGCTCGCTGAACAGTTGGCACCACTTCTCCTCGCCCGAGAACATCGGGCGGAGGAAGCGTTGCTTCTGGGCATCGTTGCCGTGCGTGTGGATGGTGGGCCCGGCGAGGTGCATGAAGAACGATGCCGGGTCCGGGGTCGGTCCGCCGGCGGCGCGCAGGCGACGCTCCACCTGGCCCTGGCCCCTCGGGGAGATGGAGAGCCCGCCAAACCCTCGGTCGAAGTGCACCCAGGCGAGACCGTGGTCGAAACGCTGCCGACGGAACTCGACCGCGTCCATCTTGGTGGGATCGGCGGAGGCAAGCAGCCCGTCGATGGCTGCGTCCAAGGCGGTCTGCTCTGCGTGGCTCAGTTCGGTGCTCATCGCCCCAAACAATACCGGCGCGCCCTAGATGCGCTCCAGTGCGCCCCCGTCGAACAACGCCGACACGCCGAGTGCGTCCGCGTCGGCCTGCATGGTGGCATCGGACGGGACGCCGCCGTGTCGGGTGGCCGCCTCGAGAACCGGCCGGAGCAGGCGGCTGTCGCTCGAGGTGTTGAGGAACAACTGCTCACGGCCGAGCACGAAGTCCACGGCCCGGGCGAGGGCGTCGCCGGGCGGGAGTGCCTCGTACCACGAGAAGTGCGGATCGGTGTTGTCCTGCGCCCATCGCCTTCGGGCCACTGCCTTGATCGTCTGGACAGCGACCCCGCGCTCGCTGCAGACCCCCAGCAGCGACTCGACATCGGCACGGTACGCAGCGCTCTGCAACATCGTGAAGTTGTAGGGGAACAACACGCTGTCGAAGTCGAAGCGCTCGAGGCTGCGAAGGTGCATCGCCGGTATGCGTGTTCCGTGACCGGTGACACCGATGAAGCGGACAAGGCCCTCGTCGCGGGCGCGAGCGAGCGCCGCTACCGCACCGTTCGGTGCATGCGCCGTCTCCCACTCATCCGGCTCGACCAGATTGTGCAACTGCACGAGATCGACGGAGTCGACACCCATCCGCTCGAGCGAGCGCTCGAGCGATGCCCGCGCACCGTCCCCCGTGCGATCGTCAGTCTTGGTCGCGAGAAAAACGTCCTTACGGTGCGTTCTCAACCACGGGGCGAGCCTCAGCTCGGAATCACCGTAGGAGGCCGCCGTGTCGATGTGGTTCACGCCGAACTCGAGGAGCAGGGACAGCACCTCGTCGGCCTTCTCCTGCCGTTTCATCGTCCCGATGCCGGCGGCACCGAAAATTACCCTGCTGCTGCGGTGCCCGGTACGGCCGAACGGCGCGCGCTCGATGTGTGGACTCGTCATGGTGACGAAGATACGCCGTTGTCCAGAGCACCCGCGCCATCCGGCCGGTACTGTCGCCGTCATGAGCGAACCCGGCGACGAGGTCACACGCATGGCCAGCGACATCAATGCCTTCAATATGACGCTCATTGAGGAGTTCCGCGCCAACGACGGCAGGGTGAGTGGGATGTTCTCGCAGTCACCGTTGCTGCTGCTCACGCAGGCTGGCGCAACGAGCGGTCAGCCGCCCAACCTCAACCGGAAGCCGAACGTTGACGCGTACGCGGCAAAGACGGATCGCGAGATCCCTGTCGTCGTCCTCGACCGCGTCTAGTCGCACTGCGGCTGCTGCACATGGCGCGGATCGCGAACGTCGGTGTCGAGGTTCTCACGGACCCTCACAACCCGCAGTTGCTCGTGCACGTCACCGACGAGGACGGTCTCACCGGCACCGGTGAGACCTGGTGGGGCACCTACCAGCCCGGTGCACCGGCGGGAATGCCCGTGCTGCCCATCGCCGTGCTCATCGAATCGCTCCTCACGCCGCTGTGCGTCGGCCAACCGTGCAACTCCGTCGCCGACATCGAGGCGCTCTGGCAGCGCATGACGCGGGCCACCCTCCAGTACGGCCACGAGGGCATCGTGTCCACCGCTATCAGCGGCGTCGATATCGCGCTGTGGGACCTCGTCGCGAAGCGCCAAGGTGTACCGGTCACGGTCCTGCTCGGCCCCGTCGTGCACGAGTCCATCCCGGTGTACGCCAGCCTCACCTGGCTCGGCGACGCGGACCGGGTGTGCGCAGACGCGCAGCGCGCACTCCACCACGGCATACGCGCTGTGAAACTCCACGAGGCCAACGTGGAGCTCATCCTCGAGGTGCGGCAGCGTCTCGGCCCCGCGGTGACCCTGATGGTGGATGCAAGCGCGCGCTTCGACGAGCACGGCGCGATCGACGCAGCGGATCGCCTCGCTGACGCCGACCTCGCCTGGTTCGAGGAGCCGCTCTATCCGCAGAGCGACCACGCAGCACTCGCCCGCGTCCGCTCGGTGGCGCCCGTGCCGATCGCTGCGGGCGAGAACGAGTTCAGCTTGGCGGGGTTCGAGCGACTCATCGCTTCGGGCGCCGTTGACATCCTGCAGCCGGAGATCGCGAAGTTTGGCGGCCTCACGCCGGCTCGGGGGATTGGCCGCCTAGCGGGGGCGGCAGGCGTACCGCTGTGTCCGCACAACTATTCGCTCGGGCCGTCGCTGCTCGCCAATATCCACTGGGCGATGACCGCCCCAGCAGCACGTTGGCTCGAGATGCCATGGCTCTCCGAAGGGGGCGCGTTCCCCTGTGCGATGCCGATGCCAGAATTGGTGGGCGGCTGCGTGCTGCCGCCCACGGCGCCCGGTCTCGGGTACACGGGCCGCTGACCCCCCGAATTCGGCTCTGTCGAGTGCGTGACTGGCGGGTTTTTCAGTGCGCTGTCGGCCTGGCGTGTCGGCGCGTAGCAGTCGCGAGGATCAGGACGCCTCCGGTGATCAGGAGTGTGATCGCCGGCCAGATCGGTGAACCGGCCTGCGGCGGTGCAGTTCCCGGCCGATACACACGACACCGAACAGAACTGCGCGTTCGAGTTGGTGTCCTGGATGTCGGTTCCGAACGTTGCTGGCGCCGACACCCCCCCACGACGGGGCCGACAGCGCACCAGCCATCGCAGGCACCCCCAACACCACACCCGCCAACAACCCGACCACACACAACAACTGTCCGACCCGCAGAACTCACACGAGAACGCGGAGATTGCCGTGATGACTCGCCTAACTTGGACCCATGTCCCATGTGCTCCGCAACGCCCTGCTCGCTGACGGCCGCTCCGTCGACATCACGGTGGAACGGGGAAGGATTTCTGCGGTGAGCACAGCAGGCTCGCCCCTGCCTGCGGGCAGCACCTCCGACGATCTCGACGGGCGCCTGTTACTCCCGGCGATGGTGGAGCCGCACGCGCACATCGACAAGGCCCTGACGGCCGACACCGTTCCCAACCCTCGCGGCGATCTGATGGGCGCCATCGAGGCATGGATCTCGGCGTCGGAACGCGGGCAGTTCACGCACGCCGACATGGTCGAACGGGCGAGTGCCGCCCTGGAACGCCTGCTCCTCAACGGCACGACTGCTGTGCGAACCCACGTCAACGTCGGCGGTGACGTGGGCGCGTCCTACGTGGTCGCCGTGAAGGAGGCCGTGAAGCGCTTCGACGGGCTGATGGACGTGCAGATCGTTGCGCTCACGCACCAACCGATCACCGGCAGCGACGGGGCGGTGAATCGCGCAGCACTCCTCGAGGCCGTCGAGGTTGGTATCGACCTCGTCGGCGGATGCCCACATCTCGATCCCGATCCCCGTGGGCTCATCGACCATGCGATCAAGGTCGCCACTGATGCCGGCATTGGCATTGACCTCCACATCGACGAGACCCTCGACCCCTTGATGCTGACACTGCCGATCTATGCGCGTGCCGTTCAGGAATCCGGGTTCGCGTACCCCGTGTCGGCCAGTCACTGCGTCAGCCTGTCCGTACAACCCGTTGCCCAGCAGGTCGCCGTTGCAAAAGAGGTTGCTGCCGCAGGAATCTCGATCATCGCGCTGCCCCAGACGAACCTCTTCCTGCAGGGCTGGGACCACCCGGTGTCCATGCCGAGGGGCATCACCCCCGTCGACGTTCTGCGTGAGCACGGGGTGCGTGTTGCTGCGGGCGCCGACAACGTGCAGGACCCCTTCAATCCGATGGGGCGCAGCGACGGTCTCGAGACCGCCGCCCTGCTCGTGATGGCGGCACACCAACTGCCCCCGGCTGCGATGGATCTCGTGAGCAACGCCGGCCGCGAGGTACTCGGTCTCGAGCGGGTGGAGATGCGCGTGGGCGACCCGGCCGACTTCTTCGCCATCACGGCCCCCAGCGTGCGTGGCGCGATTGCGGACGCGCCTCGGGACCGCATGGTGTTCCGCCAGGGCAGGCTCGTCGCCCAGCGGACCGAGACCGCGACGATCGTGCGCACATGAGCGGCCCGTCCCCCGTGCCCGAAGAGGTAGTCGCGTCGTGCCCGCGCCCGGTTGCCCGCCCGATCATGCTCCAGGGCTGGAAGAACCTGGCCTCGGTCCACTGGCGTTTTCGACCCGACGACGTGCAGCGTCTGTTGCCCCCGGGATTCACGGTGGACACGCACGAGGGTGATGCGCTGGTCGGTCTCATCCCGTTCCACATGGAGCGCATCAGGGTCCCGGGACTTCCGGCCTTCGGCCCCCTCTCGACGTTCCCGGAGACGAACGTCCGCACGTACATCGTGGACCGATCCGGCCGTCGCGGTGTCTGGTTCATGTCGCTCGACGTGACGCGGCTCGTCCCGGCACTCGTCGCACGCGTCTCCTACAACCTGCCCTACTGCTGGGCCTCGATGTCGATCGAGCGCACCGGCAACACCGTCTCCTACCGCTCGAGACGTAGGTGGCCCCGCGGCGAGGCGCTGTCCGTGCTGTCGGTCGAGATCGGGGACCGCATCGAGGACGACGCCGTGAGCGACCTCGAGCACTTCGTGACCGCACGCTGGGCACTTGGCTCCACCTGGGCCGGTCGCCCGATCTGGGCGGACGTCGACCACGAGGCCTGGCCACTGCACCGGGCCCGCATCATCGAGTGCGACGAGACGATGCTGCGTGCCGCCGGCCTGCCGACACCGGTCGGCGAGCCGATCGTGCTCTGGTCACCCGGTGTGGACGTCCGGATCGGCCTGCCGCGGCTCCTGCGCCGCTGACCGGGTGGACCCGAAGGGCAGCGTGAGTAGCGTCGCTGGCGTGACGCAGGTGCTTCCCCAGCGGGTCGATGTGGCAATCGTTGGCGCTGGCCTCGCCGGACTCGCAGCAGCCCGCACCCTCACCCGCGCAGGGCGCAGCGTTGCCGTGCTCGAGGCATCCGATGGCGTGGGCGGTCGGGTACGGACCGATGTTGTCGACGGCTTCCGCCTCGACCGCGGCTTTCAGGTGCTGCTCACGGCGTACCCTGAGCTGCACCGGCAGTTCGACGTGCAGGCACTGCGCCTGCGCGCCTTCGACCCCGGCGCGTCAGTGTGGCTCGGCAAGCGCTTCCACCGGGTTGGTGACCCGTTGCGGATGCCCTCGTGCCTCGTGGACTCGGCCATCGCCCCCGTCGGCTCGCCGATCGACAAGCTGCGTCTTGGGCTGTTGCTGCAACGCGTACGCCGTGCCGACCCGCGGGACCTCCTCACGGGGCCGGACGTGCCGACGATTGACGCACTGCGGGACGAACACTTCAGCGAGGCGATGATCCAGCGGTTCTTCCGGCCGCTCGTGGGCGGCATCCAACTGGACCCAGCGCTCACGGCGAGCCGACGGATGTTCGACATGATCCTTCGTTGCCTCGCCGTCGGTGAGTCCACCGTGCCGTCGCTCGGCATGCAGCAGATCCCCGAGCAACTTGCGGCATCACTCGCACCGGGAACCGTGCACCTCAACACCTCTGTTAGGTCGGTCCGCTCCGGTGCCGTCACCGTCGCCGACGGTCGCACGGTTGAGGCCGGGCGCGTGATCGTTGCTACAGAGGGTCCGGCCGCCGCCCGCCTGCTCGGGCTGCCCGAGGTTGGGTCCCGGTCCGCTTCCTGCGTCTGGTTCGTGGCGCCATCCCCACCAGCCACGGACCGACTCATCATCCTCGACGGGGTCGGCTCGGGCCCGGCGCTCAACGTGGCGATCATGACAAACGTGTCGCCGGACTACGGCCCCGGCGACGGACGGGCGCTGATCGCCGCTGCGTGCCCGGCAACCCTCGACCCGAACCTCGAGCCTGCGGTGCGCGCACAGTTGCGAACCTGGTGGGGACCGATTGTCGACACCTGGACGCACCTGCGAACGGACGCGATCCCCCACGGGCAGCCCGAGCAGTGTCCGCCCTTCCACCCCAAGCAGTCCCAGTCCCTCGGTGACGGCATCTTCGTGTGCGGCGATCACCGCGACACACCGTCGATCCAGGGCGCGCTCTACTCGGGCAGGCGTTGCGCCGAGATGGTCGTCACGTCACTCGCCGGGTGAACCACTCCGACCCCTCGGCGTAGGTGACCGTGCTCGCTGCGACCGCTATCTGACCCGGGCGGAACCGATTGGTCCTCACGACGAGCGCTGACTCGCCTCGGTCGAGCCAGCACCAGACAAGGTGCTGACGTCCCTTGGTGACGAGGAACCACCCGCCGGCACGGCGGCGGGGCAAGTACGCAGAGCCCAGACGGCGGCCGAAGTGCTCCCGCACCTCGTCCCACTGCATCCGGCCGGCAGCCGCAACCTGGTCGGCGTCGATGTCGACCCGACGGGCGAACCCGAACACGGACTCCCACCCGGTGACCCTCACGTGCACCCCGGTCTCGTTCACCACGGTCGTGACAGCCATACGCCCCTGACGGTAGCGGCGGCACGGACCGAGCCGATCCCGCCAGACTGTTGTACGTTCCCCGTTATGGCAGGTTCAATTCTCGGAACACAGGTAACCCGCACGGAAGACCCCGAGCTGCTCCTCGGCAGGGCGACCTACGTCGGTGACCTCCCACTCATCAACCCGGTGCACCTCGCATTCGTGCGTTCGGAGTACGCGCATGCGCGGATCGTTGCAATCAACGTGTCCGACGCCGCGTCGGCCCCCGGTGTCGTTGGCGTGTACACCGCAGCGGACCTCAACCTCGATCCGCAGCACGGCATGGCGAAGGTCCACGACGACTTCGCGCGCCCCCCGCTCGCCGTGGGCGTGGTCCGCTTCGTGGGCGAGGCAATCGCCGTTGTTGCCGCCAACAGCCCCACTGAGGCACGCGACGCCGCTGCCATGATCATCGTCGACTACGACGAACTGCCGAGCGTGGTTGACCCCGAGGAGGCGATGGCGGCCGGCGCGCCCGTGTTGTTCCCCGTCCACGGCAACAACGTTGCGATGGCCGTGACCGACCCCGACACCCCAGACATCTTGGACGGTGCCGACGTCGTCGTCCGTGGCCGCTACGTCAACCAGCGCATCGCAGTAGCCGCCCTTGAGCCCCTCACCGCCGCCTCCGACATCGAGCCCGACGGTCGACTGCGCGTCTACGCCTCCACGCAGATGCCGCACATGTTCCACGACCTCCTCGCTGCCGCCATCGGGTACCCCAAGGCGCAGATCCACGTCATCACCCCTCACGTGGGCGGCGGTTTCGGTGGCAAGATCGGTCCGTACCCCGAGCAGACCGTTGTTTCCGCCCTCGCACTCCGCCTGCAGCGTGCGGTCACCTGGACCGCCACCCGGAGCGAGGACATGCTCGTGCTCGGCCACAGCCGCGCGCAGGTTCAGTACGTGGAGCTCGGGTGCCGCACGGACGGCACGTTCACCGGCATGCGCGTCCACCTCGTCGGCGACGGCGGTGCGTACCCCGCGATCGGCTGCTACCTCCCGGCAGGCACGAAGCGGATGTCGAACGGCACCTATCGCTTCCCGAAGATCCAGTTCGACGTGGCGGTCGCTACCACGAACACCGTCCCCACCGGTGCCTACCGCGGTGCCGGTCGCCCCGAAGCAACCGCACTACTCGAGCGGGCGGTCGACCACGCGGCGCTCGAGCTTGGCATCGACCCCATCGAGATCCGGCGCAGGAACCTGCTCACCAACGACGTGTTCCCGTTCCACGCGATCACTGGGCCCGTGTACGACAGCGGCAACTACCTCCTGCCGCTCGAGGAGGCCGCCCGTTTCGCCGGGTACGACGAACTGCGGCGCGAGCAGGCCGAGCGTCGCGCCCGCGGTGACCGCAAGCTGCTCGGCATCGGCGTGGCCACCTATGTCGAGATCACCGCCGGCGGTGGCCTGAGCGAGTACGGGGCGATCGAGATCCACCCCGATGGCACGGCAACGATGATGGCCGGCACCTCGGCACACGGCCAGGGACACCAGACCACGTTCGCGATGATCGTCAGCTCACAGACCGGCATCCCGGTGGACAAGATCCGTCTCGTGCAGAGCGACACCGACCTCGTCCGCAGCGGCGGTGGCACGGGTGGGTCCCGGTCGCTGCAGCTCGGCGGCTCCGCGGTGCTCAACGCTACGAAGGCAATGGTCGACAAGGCCAAGCGCCTGGCCGCTCATCTCCTCGAGGCGAGTGTGGAGGACATCGTGGTGAACGTTGATGCCGGCAACGTCGGCGTGATTGGCGTTCCGTCGAGCGCGCTCGGCTGGGCCGAACTCGCGCAGGCCGCGCTCACCGCACCGGACGATGTCATTGATCATTCCGACGGCACCGCAGGCCTCGCTGCACAGCTCGACTTCCTCCAGGACGATGCAACGTTCCCGTTCGGCGCACACATCGCCGTCGTGGAGGTGGACCAGGACACCGGCAGGGTGACACTGCTGCGGCACATCGCCGTGGACGATTGCGGCACCGTGGTCAACCCGTTGCTCCTGCAGGGCCAGCAGCACGGCGGCCTCGCTGCCGGCATCAGCCAGACGCTCTACGAGCAGATGGTGTACGACGAGGCCGGCAACCCGCTTACCGCGACGTTCCTCGACTACGCGCTCCCGTCCGCAGCAGAGTTCCCGAGCTTTGAGGTGCACAGCACCGAGACGCCCTCGCCGCTCAACCCGCTCGGCGCCAAGGGGATCGGCGAGGCAAGCACGATCGGGAGCACCCCGGCGGTGCAGAACGCCGTGATTGATGCCGTCTCCCACCTCGGTGTCCGCCACATCGACCTTCCCTGCACGAGCGAGAGGGTGTGGCAGGCCATCGAGCACGCCCGCACGGGAACCCTCCCCTCCCCGTGGCGTCCGTATCCGCCCGTGTTCGACACGCTGCCGCGCCAACAGGCGGTGGACTCGGCCGGGCTGTCGGCAGCCGAGGGCGTCTAGGGGTAAACCCACCCAACCGCGCCCGCTGGGTTCGCAGCCTCAAGGATGTGCGGGGTGTTGCGCTTGACCACTGTCTGCGCGAGCGCGCTAGGCGCGCTCGGTCACGATCGGCTGCCACGCCGGCCAGTCGCCCAGCAGGGCTGCCGCGGCCTGCCGGGCCGCGCCAACAGCCAGCAGCGAGTCGTCGGTGCACACCTGCACCCGTGCTCCCTCGGACCGCGAGCAGCGCAGCGCCACGTCAATCACCGAGTGCTGCGGGCCGCAGACGAACAGCCTGCCCCCCGTGGGGACCGTGGCGTTACGCAGGGTCCGGATCGCAGCGAGCACGCCAACCGAGGTCTCGTCGAGGTCGATCGGCAGGACAA
>Ga0114966_10005135_pt1 | contig 11139 bp, 12 predicted proteins | sample M_130207_XF_Meta_FD_87029 | JGI IMG/M metagenome (GOLD analysis project Ga0114966, IMG submission 87029) | Freshwater microbial communities from Lake Montjoie, Canada to study carbon cycling - M_130207_XF_MetaG | ecosystem: Environmental > Aquatic > Freshwater > Lake | place: Lake Montjoie...
AAAGACATGTACTTCATGTCGGGCGTCGGCGGTCAGCAGGTGCTGATCATCCCGTCGCATCAACTGGCCATCGTGCGCCTCGGCCACTACAAGGGTGTGCAGGCGGCTGGCCGCGCGACGCGCAAGGCCGTGGGCCTGCTGGTCGAGGCGGTTCAGCCGGTGCGGTAAGGCGATCGAAACGGTCCGGCTGAAGCCGGACCCTACGCGAAGCCAGCGTGTGTCCTGTAGTGTCCGGCTTCAGCCGGACCGTTGCAATGTGGCTACACTGACCGTGTGGGTCTTCTCGCACGGCTGCTGACACCGACCAAGCTTCCGGCTCTCACCCCGAACCGCGTACGCACCTCCTACGCGGTGGCCATCATCGTCGACGTCGTGCAGTTCGGTCTCGGCCCGATCGGGTGGGCCGGTGCCGACGAAGTGCTCGATGTGATTGCCGCCGCGGTGCAGTACCGGCTCCTCGGGTTTCACCCGTTGCTGCTGCCGACCTTCCTGCTCGAATTCCTGCCGATCTCCGACATGCTGCCGACGTGGACCGCCTGCGTCGCGATCGTCATCAGCACGCGCAAGGCGCGCATCGACGACGACCCGCCGCCACCAGGCCCAGGCCAGGTGATCGACGTTTAGCGACGACGACCTCGCGGACCGGCCTCACCAAGGCACGAAGGGCTTGTGGGAGCTGGTCTTCGTGTGCTTCGCCCCGTCGTGACGCCGTCTGTCGCTAGGTTAAACGGGGTGACTCGGGGCGAAGCGCTTTCTTCAGGACGTGGAACGCCAGGTCCTGGCGTGTGGGGATACCGAAGCGTTCATCGCCGTAGGGGAACGGCTTCGTGTCGCCGCTCCGCGCGTAGCCGCGCCGCTCATACCACGCGACGAGCGCCTCGCGCTGCACGATGACCGTCATGTGCATCTCCTGCGACTGCCAGTGTTCCGCGGCCCATGCCTCGGCCGACCCGAGCATGCGCCGCCCGATGCCCTTCGCCTGAAGCGTCGGCTTCGTCGTCAGCATGCCGAGATAGCCGTTCGCACCCCGCCGCTCGAGGTGGACGCACGCGATGATGTCGCCGTCTTCCTCGTGGACGAGCACCACATTCCCGTCGGTGGCTATCGTGGCCGCGAGCCGCGCTTCATCGATTCTGGTGCCGCCGAGCAGATCGGCTTCGGTCGCCCAACCGGCCCGGCTGCTCTCGCCGCGATAGGCCGAGTTCACGAGGGCGACCAGGGCGGGGACGTCGCTCGCCGTGGCGAGCCGGAGCGCGAAGTCGGCGGACATAGAGAATGGGCTGAGCTAATCAAAAAGCGGTGGGGGTGTCAACGCGCACGCGGAGCGTAAGGCGCCACGGGAGTCGTAAGCGTGGCGAGGGGCCGGACGCCGAATGTGGCGCAAATGCGCGCGGCGGTGACGGCATTGGCCTTGCCCCTTAAGTCGGCCGGTCCACCTGTCTGGTGCCGACAACCTCGAGGAGAGTTTGATGAAGAACCTGTTCCTGACGCTTGCAATGACGGTTGGCGCGCTCGGCGCCGGCGTCACGTCGGCCCACGCCGACATCTACACACTGACTGCCACCCTGAGCGGCAACGAAGAGACGCCCGCACCTGGCCTCAACACCGGTGCGTTCGGCAGCGCCACGATCACGCTCGACACGACGGCCCGCACGGTGACCTACCGCGTCGATGTGTTCAACCTGCCGAGCGGCGTGACCGCCAGCCACATTCACGTCGGCGCCCCCGGCACGGCCGGCCCGGTCATCATCAACTTCGCACCGCCCGTGAACGCCTCCAACGACTTCGCCTACGCGGGCACCGTGCCCGAGGCGCAGTGGGTGCTGCGTGCCGATCAGGGCATCCGCTCGGGTGAGGACATCATCCAGGCCATTCTCGGCAACAACACCTACGTGAACGTGCACAGCACGGTGAATGCCGGCGGCGAAGTCCGCGGCCGTCTCGTGCTGAAGCAGAACTAGGCACGCCGCCGTGCACCTCGTCACACGGTCCAGTTCCATCGCTGTGGCATCTGGCTCCTCGGTCACCTTCATCAACAACGACAATCAGCCGCACGACATGTCGTCCGACCCGCATCCACAGCACACAGACTGTCCGGAGATGAACGGCGTGGGCTTCATCCAGCCTGGTCAGACGAAGTCGACCAACGCGTTCCGCACGGTGCGGACCTGCGGTTTCCACGATCACAACCAGCCGTCGACCGTCGCCCTGCAGGGGAGCATCGTCGTCCAGTAGAGACGCGTAGTGTCCGGCTTCAGCCGGACTTTTTGGGGTCCGCCGAAAGGCGGACCCTACACCGATCTCGACACCGCTCAGCCGCGGCCGGTGAGGGAGCGGAACCAGCTGCGACGCGGCTGGCTGCCGACGCGCAGCCGTCCCGACAGCCAGAACCACCCGGACAGCACATGCCCCGGCATCACCGGGCCCGACAACAGCGCCGGGTCGATGACCACATCGAACGTGCCGCCTTCGGTGTCGAGCAGTGCCCAGCAGAAGACATCGCCGGTCACGCTGTTGCGGCGCGGTTCGGCTTCGAGGACATGTCCGGTCATCAACGCGTGCGCCTCGGGCGGTGTCACCGGTTCACCCGTCGGTGAAATCAGGCCGGACGGAATGAACGATCGCGAGCTGAACGCCAGCCCTTCGGCAGCCTGTGCCGCCGCGTACGCGGCTTCTGACGGATAGACCGTGAGTTGCTGCGCGAACGCGGCGATCTGCGCCTCCACCACCACCGGGAGTTCCAGCGACGCGTGCACGGCGGCATCGGGGCAGTCGAAGGCGAACGGGTAGTCGCCACCGGTGGCGGCCCCCTCGGGCGGGTTCGCCCAGGCGAGGAAGGTGCCGTCGAGCGGTGTGTGCGTGTGGCGCGCCACGCGTGCCTCGAGGCCGATGCGCACCACCGACTTTCCCTCGAAGTGCGGGTTCATCCCCATGGCGTCGCCGTTCCGACGCACCTGCAGCCATAACTGCTCGCCGGAGGGTGGCGCCCACTTCAGGTACTGACCGTCGGCGGCGTCGATCGTATCGGTGCGGTCGGCCACCGTGCTGGCAAGCGCGGCGAGATCCTCGCCGGACGCAATCGTGAAACCCAGGGCGGAGAATTGGCTCGGCACAGGGGGAGTGTACTGAAAACGCCGATGGGCGGTGGGCGACCTCCCTAGAACCTGAGGAACCGGTTCACCTTCACGATCAAGGCGCGGTTGAACAGGCCAGGCGCGCCGGCGGCGGCTTCGCTGTCGCGCTCTTCGTTGTAGACGATGAAGAGTTCGCTGCCAGGACGCCATTCCCAGCGCATGCGGGCATTGGCGCTCACGGTGTGGGTGCTGGAGTTGAACTGCACGAGGGCGCTGGCGAAGAGCAGCGGCGTCATCGTGTAGGTGACGCGTGAGCCGACCAGCTTCTGCGTGAAGTCACCGGCGGGCAGCGAGAGCCAGTTCAGCGCAATGCTCGGTTCCACCGAGAGCTGCGGCGAGACGTTGAGGCGCGAGCGGCTGATGGTGACGGCGGTGCGGTCGCCGTTGTAGAACGAGCCCTTCTCCACGAGCAGCGTGCCCGACACCTTGCGCTGCTGACCCATGGTGTAGCCGGCGCGCGCCGTGGTGAACTCGTAGCCGCCGACCGGCACCCGTGCGCCTGGCACGACCGTAAAGGGGCGGACCAGCAACTCGTAGTCGCGGTTCACACCCATCTGCACGCGGTCGCTGTTCTGGAACTCCACGGCGAACTCACCGTCGGCGAGGCGCGTACTGCGGTTGCCGGCGCTGTCTTCGATGTAGGTGAACTGGCCAATGCTCGACAGCTTGCGAATGGCGCGGTACCGCCGGATGCGCGGGCTGAAGCGCGCCTGGGCATAGTTCTTCCGCATGTCGGCGCGGCGCAGGAAGCCGACTTCAGGGTTGAAATTCTTGTCGATCGACAGCCGCTCCAGCTGCAGGCCGTAGCGATCGCCGCCGTACTCCATCTGGGCGCGGTAGCTCATGTCGTCCGAGTCGATGCCGTCCGACGTGGTGCGCGCCAGATAGGTGGCAAACGTGAGGTTGCTGAAGAAGCCGAAGGTGCCGTCGACGCCGTAGACCTGATTCGAGCCGGGCAGCGTCTGCGCCTTCGACCGCGCGGTGGCGAGGACGCCGATGCTGCTCTTGCGCAGGATGTCGCGCTTCACCCGCACCACCGAAAAATTCGTCGACTCGGCATTGGCCGCCGGTTCGTCCTTCGTCTGCATATCGACGAGGCCGATCTGGTAGCGCCCCATGCGCCCGGTGACGCGGCCGCCGCCCCAGATCGGCACCTGCCGGTTGCTCGCGAGGCCGATGCGCCGGCTGTAGAACAGAATCGGCAAGTCGGAGTTGGTCTGCCCCTGGCCGAACGTGTTGTTGCCAAAGGTGAACAGCCCCTGGTTCTCGAGGAAGAAGTCGCGCTTCTCCGGGAAGAAGAGGCTGAAGCGCGTGAGGTTCACCTGCTGCTCGTCGGCCTCTACCTGCGCGAAATCGGTGTTGTAGCTGAGGTCGACCGTCATGTTCTGCGTGACCGCCCACTTGGCGTCGACGCCGACGTCGCCGTCGGGATCGTTGCGTCGCGTCGGGTTCGACGTGTTGTCGGTCGTGAGGTTCGCGATGGCGTACGGCTTCAGCTCGAGCGTGCGCGACAGCGGCGGTGCTTCCATGCCCACGAGGTTCGCGTAGAGCGACGCGGAGAAGTCGGCACGCCCAAGGCCGAGCGACGGCGGCAGCTTGGTGAGGTAGGCGATCTCGTTCTTCGACTTGTTCGAGCGTCGCGCCTGGAAGCCCCAGTCCTGCACGGTGCCTGGCGCGTAGCGGATCGACTTGAACGGCACCGACGCTTCGATGGTCCAGCCGCCCTCGAACGCGCCGGCCTTCAGCTCCCACACCGGATTCCAGTCGGCGTTGAACTGCCGTTCGTTCGTGCTCTGCGCCTCGGTCTTGGCGCCGAGCGAGTTGGCCTCGAACAGGATGGCGTTGCGGCGATCGCGGAAGGTGTCGAATGAGAACTCGATCGAGTCGCCCTGCCGGATGTTGCCGCTGTCGTGCCGCATCTCGTTCACGACGGTCCGGCTCGGGTCGCTCTCCCAGTTCCTGAACGTGACGTAGACGTTGTCGGCGTCGTAGAAGACCCAGACCTCGGTCTTCTCGCTGGCCGGCTGGCCTGCGCGCGGTTCCATCTGGATGAAACCGGATGCCGGGTGAACGCTGCCGTAGATCGCCTCGTCCAGCTTGCCGTCGACCCGCATCGGCGTCGTGATACGCACGGCGCGCACGGTGGCGTGCCCCTGGTCGTCGCGCGAGATGGTGTCGGGCAGCGTCGGCGGCGGCGGACCCTGCACGATGGCGACGCCCTGGCGCGGTGGCGGCTGCTGGGCCGTGGCCATCGCCGGCGTGAGCGCGGCGAGCACGGGAAGAACGGCGAGGGCGACGACAAGCTTCGGCGGCATGGGCATTATGATGACAGGGACTGGGCGCGTATCTACCGCGCCGCGTGCACAGGGTACGCTTGGAGTGCCCCGGGGTGTGTCTTAATTTGTCGCGGCCCACCGGCACTGCCCCGCGTGCCGCATCCACGGCAGCCCGTCCTCCGTGCGCCCGACCGGCCAGTACTCGCAGCCGACCCAGCCGCTGTAGTTCGCCCGGGCGAGCAGGGCGAAGAGGGCGGGGAAGTCGATGGTGCCGCTGCCGGGCTCGTGGCGGCCCGGTGCGTCGGCCACCTGGATATGGCCGACGACGTCGATATTGGCCGCGAGTGTGCCCACGGCATCGCCGTCCATCACCTGCGCGTGGTAGCAATCGAACTGCAGCCGCAGATGGTCCGACCCCACGTCGCGCATCACGCGGCGCGCCTCGGCCGCCGTGCTCACCAGGTAGCCCGGCATGTCCCCAGTGTTGATCGGTTCGAGCAGCAGCTGGATGCCCGCCGCCCCGGCCTGCGCTGCGGCGTACGACAGGTTCTCGACGAGCGTGTCGCGGGCGTGGGCGAGGCTGGCGCCAGTCGGCGCCAATCCCGCCAGGCAGTTCACCCGCGGACAGCCGAGGGTGGTGGCGTAGTCGATCGCGCGCTGCACGCCTGCACGGAATTCGTCGCGCCGATCAGGGTGACACGCGATGCCGCGCTCGCCTGCGTCCCAGTTGCCAGGCGGCAGGTTGTGCAGCACGAGCGCCAGCCCCCGCGTGTCAAGTTCCTGCTTCAGCACCTGCGCTGCCACGTCGTACGGGAACTGGCACTCGACCGCCCTGAACCCCGCACGCGCCGCGCGTCCAAGACGCGCGAGGAACGGCGCGTCCGTGAACAGCATCGACACGTTCGCGGCGAACCGCAGCGCAGGAGGCATGGCTAGCGTTCGCGTTCCAGCACGGTGATGACCGCCGCCGAGTCGAGTGCGGCGCCGCCCGACTCCTGCAGTCGATCGAGGACGGCGGCCGCCAGCGCACTCGCAGGCATGGCCACGCCGAGCGATGCCGCCACCTCCAGCGCCACGTGAATGTCCTTGTGGTGCAGCCGCGACTCGATGCGCCCCTCGAAATCGCGACGGGCCATCTTCGGTCCTTGCACCTCCATGATGCGGCTGGCGGCAAACCCGCCCTGCAGCGCGTCGATGAGCCGTGTCGTGTCGAGGCCCGACCGCTCCGCCAGCAGCATCGCCTCGGCGACACCGAGCTGGTTCACGACGATGCAGATCTGATTGCAGGCCTTGGCCACCTGGCCGGCGCCCACCGGGCCCATGTGCACCAGTCGCTGCGCGCTGGCCGCCATGACGGGCGAGCAGCGTGCGAACACCGCTTCGTCGCCCCCGGCCATCACGACCAGCGTCCCGGCCTCGGCGCCGATGACGCCGCCAGACACCGGCGCATCGAGCATGACGATCCCGCGTGCCCCGAGTGCTGCCGCGATGCGTGTCGTGGCGGCCGGATCGATGGTGCTGTGGTCGATGACCACCGTGCCCGGTGCGGCACCCTCGATGATCCCGTCGTGACCGAGGACCACCGCCTCGACCGCGGCCGTGTCCGTCACCATCGTGAACACGATGTCGCTCTGTGCCGCGACGGCAGCGGGCGACCGGGCGGCGTGTGCGCCGAGTGCGACGAACGGCGCAAGCACCTCGGGCCGCCGGGCATGCACGCTGAGCGTGTAGCCGGCCCGGAGCAGATTGCGGGCCATGGGGGCGCCCATGGCGCCCAGGCCGATGAATCCGAGACGTAGCGACGACATGACGGGACATTGTAGTCGTGCGCCAAGACCGCTCGGCCGGTCGACCTCGGCATATAATCCCCGCTTCTTATCAGTCAAGGAGCGGAGCATGCGTCAGCCACAGTTCGTCGGTCTTCTCGTCGCAGGGGCACTCGTCGCGTTCTCCGGCGTCCGCCATGGCGCGGAGGCGCAGGGGCTGCCCAATCCGTATCGCATTGCCGAAGGGTGGGCGCAACTGCCGAACGGCAAGCCGATGGGCGCCGTCGGTAAGGCCGTCATCGATCCCGACGGCCAGCACGTCTGGGCGGTCGTCCGCTGCGAGCGGCTCGAAGAGCCATCGCGGTTCGGTGACGAGTGCCGCGATTCGAAGACCGATCCCATCGTTCAGTTCGGTCCCGACGGGAAGGTGACGAAGACCTTCGGCGGTGGCCTGTTTATCTGGCCGCACGGACTCGACGTCGACAAGGAGGGCAACGTCTGGGTGACCGACGCGGTGTCCACCAACCGCATCCCCAAAGGCGACGCACGCGGCCACATCGTCGTGAAGTTCAGCCCGCAGGGGAAGGTACTGCTGACGCTCGGTACGCCAGGGCAGGAGGGGAGCGCCCCGAACCAGTTCACGTCGCCAAGCGACATCGTCGTGGCGCCGAGCGGCGACGTGTTCGTTGCCGACGGCCACGGCGAGACCGGCAACAACCGCATCGTGAAGCTCTCGAAGGACGGACGGTTCGTGAAGGCGTGGGGCACGACCGGCTACGCCCCTGGCGAGTTCCGCTCCATCCACGCCATTGCCATGGACTCGCGCGGCCGCGTCTTCGTCGGCGACCGCGGCAATAACCGCATCCAGATCTTCGACCAGGAGGGGAAGTCGCTCTCCACCCCGTGGACGCAGTTCGGTAAGCCGAGCGGCATCGCCTTCGATAACAAGGACCAGATCTACGTGGCCGACTCCGAGTCGGACGATGTACAGAACCCCGGGTGGGAAGAGGGGATTCGCATCGGCGACGCGAAGAGCGGCTGGGTGCACTGGTTCATCCAGTTCCCGTGGGGCGACCCGCGCACCACCGTCGGCAACGGCGCCGAGTTCGTCGCGGTCGATCGCGACGGCAACATCTACGGCGGCGAACCGGCGCCCAAACGCCTGCAGAAGTACGTCCGCGTCCGGCCGTAGGGCTTGGCTGCGAGCTCGCGCAGTTGGGGGAAGCTCGACACGCCTGATCAGAGTCTTCGTGTCCTTCGTGAAGGTGTTCAACGATTCTGCAATGGCGAGTCGCCGTCGCCCTCGATTCGGAACCTGATGCGGTCACGTTTACTGGCCACGGCCAGCACGCTGCGCATCGTGGCGTGGCTGATGAACATGGCGAGGGCGTCGCTGCCCGTGCCGCAGCGCCGCCGATCCTGATTACAATCGCGGATGCCTTCCGCATCAGGGCCGCTGGTCCTGGCCCGCGCGCTCAGGAAGACGTTCGGTTCCTTCACGGCCGTCGATGGCATCGACTTCGAGGTCCGTCCCGGCGAGGCCTTCGGCTTTCTCGGGCCGAACGGCGCCGGTAAGACCTCGACGATGCGCATGATCGCCTGCGCGTCGCCGGTCACGTCGGGCGAACTGCGCGTGTTCGGTCGCGACCCACGCACCGAGGCCAGCGCCATCAAGGCGCGGCTCGGCGTGGTGCCGCAAGCCGACAACCTCGACGCCGAACTCACCGTGCGCGAAAACCTGCTGATGTACGCGCGCTACTTCGACATCCCGCAGCAGGTGGCGCGCGACCGCGCGGAAGAACTGCTGGCGTTCGTGCAGCTCGCCGAACGCCGCGACTCGCAGGTCGAGACGCTGTCGGGCGGCATGAAGCGGCGCCTCACCATCGCGCGGGCGCTGGTCAACGAGCCGGAGCTGATCCTGCTCGACGAACCGACCACCGGCCTCGACCCGCAAGCGCGCCATCTCATCTGGGAGCGGCTCTATCGCCTCAAGCGCCAAGGGACGACGCTGCTGCTCACCACGCACTACATGGATGAAGCGGAGCAGTTGTGCGATCGGCTCCTCGTCATGGACAAGGGGCGCATCGTCGCCGCGGGCTCGCCGCGCGAGCTGATCGCGCGCTACGTCACTCGCGAGGTGCTCGAAGTGCGCATGTCCGACGAGGTGCGCGCCGCGAATGCTGGCCGGCTGGCCACGCTCGGCACCCACCTCGAACATCTGCCTGAGCGGCTGCAGTTCTATGCGGACGATGGGGAACAGGTGCTGGCACAGATTCACCAGATGGGCCTGCCAGTCGAGCGGGCGTTGGTGCGCCGCGCCACGCTCGAGGACGTCTTCCTGCGGCTGACAGGCCGCACGCTGATCGACTAGCCGATGCCGAACGCGCTTCGCATCGTGCAGCGCAACGCGCTGGTCTATCGCCGCACCTGGCGTGGCAACGTGTTGATGACCGTGGTGCAGCCGGTGCTGGTCCTGTCGGCCATGGGACTGGGGGTCGGCGCGCTCGTCGATCGCGGCGGTGCCGCACTGCCAGGCAACGTGCCGTATCTCGTGTTCCTGGCACCGGGCCTGCTCGCCGCAACCTGCATGCAGACGGCGAGCTTCGAGTCGAGCTTTCCGATCAGCGGCAAGATGACCTGGCAGAAGAACTACCACGCCATCGCCGGCACGCCCATGCGCATCGTCGATATCGTGGCCGGCGAACTCGCCTGGGTGGCACTGCGACTGCTCGCGGTCGCGGTGGCCTTCACCGCGGCGCTGTTCGCGTTCGGCGCCGCGCGCACGCCGCTGGTGCTGGCGGCGGTGCCGGCCGCCATCCTCACCGGACTCGCGTTCAGCGCGCCGATCATGGCGTTTGCGGCGACGTTGAAGAACGGCGGCAATTTCAACGCGCTGTTCCGCTTCATCATCACGCCGCTGTTCCTGTTTTCTGGCGTCTACTTCCCGGTGACCCGGCTGCCCGAATGGCTGCAGCGCGCAGCGCCGTGGACGCCGCTGTATCACGGCGTCGAGCTGACGCGTGGGCTCGTGCTGCACACGCTCACCTGGCCGTCCGTTGCCGTGCACCTCGCGTATCTGCTCGTCATGTGCGGCATCGGGACGGTGGCCGCGGTGTGGACCTTCTCGGGAAAGCTGAGGGCCTGACGTGGCGTGGCCCGAACTCCTGACGATGCGTCGCGACGAGGTGCCGTCGCTGCGGCGCGCGCTGCGCATGGTGCAGCGCAGCCTGATGGTCTATCGCCATAGCTGGATGGTGGTCTTCTCCGGGTTCTTCGAACCGCTGTTCTACCTGCTCAGCATTGGCGTCGGGCTTGGCGGCATGGTGACGGACGTCGGCGGTATCAGCTACACCGCGTTCGTCGCGCCGGGGTTGCTCGCCTCGAGCTGCATGAACGGCGCAGTCTCGGACGGCTTCTTCAACATCTGGTTCAAGCTGCACTACCAGAAGACCTACGACGGCATCCTCGCTACGCCGATGCGCGTGGTGGACGTCGCGCTGGGCGAATTGCTCTGGGCGCTGATGCGCGGTTCGATCTACGCCACGACGTTCCTGGTGCTGGTGGCGGTGATCGGCGAGGTGTGGGGGCCACCCGTCCTGCTGTCGCCGACGGCCCTGCTGGCCGCTCCGGCCGCGATCATCGTGGCGGCGTCGTTCTCGGCCATGGCGCTGCTGCTCACCACGCTGGTCTCGCGGCGCGAACAGTTCGACTACGTGATGGGGCTGCTCGTCATGCCGATGTTCCTGTTCAGCGGCATCTTCTTCCCGGTGTCGCAGATGCCGGCGGTGCTGAGGTGGGTGTTTCAGCTGGTGCCGCTGTATCACGCGGTGGAACTGCTGCGCGGCCTCACGACCGGCCACGTGGCGCCGGTGCTGCTCTGGCACCTGACGTTCCTGCTGCTCGGCGGCGCGGCGGCGTTCGTGGCGGCGATGCGGCGTCTCGACCGCACGCTGATCAAGTAGC
>Ga0114966_10005136_pt1 | contig 11138 bp, 10 predicted proteins | sample M_130207_XF_Meta_FD_87029 | JGI IMG/M metagenome (GOLD analysis project Ga0114966, IMG submission 87029) | Freshwater microbial communities from Lake Montjoie, Canada to study carbon cycling - M_130207_XF_MetaG | ecosystem: Environmental > Aquatic > Freshwater > Lake | place: Lake Montjoie...
CGAAGCTGAAACCGGCGAAGACCTCAGTGGCGAAAATGCGGAAGGCGAATCTTCAACAAATAATGTTGGGTAAATTAATATTTTTATTTCAAAAACTCGTCAAGCTTACGGGCTCATCACCCTCCCCTTGCGGGAGGGTAAAATTTTCTGCAAGAAAATTTTGGGAGGGGGGTTAAAGTTAAATCAAGAAATCGTCTTATTTAGATTTTCCTTGTTGATAAACGTTTTACCTTTTTTCTTCGAAAAAAAAGGTACCAGGTTACTTCGATTTAAATTTTAAAAAACTTCAAAATAAATTCATTTTATGCAAAAAATTTATCGCGAATTATTTTGAGCGAAGATTGATCTTGGCGATGAATTTTCACTTTGAAAACTATTACTTGGACTCAAATTACCTCGATAGAAATCACTAAATCCTATCTCAGCTCTAATCTGTGGACCATTAACTTGATCATTATTTTGACGATCAATTTTCTTTAAGTAGCGCCTAGCCATTAAAAAAGTTGCTAAGAAAGTTGAAGCCGAAATCGCCAATGCAAAACCATGCCTTCCATCTTCGCCCAAATTTTTTGTAAAACTCGTTTGATTTCTATTTTCGTGAAATATTTTATCAACATCCAAAGATAAGGATGTAATGCCGAATGCAAATCCAGAGAAAAATAAACTTACTCCACTAGCTAATAATAAATTAAAATTTAAATGCGAATTAGCAATTGATGGAACAACCCTAGAAGATTGATTTTCAGCTTCGGAATCCTGCAATGGAGTAATTTTATTATTTCTCACAATTTTATATTTTTAACATTTTGGGCGAATTAACAACCTGAAAATCTTCAGTTAAATTACTTGACTCTGTTTGTTTGATATTAGATTTTTCGTAATTATAACTATTTTTATCGTTTTTGATAAAAAAATTTAGAAATGTTAAAAAAAATAAATCTTATAAATCTTTTATTTAATCTCAACAATTTTATGAGTTGATTTTTCACCAGCAATAATTGTGAGTGAATTTTTTTTAACTTGAAGATAATCTGCAATCAACTCTATCAAGGCTTTATTGGCTTTACCATCTTCGGGCGGTTGACTTATTTTAACTCGCAAAATTCTCGCACCAAATAAATCAATTTCATCGGCAACCACTTCGTTTTTTTTAGCATGAGTTATAACTTTTATCGAAATTTTCATGATGATAATTTTATTTTTCGTTTAAAATAATATATTACAACAAACTCTTGAAGTTGAAATTAAATTAATGTAATTTTTTTTAAACATTTTCTTAATTTAAAAATTTAAAATGCAATTCCAAATCTCGAGCAAAAAGCTCTACAAGCCTTTTAGCAATGATTTAAATAATCCCAACATAAAATTTTTCATAAAAAAAATTTTAGCGGATGATAAAAATTTTTTCGCAACCGCCATAGTTTACGGGATTGCTATTGCAATTTTAAGTCTCGCCACCCCAATTTCCGTTCAATTATTAATCAACTCCGTTGCCTTTACCGCAATGCTCCAGCCTATAATTATTTTAGGTTTATTGCTGTTTTTTTTATTAAGTTTTTCTGCTATTTTAAATATTTTACAATTTTATGTAAGTGAAATTTTTCAAAGAAAATTTTTTGCTAAAATGAGTGCCGATATTACTATAGCAACGGTTAATGCGCGTCATGAAAATTTTGAAGAATCGAATCAAACTGAATTTGTTAATCGTTTTTTTGACGTAATAACTATTCAAAAAACTTTACCAAAAATTTTAATAAAAAGCTTTACTTTAATTTTGCAAACCATTGCCGGTCTTTTGTTGGTGGCTTTTTATCATCCAATTTTATTAATATTTTCTTTGTTAATAATTATTTCAATAATTTTAATTTGGCGTGGATTTTGCAAAAAAGGTTTTGTCACTAAATTTTATTCAAGTCGTCGTAAATATGATATGGCGGGATGGCTTGAAGACGTAGCTCGTAACAATATTTTATTTAAATCAGAAATTGGGAAAAAATATGCGATTTTCAAAACTGATTTTTTAACTGAACAATATTTAAAAGAGCGCAAAGAGCATTTTTCGCAACTTTTTATGCAATTCTCTTTGATGCTTACGCTTTACGCAGTAGCGAGTTCATTGCTGTTAATCATTGGCGGTTATTTAGTAATTAAGGGTCAACTTTCAATCGGTCAATTGGTGGCTTCAGAATTAATTTTATCAACTACGCTTTACGGAATTTCCGAACTCGGTCGCGATTTTGAAAATTTTTACGACATCGTTGGAGCTTGCGAAAAACTTTCGCAATTTTACAATATTCCGCAAGAAAATATTGGCTTGGAAAAAATCGAAGATCATAAAATCGACATCAAATTTAATAATGTTGTCGATGTTTATTTTGGGCGCGAATTTAAATTTAATTTTTCTCTAAAGCATCATAAAAATTATATAATTTCTACCCACAATTTATCTTCGCAAAAAATTTTAATTGAGCTTTTATACTGCCTTCGAACGCCAGTTCGTGGCACTTTGGAATTTAACAATATTGATATGGAAAATATTAATATTTCGCAGTTACGTTCCAAGATTGCCTTAATCGATAATGGCACTTTTCTTGAAGGCAATGTTGAAGAATATTTGACTTTCAACAACAAATCGATCAATAAAAAACAAATCAATGAGGTCCTGCAAATTACTGGGCTCGACCAAGCTTTAAATCGCTTTAATGAAGGCTTAAATTTAAGAATAATTCCAACTGGTTATCCACTTTCGGAATCGGAAAAAATTTTATTAAAAATCGCTCGCGCATTATTGCAAGAACCGCAAATAATAATAATTACCGAAGTCCTTGATATGCTTGGACTCAAAACCCGTCAAAATATACTTAAATTTTTGACCAAAAAACATAATTCTACGGTGATCTATTTTTCTAATCGTCGCGACGATATGCTTGATTTTGATGAATATATTTTTATCGATGAAAAACATACCCATAGCTTTAAATCAATTGAAAATTTAGATAAATTTGAACAGAGTTTTTAGCGTTAAAAAAATAGCCTAAACGGCTATTTTTAGCGAAAAACGGGACAAGGAGCGATAGCGACGCGAGTCCCCAGTCGCGAGTCGTCTTCGAAAATCAAAATGAAATTTTGATTGAGAAAAGCGACGAAGCGATAAATAATGTTAAAAAAATTATTTAATTAAAAATTAAAAATGGATAGAAAATCTTTTAAAAATTTAAATCAAATCAAAATTCCGCAACCCTTGGAAACTTTGAAAAAAATTATAGTAATAAGTTTAATTTTATTGATTTTGATTTTAGCATTAACGCCTTGGCGTCAAACCGCCTCGGGCACCGGCTATGTAATTGCACTTGATCCAAATAATCGTGCTCAAAATATTAATGCTTCGGTCAATGGTCGCATTAGTCAATGGTTTGTCAAAGATGGCTCTAGGGTTAAAGCTGGAGATAAATTAGTTGAAATTGTTGATAATGATCCACAAATTATTGATCGCCTTAAATTAGAAAAAAGTGCCAAAGAACGCAAATTTGAAGTCGCCAAAATCGCTTCCGACACTTCGAAATTAAACTTCGATCGCCAAAGCGAATTATTTAAAAAAGGACTTTCATCGCGAAAAAATGTTGAAGATGCCAAAATTGAATATAAAAAATTATTATCAAATGTCGAACATATCGCCGGTGAAGTGGCAGAAGCTTCGATAAAATTATCGCGTCAAGAAAGCCAATTAATAATCGCTCCGCGCGATGGCGTAATTTTAAAAGTATTGGCTTCGGATAGTTCAACCACGGTGAAAATGGGCGATAAAATTGCCACTTTTGCTCCAATTTTACAAGATCCGGCAATTGAACTCTATGTAAGTGGCAACGATGTTCCCTTGATTTATAAAGGGCGTAAAATTCGTATTCAATTTGAAGGTTGGCCCGCCATTCAATTTAGTGGCTGGCCCGAAATTGCGGTTGGTACTTTTGGAGCAATTGTTGTCGCCGTTGATTCGGCGATTTCAGAAAATGGCAAATTTCGCATTCTTGCCGTCAAAGATCCAGATGAGAATTGGCCGGATTCACGTTTTTTAAATCACGGTGCCAAAGTTTACGGTTGGGTTTTGCTCGATAATGTAAAATTGGGTTATGAATTATGGCGTCAAATTAACGGCTTCCCGCCTGATTTTAACGATCATATTAAGTCACAAAGTTTTATTAATTATGAAAAATAAACAAAAGATTTTGCGGTTTTTTTTATCGGTAAAAATTCTTTATCTCGCCTTCAATTTTATTTTTTATAATCAAGTTTTAGCAAAAAATCCAAAAGCTGAGGAATCAACAAAGCCAACGCTTTTGGTTGATAAAATTATCGAATCATCGCAAAAAAATTATCCACAAATTTTAAATTTTTATGAAAAAGTAGCGATCAAAGAAGGTAAAATTCTTGAAAGTCAGGGCTTCTTTGACGTTAAAATAAAAAATCAATATCAAGATAAAAGTCGAGGCTTTTATGATGGCAAAATTAACGACATTTCGCTTGAAAAACAAAATGGTTTTTTGGGCAGTAAAATCTATGGCGGATATCGCAAATCCTTTGGAAATTTTGCCGATTATGATGGTAATAATTTAACCAATGATGAAGGCGAATATCGAATTGGCGGAAGCTTTTCGTTGCTACGCAATCGCGGGATTGACAGCGGAAGACTCGATTTAATTACTTCGCAATTGGAACTCCAAGAAAGCAAAATCCAACTCGAAAAAGTAAAAAATGAAATCTCTCGCGACGCCGTTAAAAACTATTGGAATTGGGTAATTGCCGGTTATATTTATCAAACTTACGAAAATCTTTACGAGCTTGCCAAAAAACGCGATTCACAACTTAAAATTCGCCACCAAAAAGGCGATATTGCCCAAATTATTTTAACTGAAAATCATCGCAATGTTTTGAATCGCCAAAGCTTGATGCAAGAAGCCAAAAACAATTTCGATAATAGTGTTTTAGCCTTATCCATGTATTATCGCGGAAAAGATGGAGAAATGATGATGGCAAAAATTGAAGAGCTTCCAAAAATCGATTTTGATTTAGCAAAAAATTTATCGAAAAAAATTGAAAATGATGTTGAAAATGGCTTAAAAAATCGCCCCGAATTGCGAATTTTAAAAATCCAAAATGATCAAGAAAATAATAATTTACTTCAAGCCAAAAATTTATACCAACCTAAACTTGACTTACATTTCGAAGCCTCCAAAGATTTAGGCGACGGCACCAAAAGTCGAGCTCAAGCCAATAATCAAGTTAAGCTTGATTTTGAATTACCACTCCAACAAAATGTTGCCAAAGGTAAAATTGCCAGCACCTCCTCGAAAATAAAAGCAATTAAATATGAGGAACAGTTTTATCGCGATAAAATTCGCACTGAAATTTTGCAATTACACAATTCTTTGAAAAATATTTTACAAATTTATGGCAATTATTTGGAAGAATTAAAGCTGTCGCAAATTTTAGAAAAGGCCGAAAAAGAACGCTTTCAAAATGGTCATAGCGATTTCTTTTTAATTAATTTACGTGAGCAAGAAGTTGCTACTGCGAAAATTAATAAACTAGTCTCGATACTACGCTATCAATCAATTCAAGCTGATTATAATTTTGCGATTTGGCAATAAATAGATTTTATTTTAACGTCAAAACCCATCGAAAAATTGAAGATTACCTACCATTTCCTATATTTATTTTCCCCTCTTCAATAGCTTTAACCAATGTCAAAACAAATTTGCCAGATTTTCTTTCGACTCCTCTCTCTTCGACCTGAGAATCAGGAAAATTTACCCTCGGAGATGCTAGACTTGCACCGCCCATAATTGAAGCTTGACCTTGCCCGCTCCCATTATAAAGATTTTCAACCGGTTGACTTTCTCCCAGTCTCTTTACAAAAACTATATTAGGCGAAAGATTTGCAAAACCACCACTTGACCCATCAAATGAACTGAGATTATCAACAGAAACTTCTCTTGAACTTGCTAATTGAAAAATCGAAGTAAGATTTTCATCATTCCTAATACCAATTCTGAAAGAAATAAATAGCCCCCGGCTCCAAGAATTAATCCAAAAGATATTCCCGTTGTGGTATATTCATTAATACCAATATATTTTTTGGCGTTTTCTTCCGTGCTATGTTTTTGCATTTCAACCATTCCAATTTTTGATAAATCAACCAAAGTTTTTAATAGTCCGCCAAATAAATAACCAACTCCAGCTCCCAAAGCAGAAGAAGAAATGCATTCAGCAAATTCCCGCAAAAAAGTTTTTTGAATAGAATTTTGTTCTTGATTTTGCTCTGAAGAACCTTCAGAAGTTGCTGTATTTGCTAAAATTGGGATTATTGTGATCTCATTCTCGTCTAACATATTTATAATTATTCACTCTTTTTATAAAATTTATAATTTAATTGATATTTCTTCAACGGAGTCAATATGATTATAAGCACAAGTGAATTTTAAATTCGCCAAGAAAGAACCATTAAATATTTAAGATTTTTAAATAACAATGGGACGACTTGCTTATAAGTTCTATTTTTATGTTTTAAGATTAATTTGGTTTAATTTAAAAAATAAAAATTGCTTAAACTAATCACAAAATTAAAAATACTCTCTTTGAATCTCTCAATTAATCATAAAAAAATATTAAAAATTTATTGATTAAAAGTAATAAATTTTATAATCATATCTATAAATTATAAAGTAAATATATTTTTACTATATAATTTTATAAATTATTTTATTAAATAAAGTTTTTTAAAGAGATTAAAAAGAAAACCCTTTTTAAAGTTGTGTTGTTTGGTTAAACTTGTTTGATGATGAGATTTTCAATCGATTGAACTGGAGGCTGAATTAAATATTTTTATCAATAAAACTAACTTCTGTCTCCCCGGCTTTCACCTTTCCCCCCTAAATTAAATTCGGATAAGAATCTAATTGATTCTGTAGGTACTTGAGACCCTCTTTGGTTTTGGTTGGATAGGGATGATTCTCCCATGGGGAATTGAATGGCTGAAGGAGGAATTGATAACACAACTGGTGAGGTTCCAACTTGAACATCGCCTCCTTGATTAACTGTACCAAATGCAACTGATTGAAATCTTGATTGTGGCACATGACCACTATTGGCTCGAACTCCAGCCATTCCAACTGCTTCAAATTCTAATACCTGAACCTGCTGATCATCAAAGTTTACTCTTTTAATAAAAGCGGGAAGAGGCTCATTTTCTCGTGGCGCACTCGGACCAGGTTGTTCTGGAGCCACCACCTCTCTTGTTGGTGATCGAAAACAACGAAAAAAATCTTTCATATTTTAAAAATTTAATTAATAATTTAGGTCTATAAAATTTTAATTTTTTCAATCATTTATAAGTATAAATAAAAACATTAATCTGACTGAAATTCAAATTCTGAAAATTATGCCAAATTATATTAAAATTTATATTCTTAATACATTAGATAAAAATTAAATTACAACAATAAATATTTAAATACAACAATTTATAATGTAAAGTTATTATTTACAGAATATTAATTTTTTTCATCAAAAAACTATTTAATACCTAAAACAGTTGCGAAAATGAAATAATTTGCTTAATTTAAAATTTTTATTGTAGTTGATTAACATTATTCAAATTAAATGTTTTTCAGCATCTCTTAATAATAAAAGCGGGAAATAAATTTTAAAATAATTTAGTATGATTTACAATCGATTTGGCAAAGAATGAGCTTCTAGTTTCGTTGCGATTCAACAAAAATTTATCTAATTTTCTTAACAATTTTTCATCAATCGAAATATTTATTCTTGTCGCTTTGGTTTTAATTTTCACCGCCACCACCAAAAATATTTCAGCTTTTTTATATTTCTTTTTTATCTCATCGAGAGTTTTCGTTTTCGGTAAATCTTCGCCATCTTGAAGCATGCCGTCAACATGGAATTGCAAGGCTTCTTGTGCCATTTCTTTAGTTTCCTCTAAATTTTTTCCAACAGTTACGCAACCCAAAAAATCGGGGAAAATTACGCCATATTGTTTGCCATTTTCTTTATTAATTACTGCGATGTATTTTTTTATATTTTCACTCATTTTTAATTTTGATTTTTTAATTATAAAAAATTATCTTAATTCGTTTTTTATTTACCAATATTTTTTTAAAAAATTTCATTTTCTTTATTAAAAAATTAAATGTAAAATTAGTGCAAAATTTTTTGATAATAAAATGAATAAAATCGGTCATGACTTACACAATTCAAGGCAAAAATAATGTTTACGAAATCGTAATTGGATGCGAAATTCACGCCCAAATTGCCTCAAAATCAAAATTATTTTCGCGCAGTTCAACCACTTTTGGTTCCGACGCCAATTCACAAGTTTCTTTAGTCGATTGCGCCTTACCCGGCATGCTTCCAACCATCAATGAAGAATGTGTAAAACAAGCGGTTAAAACTGGTCTTGGCATCAATGCAAAAATTAATTTAGTGTCAATTTTTGATCGCAAAAATTATTTTTATCCCGATTTACCGCAAGGCTATCAAATTTCGCAATTTTCCGACCCGATCGTCTCGGAAGGTGCCGTCGAAATCACTTTAGAAAATGGTGACAAAAAAACCATCAATGTTGAACGCATTCATATTGAACAAGACGCCGGAAAATCGGTTCACGATCAACATCCGCAATTTTCTTTAATCGATTTGAACCGCTCAGGCATTGCTTTGATGGAAATCGTTTCCAAGCCCGACATGAATTCACCTTTTGAAGCTTCGGAATATGTCAAAACCATTCGCGCCATCGTCCGCTCGCTTGGAACTTGCGACGGCGATATGGAAAAAGGCAATTTGCGTTGCGACGCCAATGTTTCGGTGCGAAAAGTTGGTGAAAAAAAACTCGGCACTCGTTGCGAAATTAAAAATTTAAACTCAATGCGAAATATTTCACGCGCCATTGAATTTGAAGCGAAACGTCAAGTTGAAATTTTAGAAAATGGCGGATCAATTAATCAAGAAACTCGTTTATTCGACGCCTTAAACGGCGAAACGCGCACCATGCGTTCCAAAGAAGACGCCATGGATTATCGCTATTTTCCCGACCCCGATTTGCCAAAATTAATTCTTACGCAAGAATATGTCGATAACATAAAAAAATCTTTGCCCGAACTTCCGCAAGCCAAGAAACAACGCTATATTCGTGATTTAAAAATTTCTGAATATGATGCCGGAGTTCTAACCGTCGATGACGAAATCGCTAATTATTTTGAGCAATTAATCCAAAAACACGATGCCAAATTATGCACGACTTGGCTTACAGTAGAGCTTTTCGGACGCATGAACAAACTCGGCGTTAAATTTGAAGATTTAAAAATTTCCGCACAAAATTTAATTGAATTACTCGATTTAATTAAAAGCGGGGAAATTTCAGGAAAAATCGCTAAAGATGTTTTGGATATCATGTTTGAAAGCGGAGAAAAAGCTTATAAAATCGTTGAAAGCAAAGGCTTGAAACAAGTTTCCGATATTGGCGCTTTGGAAAAAATAGTTGACGAAGTTATTAAAAATAATTCAGAAAATTTTGCCAAATTACAAGCTGGCGATGAAAAATTACTCGGATTTTTTGTTGGTCAAATCATGAAAGCGAGCAAGGGTCAAGCCAATCCGCAACTTGCTAATGAAATATTGAGAAAAAAATTAGAAAAGTAAGAACTGGTTTATGATTTTTTAAAATTATTAAATTTTTATTACAAAACCTAATTTTTTAAATTAATTTTATGTGTTTAAATTTGCTGATTTGGGGGGCACAAATAAATTTTGTACCGTTACGGGCCTTAATCTTTCCTGAAAACTACCACTAGTTACCCCAGTATCGGGATTTTTAACAATTGTCGTCATGGATTGACTATTAACCAATTGTGTTGATCGATTTTGTTCGGGAGAAGCGAAAACAAGTTCTGCACTCAAACCACCACTCGTTTGATTTAAATCAGATTCTTGATCAACTCTTCTTGAATTATATTTATTGTAAATAAGAACCGCTGATGAATAGCACATAGAAAATAAAGGACCGCCAGCAATAAGTAGTTCTTTATTCCTAGACACAAGATTAGGATTTTCTTGGTTTATTCCCACAGAATATACAATCATAAAGACAGGTATTACCGACAACTGAAATTTGTGATCATAAATTACTTTAAACCATTTTTTTGCACCCATAGGAGAATGAGAAATTGGTGGTAATTCTTGATTTTGAAAATATTCTCTTGATTCGGAGTGATCTATATTAATATTACTTGATAACTCTTGATTTTCTGAACCACCATCCCCCACTTCTAAAGATGTTTCATCCGCCCTTGATCTTGAATTATTAGGATGCACTTCAGCTCTTTTAGCTATAATTTGTTCAATTGGAGTGTCGAGTTTTTTATCATCATTACCAGAATTTACAATGATTCGATAATCAGAATCAGGCCGAATTTCCTCACCTTCTACTGTATCATTTTCAAATCTTTTTATTCTAGCCGCAACCCTTCCCCGTAGTTTAGTTCTTGGCTCAATTGGATCTCTCATAATTTTCAATTTATTTTTTGATCAACAGTAACATATTAATAGTTATTTAATGACTATCAATAATATATTATAACTTAAATTAATGTATTTTGTTATAAAGTATTATTTTTTAATTTGCAACAGAAAACTATTTTGTATATTTTTTTGAAAAAGTTTGAAAAAGATTTATGTTCTTCCATCTTACAAATCTAATGATTTGTTTTTAATTCTATATCGGAGAGAAATTTTTAGAAATCTAAGAAATTAGATTATAGAATTACTACTTAACTTTTAATTCCGAATTGATTATTGAGAAATTCCACGCGCTCTTCGCATCTTGGCAAGATTTTCTTGTCTCTGTTCTTCTTGTTTTTGTATTGCAATTTCTTGCTCTAAAGCATCAACCACTTCATAAAATTGCTTGATGGCGATTTCATTATCAATAACTTTGCCACTTTCTTTAGCATGATTAAATATTTCTTCAATAATCGCAACATCTTCAAATGACGATGAGAGTAGTCTTAAAAGTGGTTTATACTTTGATAAATCAAAATTTGCAACCATAGAACTGCTTCCAAATTTTAATA
>Ga0114966_10005137_pt1 | contig 11137 bp, 9 predicted proteins | sample M_130207_XF_Meta_FD_87029 | JGI IMG/M metagenome (GOLD analysis project Ga0114966, IMG submission 87029) | Freshwater microbial communities from Lake Montjoie, Canada to study carbon cycling - M_130207_XF_MetaG | ecosystem: Environmental > Aquatic > Freshwater > Lake | place: Lake Montjoie...
ATCTTCTTCATCTTCTTCATCTTCTTCATCTTCTTCATCTTCTTCTTCTTCATCTTCTTCTTTATCTTCTTCTTTATCTTCTTCTTGATCTTCTTCTTGATCTTCTTGATCTTCATCTTCATCTTCATCTTCATCATTAGAGTGGTTTTCATTCTTACCAACTTCTTCTTCATCATTTTCATTAAATTTGTGAGTTGGATTTACTAAATCCTGCTCATTATTTCTTTGAACAAATTCTATATATTCATTTATATCAATATTTTTAAAATAATATGTATTGTTATCTATACATAACCCATATACTTTACCATAAATTATAATTTTTTCATCAGTAGTTTCAATATCACAAGAATCTGCTATAATTTCAACTGAATTTATACTAGGTATATATAAATCAAAATATAAATGTGTTTTTAATATATTTTTTTTAAGTTTTATATTATTATCTATGTTATTATCTGTATTAGCAGAATACATCAAATATATTGTAGAATCATTATTATAATCAAAATAGGCAAATATTACTCCACCATTACCATTATTTATATCATTACCATAATTTTGATTAATATAATCAATTGCTAAACTATTTTTCTTCTTAGCTAATGTGGCTTTTTGTTTTCGCCAATGAATAATTTCTTTATCTATTATTACTTCATTGTTTTTTGAATTAAAACTTATGGGATGTATTGTTAAATTTGACATTCTTATATTAATAGGATAATTCTAAATAGATATATATTTATAATTATTTAATCTTTATATTAAATTTTTCAATTTTTATATATAAAAAAATAATATAAAAAATATACTGTTTATTACTATATAAACTAAATTAAAAAAATATAAAATGTTTATATTAAATGAATCAAGTATTGGTGTAGCATTAAAAGATATTAATATAATTACATTAACATTTTATTCTTCAAAATCAAAAGTATTGGATATTTACAATACTAATTTTAAATTTAATGAAAATAGTATCCCTTTAATAACATCTGTTCTGGAAATACAACCTGAAATTATACATGCTAAAAAATATATGAATGTAGATAGTGAATCAGTTATTACAATTGATAATAATCTTAGAAATCATAACAAATCTAATTTATCATTTCCATCTTTTTTTCATGATATGAAAGATACTGGTAATATACAATATATTCAAAGTTATAAAAAAAATTTATTAAATACATTAGATTCAAATAATGATATGTTAATCAGAATATATAATATTAAAGCACAAGAGGGAACTTTTGGTAAAATAAGTTTAAATGAAGAAGATTTATTGTTATTTATCTGGAACTGGGACTTTGCTAATGTTCAACTTATAATTAATAAGAAACGCCCTAATGAATGTAATTTACAAATGATTATCTATGCTACCGAGGAAAATACATTTATTACTTCTAAATTAGAAATTATAAATACTATTATTCAAAAAATGAATAAAATTAAAAATGAAATAGTATCTAGATACATATAGATAAAATATATAGTTATATATTAGTATATTTAGAATGAATAATAAAAAAAATAATACAAAGAAACATTTATCATTACATAAAACTAAAAAAACATCAAATAAAACAAAAACTCTAATTAATATAAAATACAAACATAATAATACTAATAAGAAAGTATTTACATATTCTATTGGTAGTTCAATTATTAAAGTAAATAAAGATACTATAACTATTTTTACGAATACTAATTTTTCATATGAAAAATTACATAATGATAGTAACTTTATAAATAATTTTAATATAAATAAAATAACTCTTGAAAATAGTAAAAAATGGTATGCCAAAAAATATACATATTCTGGTACTATTTTTATGTGCAATATTAGTAAAAATAATGGATATACATATCCAAATTATACATCTAATAAACATTTAACATATATGTTAATTCATTTAAATAATAATAATTATTTATCAATTAGTTCATATTTTATTGAAGAAATTAAATTACCTGATAATGATAAAATTATATTAGCAAGTGATGAAAACTATTCTAGAACTCATAACCAATATATATTTCTAAATGGAAATAAATATGTATATTATATTTCACTACCTTATATTGGTGATATAACTGATGGAAAATCATTTTATATGAGTAATGATAATTATAAAAAATATGGTGATTTTAATAATTTATATAATTCTAGTAAGGCAGGTTTTGATTCAAAAAGTAAAAAATGGTATGTTATGGATTATATAAAAATACCAAATACACTATTAGGTATTACATTCAATAAATATAAACCTATACAAACATATAATATAATACATGAATTAAGACCTATATTTTCTATATTGAATCATAATACTGATTATAATTAAATTTCTTTCTAGCTATACAACTATTTTATATTTAGTTATTCTTATTTTATTTAGATATATATATTTTATTTATTATATTTATATTTATATTTATATTTTACAAAAATAAATATATATTATATATAACTAAGTATAATAACTATTGCTAGATACAACATGCTACATACAGATTTGAGAGGATTTATGGAAAATTGTAAAAATAATAAAATGTTTCATTTACTCATTTTATTAGGAGTATGTATATGTTTATACATATTACTTAATAAATATATGACATCTCGTAGTAATTTTAATAACGTAATGATACTACCAGGTATGGTTCATAATAATATGAATATGAGTATGAATAATTTAAATCATAATTCTTGTAATAAAGATATACCTAGAATAGATGAAGCTATGATTAGAAATACAATTAATTTACCTAATCGTAATCCTGCTTTGATGACATCAAGTATGGTTTATCCTGAACCACCTAAACTAAGTGATGAAGAACGAAGAAGAACTAGAATGGATATATTAAATATGTTTTATAGTTCATTTGATGATGATTTAATTAGTATTCAAGCTAGACCTCAAAATTTATATGTCATACCTTAATATCCTTTTAGTAAAAGGATAAGCCAAAAATTAGTTCAAACTTTTTTATTTATTTTTAATTATATTACTTTATATCTTAACATAATATAAATAATAAACATGATATACACTAAAAAGAAATCCTATACTAAAAATAATACAAGAAAATCAAGACATACAAAATCAAGACATACAAAAACAAAACAAAATAAGCAATTAAAAATAGGATGCCATATTAGTATTACACCTAGTATTCTAGATGGTATTAAATATGGAGAAAGTATAGGTGCAAATGCCTTTCAACTATTTATGGGTAGTAATCGTTCTGCTTCTCTTAAATCTAAAACTAAATTTGAACCAAATGAAACGAATGTTATTAAAGACTACATATCTAGAAACAATTTAACTCTTATCATTCATTCCATTTATTTATTAAATTTTTGTAAATATCCCCCAACGAGTGGTCGTATTAAATATCAACATGATAATATTCAATACGATTTAAAATATGGCAATCTAATTGGGGCTAAATGTGTTGTATTACATATTGGTTTTAAAAATGATTTAACAGAAGAGGAAGCAATACATAATTTAATTTTAAATATAAATCATATTATAAAACATATGCCAGATGGTATTACATTAGTATTAGAAACGTCTGCATGCAGAGGTAGTGAAATGGGATGCACTTTAGAACAGTTATCTACTATATGGGATGGTATAAAACATAATAATAGAAGTTCTGTGAAGAAAGTTGGATTTGTAATTGATACGGCACATCTTTTTTCAAGTGGGTATGATATTTCAACTCTAAATGGTATTACTGATTATCTAAAACAGTTTAATAGTATGATAGGAATACATAATGTATGTGTATTTCATATTAACGATTCAAAATATAAATTAGGTGCTAAACGAGATGAACATATGGGTATAGGTAGTGGTACTATATTTAATACAGATTCAGGATTACAAAGTTTAAAATATATAAAACAACTATGTATCAAGAAAAATATACCTATGATATTAGAAACACATAGTGCAGGAAAAAAAGACACTAATACTAATAACGTTGGCAAAGGTAGTAATAGATATGGATATGAATATGAAATAGATTTAATAAAAAAATTATAGTATGAATATTGTTTATAATATTAATATTGATAAATTCAAAATTAATATGATTAATTGTATAATTACAATCGTCTGCATAGTTCTACTTTTAGGTGTAATATCACCAAAACCTACAGTACTATGAGCTGTACAAGTAAAATATAGTGCGCTTAGATAACAAATATTACCCTTATCATCAGCAAATTGTGGGTTAAATGTTAAATGCTCAGGTGTTCCATAATACCAATATATTATACTAAATACTAATATTAATCCTAAATTAACATAAACATAAAGTAGTTTATTTCTATTTAACTTAAATATACTAATACTATTCAGAAGCAAAATATCTCTCATTTTTATATTATAATTATACTTATACTTATACTTATTATATTTAACATATTTAATTATTTTATATAATTTATTATTATATAAAATAATATAAACATAAATATATAAAACTATCTAGATACAACTATAAAATAATATAAATATAAATAAATAAAATGAATATAATTAAAAGAACTAAAGAACAAAGACAAAATGAAGTTAAAACAATTATAAAAAAATTAAATGAATTACATCTAAATACTAGTTATGATGGTATTAAAATATTATTTCAAAATATGAAAAACTATACTGATATAAATAATATAAATAATACTGATGAAGAACCAATTATTATAAATATACCTTGTCCAGAATTAAATATACGTATTACAGGTGTATTAGAAATAGATTTAAGAAAAAGGGTTTGGGTAAAACTGGAATCTTTATAAAGCAGCTTTTAAAAAAAACTTAACTAAACTATAATGCAAATATTTGCACTATATTTCTATTTATATTCTATCAATCATTGGGAATGGAGGACCCTGTTTTTCTTCATAAGGACGTATAATAGGATATTCATCCAATTGTGGTATAAACATAGGATGTTCAATAGGATAATCTTCTGTATATGCCATTGGATAAGGTATAGGATAATTTTGCATATTACCTTTTTTAGAGTGTATTACTTTTTTCATATTAGTATTTGTTGGTATATCATTTGATGACATAGCATATGATAATACAACATTATCATAAACATTTAGATTATCTGGATAAAAATTAATGTATTTTACAGGTCTTGATGTTTGTAGTTGTATAAGAGCTCCTAAATCTGAAAAATTATTGAATGTTTTTTTAATATAAATAATATAAAATAAAAGTCCAGCAATAACTAAACCAATTACAATTAGTAAAATATTTTTTTTTGAAAGCATTTTAAATTTTATAATTAAAAATTATTAGTAAGAATAGTTTATTATTATATTAGAGAATAAAAAATATAGAAATAGAAATATAAAATACATAAAATAATTAATAAGATTAATATTAAGATTAATATTAAGATTAATATTAATCTTAATATTATTTATTACAAAAATAATCTATTAAGAATCATTAAAATTGTTGATATATGAAATAATAAACCACCAAATCCATATGATTTAATTATATTACTGTTTTCATTAGCAGGTATTGTGTTTTGAATAAAATTTGAATAGTATAAATATAAGAGTATTCCAGAATAACTTAGTATAAATAATTGAACTAATAGAAATATAATTTTACTTATTAATGGACCAAAAACATAGGAAGCTACTATACCACAAATAATCAGACATGATATAATAATACAGCTAGCAAATGCATATTGTAAAAGGATTTTATATTTATTATCTATATTAAGGTCATTATAATAATTAATTACTGAACCTTCTGGTGAATCTATTACAACTTTATTTATATAACAATAGGCATTACTAGTATCATTTTTAATATTTATAATTGGATAAAAAAGATATCCTATTGTAAATAGTATAAAAATTATAAAAAATACTATATTAAATGCATGTTTGTATTTCATTTTATTATGCTTTTATATATTTACTATATAATGAGATAAATATTTAATTAAATATGTACATGCGAAAATTTTCTAAATCCTGCTTTGTACGCGGGATTTTTTAAATCCTACTTTTGGCTTATCCTTTTTAAAAAAGGATATTAGGAACTAAAAGCCAAACCTCCCATTCCAGACATAATTCGCAATATATTGTAATTTAACCCATATACTCTTACTTGTTGAGATCCTGTATTTGGTTTAATATTTAAAAATAATTCTTTTGTATCAAGTTTAGAAAAATTACTACACCCACTAGGTTGATGTTCTTCTGGTTTAACGCTAAAAGAATAAACATAAACATAACCATTTGGACTTCGTGTATGTTTTTGATAAGGTTGTATTAATCTAAAATAATCAGCATTTCTAATACTAAATCTTTCAATACCATTAATATTAATTTGGGCGCTTGCTATTATATTATCTGGTGGTACTGACGGATCTATTGAATTAGAATAGTTAAATAAATCATTGATTGTAAATATAGAATCTAATTGATTTACCCAAAATAATTCTTTAATAGGTAAATTAAATATTAATGGAATACGTTTTGTAGAAGAATTTGGAGTAATACTTTCACTACCACTGTATTGAACTTGTTCTATTAAATATCTATGTTTAGCATTTGCAAATTCTCTTTGTTCTATTGTATCTAAATAAATATAATCTACATATAAACGAACTTCTACAATATCTGTATTATAAGATGTATCTAAAATTCCATTTGGTTTAATATATATTGTAACATTATTGTATATAGATGTATTTGGTATATTTCTAACCATTTCTATAGTATATGGATCTGTCAATGAACCATCCTCACCTGTAATATCCGCAATAGGAGATATAAAATATTCTGTACCATTAGGAAATACTATTATTCTTCCTTGAATATCACTATCTTGGAGTGGTTGAGCTCCATCATTCAAATTATAAAGTTTCAATATCTTAGTACCATCACTTACAGCATTATAATATTTATTTCCTCCAAAAGTTATCATTTCTTTCAATGGTCTAAAATTCACTTCAAGTTCTACATCATGATATTGAAGGGCAATAAGTGGTAATGCTAAACCTATATTACGACAAAACCAAAATTGTAATGGTATATATAGAGTCCGAGCGTCAGAAATTAAGTTCAATGTATTCTGTCTATTTAATAATAAATCTAAACCTTTTTTTTTAGATTCACTTTGACATAATTGGGTCCATATTTCCATCCATTCGCTATATTGTCTATCAATTAATTGACCTCCTATTTTCAAATCATAATATAAAACTGCAGCATGACCGGTATTATTTACCCAACTAATAGTTCCAACAGCATCTGGAGTATTGAAATCTGTACTTGCTCCAGTCCAGGCACTATCAGCAGTATATTTAGCATATATTTTTGGTATATCTATTTCTATAAACATGGTATACATTAAATCAGCATATCTAGTGATATTAAATGTTGTTCTGTTCCCCCATGTTGGTTTAGCATCATAACTAATTTGAAAAGCTTCCATTGAAAAATTTGTATGTCTTTTATATATTGTTTTAAAAAATGTAATTTGAGGATTTCCTATTAAATATATATCTTGTACCCCGTGAGCAACTAATTCTAATAATCCTGCTTGTGGCATCTTTTATATAAAGTATTTATTTATATATATACTATATTAATATTTTTAACTTTGTATTTTACTTTATTAAAAAAACTTTATTAATTATTATATTTTATATTAGAACAATCTTTTATATAATAAAAAAATAAAGTTTAAAAGTTTATACAATATTCTATATATAATATAGTTACTATTAGTTTTTTTTTATTTTAATATTTCAATAGTACAATAAAATTTAATAAAAATGAGTATTGTTGGAAATAGTTTAATCATAAATCCTAATAATACAGGACATATATTTTTTACAAATGATACTAATTATAATTGTGTAAGTAAAAATTATTATGTTAAAACAAATACAAATTTTAATGTTAATTCTTCTAAAAATATTAATTTAGACTCTATTACTGGTTATATTTCTATTGATGTTAATGATGGTTATTTAAATTTAAATAGTAATGTTAATTTATCAAATGCTATAATTATAAGTGCTACAAATAGTAATGGTGGTATTTTACAAACTGCTGGTTCTGGAGGTATAAAACAAATTGCTAGTAATGGACATATTAATTTATTCTGTAGCAATGGTAATATTAATTTAGGTGTATCATCCATTGGAACACCTGCATTAGAACAAACACAAAATATAAATGTAGAATGTTTTAATGATTTTAATATTACATCTGGTGATATGTATTTTGTTAGTAGTGATGTAATAAGTTTTATTTCCGAAACTGGCGATATACAATTTGGAACTGGTACGAATAGCAATCCTATTCTTAAATTTGAAAATGGAAATATTCTCATTAATCAAACAACCAGTAGTCTAGATTATCAACTTGATGTTGCTGTAACTGATTCTAGTTCTAGTAACCCTTGTTATAATGGTCTTATGATTAATACTAAAATGAGCAATATTGCTGCGGATTTAACATTACAAACAAGTAATACATTAGGTGACGGGACACAATGTATATTATCTATTGGTTCTTTTGGTAGTGATAATAATTATGCGATATTTAGTACATATATAGCATATCAAATAAATAATACTATTATAAGGGCCGATAGTGAAACTTACAATCCAAGTTCTTTATCTTATAATAATGGTAGAGATTTTATATATAGTGACATAGGTAGAAACATATTCTGGCCATCTATAAATAGAAATGATACTATTATAGGTCTTAGTTCAATGATTACTCCAATTAATGACACTTCAAATGTATCTGTATCTGGAACATATTCTGGTGAAACTTCTCGGATTTATCTTTTATTAATAGATAGCATTGGTATTGGTAATAATCCTACTACTTTTAAATGGTCTAATAATGGAGGTTATACTTATGAAGCAGAATTTATACCTATTATTTCAACTGTTACACCAATTACTTTAGATAGTAATATTTCAATTAGATTTTTAAGAACAACTGGATTTACATATAATCAACAATTTATATTTCAAACAAAAATTACAGCAATAGTAAGCTCTAGTTTTACAGTATCTAATCCTATACCATTATATTTATTACAACCTTACTATTCCTATATTAATACAATTACACCTAGTGATATAGTAATTAAAACGAATAATAATGAAAAACTGCGGATTACGGGTGATGGAGGGATTGGAATACAACAAAATATTCCAAAAGCATCACTTGATTTAAATTCTAATTATAATAAAATAATTAATGTCAATGAATCCATTACAGGTTATCAAATAAATCCTGCAATTACTTCTTTATCATCCGGAGGTTATATTATTGTTTGGAATAGTCAAGATAGTATAAATACACTAAATCATTTTGATATTATAGCTCAACGCTATTTAACAGATGGAACAAAATATGGTAATAATTTTCAAGTTAACGTTCAACAACGTAATAATCAATCCTTTCCAACAGTAGCTTGTTCTCAAATAACTAATTCAAACCATTATATTGTTGTATGGGTAAATTCTACTACCACATCATATTACATTTATTGTCAAATTTATCGTAATAATCTACCTATAACACAAAATGATATTGAAATTAGAACAAGTATAAATATACTAAGTAATCCACGTGTAGCTGGTCTTTATAATGGTAAATATATAATTGTATGGGATGAAGATAATGGTTCAGGTATTTTAAATATATTTGGATGTATTATAGATATAGATGATGTCAATAATACTATAATTAAAAGTGATAGATTACCAATAAATCCAGTAAATCCTGCACCCCCTACACCTTCATATTCAAGAAATTATCCATTTGTTATTGGATTACCCTCAAATGATACTTATACACCAAATGGTTTTGTAGTTGCTTACATGACAGCTATAAACAATAATCTAGATCCACAATATACAATTTCTTTACGTGTATTTAATTCAAGTGGATCAGCCACTACTGGTGAAATAGCAATTACTAGTATTAGTAGTAATCAATATTCAAATATTAGTGATGGTTTAGTATCTTTAGCCGAAATTAATAATAATAATGTAAATGGCACAAATGGTGGATTTATAATAACTTTTTATAGAAGTTATTTAGCTGATACAAGTCTCTATACTCTTGGTAATCCTATTGAAGGGTTGATCAGTGGGGCGACAGCTAGAATATCTCCTACTATACCTCCAAATCCTTCCACAAGACAAATCACTATAGAAAATATTTCAAATCGATTTTTAGTATCAGAAGAAATACGAATTAATTCAACAATACCTAATATTGGTAATATAATTGAGAAAATTGCTGCTATTACATATCTAAGTACAAGCACAGCTATTATTACATTAGATACTGGTAGTAAAAATATTGAAGCATATAGATTTAATTCTAACCTCACAAGTGTTAGTGATTCTTTATGGACTACTTCGCCAGTAGTAAATACATCTATGCTCTATAATGATCTGGATAGATATACTAGTAATTCTATTATTTTTCAATATAAAAGACCTATGTCATATGTTGCTATTAATAATGAAGGGAATGCACTTATCACTTGGAGTAATGGTAGTGTGCCAAGCATTTATTATCAACTCATAGATGTAGACACTGGTAACCACATTGGAAATGAACAGAAATTAACTACTGATTATAATGGATTAAAACAACGTAATCAAGTAGCAGCACACTTACAAAGTATTCAAGGCAATGACTACGGTTTTGTAATTGCATGGGATAATCAAAGTATAAGTTTAAATTTACAAGATACTGGTATATATCAACAATTAATAGGATATAATCATTCTCTATTGAATTTGGAGGATGGTAGTAGTAATTTTATTTTTAATCATAATAATCAATTTGGAATTGGAACAAATAACCCTGAATCATCATTACATATTAAAACTAAATTAACAAATAATGCGAGTGATGACCCTCCAAATCCATCCATTATTACAGTTCAAAATACATCAAAACATGTTATTACAAAAGAAGATTTACAAACAATACAATTTGTAGATGGTTCAAATAATATATTAAATAAAATACAAAGTATAAATTCCCTGAGATATGATGATTTATATCCTCAACCTA
>Ga0114966_10005138_pt1 | contig 11136 bp, 10 predicted proteins | sample M_130207_XF_Meta_FD_87029 | JGI IMG/M metagenome (GOLD analysis project Ga0114966, IMG submission 87029) | Freshwater microbial communities from Lake Montjoie, Canada to study carbon cycling - M_130207_XF_MetaG | ecosystem: Environmental > Aquatic > Freshwater > Lake | place: Lake Montjoie...
CGTAGACACATCTTTCCAAGCCATGATCGACCTCCTTCCAGAGGCCCGTCAGCATGACCGAAATGTGTTACCCATGTCCCCGAACACCTGTTACCCATGTCCCCAGTCTATACAGAAGCAAGCCGGGCCACCCAGCGTCAGCGAAGCTCAACCGTTCGAAGAATGGAATCGCCGTATCGAAGCCGAGCAGTTGACCAGCCGAGTGACGTAGTTTCGTAGGGTGTGTGGATTCTTCGGAACACACCATCGTCGGGATCGCGAAGTGGTGTGTTCCGAAGACTCCACACACCGTACGTGACTTCAGAATTCCCCGATGACCTCTTGATTGTTGCGCGTGGAAAGTCCGCGCATGATCGACAGATCGATGCTGGCGCTGATGGTGCGCGTCGAGCCATCCATGAGCAGGAAGTTGCCGCCTCCCACGTGGGGCGAGTAGTAGCTGGCCGGACTGCCGTTCGGAGCATTCAGTGTGTACTGCCTGCTGTGGACAACCACAGCGGTAATTGTGGGTCGCCAGTTTTGGCAGGGAGGCAAAGCCGGGTTGTAAGGGAGCGGACGAGTTGCGGAGTTGTAGATCACTTCCTGACCGGCAACGATACCCGCCCATGCACTCTGTACGAAGCTGCCGTGGCGTTCGCCGATTCCAAGGGTATTGGACAGGCCATCCGTGACATCCGCGGCGCGGATACTCACATTGCGATGGAATATGCCATTGAACGGCTGGTACTCGTAGCAACCGTAGTTGGGATCACCACCGGTCTTCCCGCCGCCGAGATTGCCAACGTAGCTGGTCCCACCCCCGTCCGTCAGAACCGTGGGCGTATTTGAAACGGAGGGTGGCGAACCGCAGTCGTAAATCTGGATCGACGGCGGCCCAGCATCACTTGGACACCGGAAGGCGCTGACGATTTTCCGTCGCCCGCCCGCATTGACGGGGTCAGTCAGCGGCAGATCGAAGTCGATCGTGCTGTGAAAGTTTCCCTGCTCCAGATAAGGCAGCATCCGCGCAAAGAAGCTCCAACCCGCACCCAGATCATCCGGTGCGGCGTTGCAGGCTCCCGCAGGCATGACCCATGCGGGATTGGCCAATCGCGACACAATTCCCGGTGGAAACCCATTGTGGACGTCGTGGTAGTTATGGAGGGCGAGGCCCATCTGTTTGAGGTTGTTCCGGCATTGCGTCCGCCGCGCTGCCTCACGGGCCTGCTGCACGGCGGGCAGCAGGAGGGCGATGAGGACCGCGATGATCGCGATCACAACCAAAAGCTCAATGAGCGTGAAAGCCCGACGACGAAACATGGCGCTGCACCTCGTTGGCAACAGACTTGGCGTTAGTCTGGCCATCAGGAGATGTGCTACCGCTCACACAAACATGAATAGAGTGGGCATGGAATGCCGCGAGCACTCGCTAAACGGCGGCGATGATCAACACCAGGGACAGAACCAAGCCCTGACCGACGCTCCGGCGAAACCATCGTGAGTAGCGTGCTGCGTGCTTCAAGACTTACGAAATCTGAATCGGACGGTCAAGCATGAGCGGACGGGCGGCCAAGTCCAAGCGGAACAACGGCGGGCTGGCACGCCCTGACGCTTTGGGGGAAGGGCATGGTCATTGCCACTTGAGGTTCTGGCCACGCCCTTCGAGGACTCAGAGCGGGCCACACAACTCGCCGCTCTTCATTGGTCTCCTCTCGTCCAAGCAGACCTTCGGTCAAAACGGTGCGGTATCGGGAGACCCGCGCACAACAGAGAACATTTGACGTAAGTGTCCGAAGCGTGAAAATGGACTGTTTGATCTAACTACTTGTCACAAAACAGAAAACCTGACTTCGGATGGCTGCCAACGAGGGTTGGAGGCATTCCGAGAGGTTTGATATCAACAAACACCACTGTTGGCGAGCTTCCAAACCCTCTCGGAGGGCCTGACGGATAAGTGGCCGTGATTTCGAAAGGGTGCGGAAGCTAGCCAACTTTGGTTACCGAGCTTCCCAGATGGTTTGGAAGGCCAAACGGATAAGTGGCCGTGATTCCAACAGGGTTTGGAAGGCCGCCAACCGTCGTTTTCGCGCCTCTTTTCGACCACTTACGTCAAATCACTTGGGTGGTCACAGGTCGCAAGTCATCCGGAAAGAGGCCGCCTCCGGGGGCCAACCGGCTGACCGCTGGCGGTTCTCCACCGGCCCAAAGGCTTCCCCGTCTCAAGCCGTTCACAGAACCGACGACGAGCGATCGAGGCCGTTCGGCAGGCGGAGGGGTGGCGGGGTCAGGCGCGGAACGGATGGCCCCGAGAATGAGAACCGATGCCAACTCTCCGGGGCCTTCCCGTTAGTCAGTTTCGTAGGGTGTGTGGAGTCTTCGTAACACACCATCGCCGGGATCGCAAAGTGGTGTGTTCCGAAGACTCCACACACCCTACGTGACTCAAACCCAAAGCGTCGGCTCGAACGAATCTCTGGGGGTCGCCGCCATACGCTTGCTGCCGCACCGTCGAGTAAGGCCACCGCGTTGAGGCCGAGATGTCCAAGCACGGCGAAGATCGTCGAGATGGAACAAAAGATCGGACGGACATCGCCTGTTACGTCCGGCGATCTTCAAGCTGCGGTGAAGGCCCTCGCCCCACCAACCGTCTGATGGCTGGTGGGGGATGCAGGCGTAGAAATGATCAAGAGCCGTTCACCAGAAAGACCTTCGCGGCCAGAACAGCGGCTCCGAAGGCGTGAAACACCAAGATCAGGAAGCCGACGCCGATCAGGGTCAGTGAACCGTCGTCTTTTCCCGCCTTTCGACCCAAGAGCCGTGTCGCGACCGTGCCGCAGATCCAGGGCCAATGCAGCATCACATGGACCACCACCGCGACGGCGAATGTGCAGAACGCGGTGAGCAGGCCATCCAGCCAATCTGAGGCAGTGGCTCCCCAGATCGTCCAACCCACTCCGCCTCTCGGAAACACGATGGCGAGGACTGTCAGCAGCCAAGCTTGGATCAAAAACAGAATTGGCAGGACGACGTCGAGCCAGAAGTTGATCAACGTCTTGTGCCGGGTCCAAAACGATGTCCGCAGAGCGGATGCTGTGGGGCGAGGCGGCGGCGGTGCGGGTAGTGGATCGTCGTCGTCTGAGATCATTGTGGAACGAAGTTTCAGAATAGGTGGCATGCGGCAGTGCTCATCGACGGGATTGACGGGGCTGCTGCGGCAGCAACACGGACGAGAGAGACGTCGGCGACTGCGTGCAAAAGGGACAGCGCTCGGCTGGTGGTGTCTCGGTCGAGCGTAGATAGGAGACTCCTCGGCCGACGGTGAGCAGTCCGGTGATGACGACTGACCACGCCGCAGCACGCCAGAGCCGTTTACGAGCCTCTGCTCCCAACAACATGGCACCGGTACCCGTCAGCACCATGAGCGGCACGGTCCCGGCCCCGAAGGCCAGCATGATCAGCGCTCCTTGCAGCAGGTCGCCCGAACTCGCGGCGAGGGAGACGAAGGCGTAGACCAATCCGCATGGCAACAGGCCCGTAAACACGCCCGCCGAAAACGCATTCCGCAGCGCGGGATGTTTGAGCAATGTCGAAAACAGCGAACCAAAGAGACAGCCCGCTCCGAGTGCCGCTGCATTGCGGCGACGCAGCAGCCCCGTGGCGTGCAGTCCTTCCCACACGAGGAACAGCCCAGCCAGCAGCGACAGCGCCGCAGGCACGTTGACGAGCACCGGCACCCGGTCGGCCAGTGTCCGCCCGGCATAACCTGCGATGCCACCAAGTGTCGTGTAGCTCGCCAGCCGGCCGAGGCTGAACACCAACTGACCTTTTAGATTTTCTTGCAGCGACGACCGGTTGATGCCCAGCATCACGGCAAACCCGCCGCACATGCCAACGCAGTGCGACGAACCGAGCAGCCCACCAAACACAATCAGCCACCAAGGCAACATCATGACATGACCTCATCGTGGCCGACGCTGCCAGCGTCGGTATCAGTCCTTGACGGGTTGAGACGACGGACGCTGGCAGCGTCCACAACGGATTGGGACGACTCCGCGTTTGTCGTTGTTGAGGAATCCGATCGTTCATCGACGGCACTCGCCGCTTCGCTGGCATCAGCGCGCAGCCTGAGTGAATTCCCCAGCACAAACAAACTGCTGACGACCATCAGCACCGCAGCGACGGCGGGATGCAACCAACCGCACGCGGCGACAATTACGCCGAGACTGTTGTAGCCAAAGGACCAGCCGAGATTCTGTCGGATCGTGGAGATGGTTCTCCGCGAGAAATGAATGGCCCACGGCACCAGTCGCAAATCGTTGGGCAACAGACAGACATCGGCTGAGTCACGGGTGACATCGGCTCCGCAACCCATGGCGATGCCGATGTCGGCGGCGGCCAGAGCCGGGGCATCGTTCAGACCATCCCCCACCATCGCCACGCTACCGAACTGCTCGTGGGCACGGCGGATCTCCGCGAGTTTCTGTTCCGGTAGCAACCCGGCCATGACGGGCAGATGCAGTTCCTGCTGCCATCGCCAAGCTCGTTCACGACGATCGCCCGTCAAGACGGCGAGATCGAGATTGAGGTCGCGGCAGGACTCGACCGCAGCAGCAGCTTCGGGACGCAGCGCCTCATCCAACACGAACGCGCCCCGAATCCGGCCTTCCCACCCGATCAGCACGCACGCGGCATCAGCAAGGTTTTCCCGCGACAGCATCGCGGACAACAGCGGACCAAAAGTCAGTCCACTATCGGTCATAAACGACAACGAACCGAGTGAGATGTGGCCCTGTTTCGGCAAGTCCATCCGTAGTCCCCGCCCCATTACGGTCACTATCTCAGGGAGCTTCGACGAACACGTCGTTTCTTCGAGATGACGTCGGATGGCTGCGGAGTAGATGTGTGTCGAACCAGCCACCAAATCGGCGGCGAGGCCTTCCACGACGGACTGCTCGGATTCATCCTCGCACAGCAAACCGCGGACGCTGGGCGACCCGGTGGTGAGCGTACCAGTCTTGTCCCAGCGGATCGCGCGAATCCCCGACAGGCGTTCGAGTGCTTCGCCGCTGCGGAATAGCACGCCTCGCCGAGCTGCCGTGGCGAGCGCCGCCCAGATCGCCAAGGGCGTGGCCAGCGCCAACGCGCACGGACAGGCGATGAGGACCACCGACAACGCCGTCAATAATCCGCTCTCCCAACCCGATCGCAATCCGTGTACGACAAACGTCATCGACGACACGACCGCGATGACTGGAAAGAACCACTGCGACCACTGATCGGCCAGGATTTGGTAGCGGCCCCTCTTCAACCGAGCCGTGCGCACAGCATCAACTAACCGTCCGAGCGCACCGGCAGAAGCGGGGGCCGTGACTTCAAGAACCAGATCCCCTTCCAGGTTGAGGCTGCCGCCGAGCACCGAGTCACCGAACTGTTTCTCGACGGCCACGCACTCTCCGGTGAAAAACTGTTCATCGACAACACCGCGACCGCGCGTGACCCGGCCATCGACCGGAATGCGTTCGCCGGGGAGTACGCGAACGGATTGTCCCACGGTCACATCATCGCGCGGTGTCATCGCAGTCACACCGGCAGAATCAACACAGCGGATGGTGTCGGGGATCAACCGCTCCAGATCGTCCAGCGCCGCGGATGCCTGCAACCGCCCCGTTGCCTCCAACCAGCGACCGAGCGTGACGAGTACGAGAATCACGCAGGCGACTTCGTAATACACATGTCCGCTCGAACGGATCGTCGAAACGACTGAGACCGCATACGCCGCGACGACACCGGTTAGCAACAGCAAGTCGGTGGACAGTGACTTGCGACGCAATTGCTCAAAAGCGTTGATCGCGAGCGGCCTCCCAAGCAACAACAGAACCGGCGCAGTGAACAACAGCGCGCCGTATCGCAGGAAGTCCGCCAATCCTACTTCAAATGCCGACTGCGGCAACGCGGCATAACTCCACAAGGCCATCGTCAACATCACGACATTCATCGTGCAGAAGACAGACAGCCCCAGCGCGGTCGCCATCCAACGCGCTTCCCCCTGATCGCCCGTTGAACCGGTCACTGCTGCGGCAAACCGGCAACCGAAGCAACAGTAGGCCTCGTCGCCCGGCAGCACGGTCCCCGTCACGGGCAGGCTGCAATAGCGGCATGCCGTTGAGATGCTGACGGACGGCGACGGACTAGTCGTGGCGTTCATGGAGGAGTCAGCAGTTCCGTCTGGATGGCGGGCAGAAAATATCGAATCACGTAACCAGTCGCGAAGACCCAAAACACAAGCCACATAAAACGGACGTACCACGGAATGACGTTACTGACGTAGGTGTGATACTTCAGTTCTTTCTCGGGCGTGGCAGGAGGAGGCGTCGTCATTCAATTGTCCTTGAAGGTTTAAGCCACGGGAGGCGGTACGGGGCAATGCCATCAGGCTGAGGTCGGCGGTGTCGATCGTTGGTCCAAACGTTGTTCGTTGTCGAACATCGTCCGGCTCGGTTGATCGAGATCGTGGAACGCACCCTGAAACGCAGACCACAGCAGCAGGCAGAAGAAGCCAGCGGTGGCGAGCAGATAGTTGACGATCGGCGTCGCAGCGAACGCGCCTTCCTCGTCCCCTTGCATCACCAGCCAAAGGTCCAGAAACTTGTTGCCGAACCCCAAGATCGTGGGAATCAGCACGAGTGCTGCGAACAGCCAGGTCAACCAGTGGGTGCGATGCGGAGTCATGGACAATCTCACAAGCGATGAACTGCGGGAGACACTACTCGGTAGCGACAATGTTCTTGATGGGCGTCGGCGCGTAGTCCTCGTAGTACGGATAGCTCTCCAGCCACGAGCCGAGCCATTGCACATACGTCATCAAGGCCAGGCCGCGAGTGTTCGGTTGATCCGGAGTGCCGTCGAACAGCCACGGGTATTGCGGCATCGGCGATTTGGGAGACAGCATGTCCGGCTTGAAGAAATGCACCGCATGCCAATCATTCGACCGGCGGCCTCCTTCGCGACTCAAATCGGGGCCGACGCGGCGCGTACCGAACATCACCGGTCGTTGTAGGCGGTTCTGATACTCCCACGATTGGGAGACCGGCCCCCAGCGGCGGTCTTCGTTGGACACCGGCCGCACGAACTGGCTGTGACAATGCCAGCACCCTTCGCCGATGTAGACCTTGCGGCCCACTTCCAAGGCTTCGGCACATTTCTCGTCGTACCACTCACCAGCCTGTTGCGGGTCGGCGGGAGGTTGACCGTATGCCTTCTCAAACGCGGCTGGATAGCGCTGCGCCAAGTCTTCAAATTGATAACGCACGTTTCCGTTGACCACCTGCTTCACCGTTTTCTCAGGCAAGTGGCGGTACATCAGAATGGGGATCACGGCGTTCGACAGAAACGCGAACGCGAAGAACCCAACTCCGGCGATCAACAGAATGCCGGACTTCTTTTCGAACATGGATGCGATTCCTTGTTGTCAGGCGACGGAAGTTTGTTCTGGTCCCCTCGCCCCGGCTCAGCGGGGAGAGGGTTAGGGTGAGGGGTCTTCAATTGTCACACCGACGCGGCAACTGCCCGCGACTTCTGCCACGTCTTGAAAAAGTTGTAAATAAACAGCAATTGCACGGCGAACATCACCAGACCCGCGACAATGCGCACGGACCAGAATGGAATCGAGACCTGCACCGAGGACTCCCACGGTTGCAGGGCGGCCCACGACCAGCCTTGGAACAGCCCACAGAGGATCAGGTCGCCAGACATCAACATCAGTCCACCAGCCGATCCCCAGAAGTGCCATTCGCACCACTCGGGGTTGTACCAGTCGGTCTTCAGAATCCGGGGCACGAGGTATGTCATCGCACCAAGCTGCCACATGCTGAAGACGCCGAACATCACCATGTGCGCGTGACCGACGACCCAATCGGTGAAGTGAATCAATGCCTGAAACGTCAACGTGGTTTGCAATGCGCATTGCAGGCAGGTCAGGAAGTAGAAGGCGATGCCCGTGTAGAAGTAACGCAGCGGCAAGTTGCGAAGCACTTCCCCACCGGTCCCCCGCAGCGTGCCGACGAAGTTGATGATGACGGTCAGCACTACCAACTCCAGCGCGATCGTGGACAGCACCGCCCCGTATTGCAGGAACATGGGTATCGGCGTGTACAGGAAGTGGTGAATCCCCTGTAACGGATAGAAGAACGCCAGTCCCCAGAACCCGACCAGCGACAGCCCGTGGCTCCACATCGGCCGCTTGAGCAGAATCGGCACGAAGTAGTACATCATGCCCCAGCCCAGCGGCGTGACGAACAGCCCGACCAAGTCGTGAATGAACAACCCACCCACCGCGCCCGCGCTAGAACCGCAGACGAAGTACTCGGGGACAAAATTGCCCATCGCGTACGTCAGAAACGTCCAGACCAGTGCGGCGAGGTAGTACCACAGCGTCACATACATCGGCCCGCGGACCTGAATGATTGGAGCGCCGAAGTTGATCGCCACCAAGAGCAGTCCGACGAGCGCGAACGGGTCGATCCATACCGGGGTCTCGCCCCACTCCACCCCTTGCGCTTCACCGAGCAGTATTCCGACAGCGGTTGCCAGCACGACAAACTGCCACGCACCGAAGATCACGTACGACAACGGCCGGCTGAGTACGGGCCGCAGCGTCAACCGAGGAATGATCCAGTGCATGATCCCCAGGAAGGCATTGGCGATGAACCCGTAGGCGATGGCATTCGTATGCACCATCCGCCAGCGGCCGGGCGAGAACAGTTCGATGGCTGGCAGCGGATTGTGCCGGATCAACTGCAACCCCATCAGCACGCCGGCCGTCATGGAGATCACCATGAAGGTCAGCGCCGCCACGAAGTACCACAGGACGAGACGCTCCTCGACCAAATCTTCATGCCGGGGCAGTTCGGCGTCGGACACAGTTAGCGATGAAGTCATATTCATTCCATGCGATCGTTGAATACAGAAACAGAAACAGACTCGGTTGGAACCTCGAAGCCGGGAGCGCTGGCGGCTTCACTCTTCAGTCACCTGTTGACGGTTGCAGGTACGGTTGGAACCGACCCAGCGGATAAGCCAATGCCAACGTCCAGCCGAAGATGAGATGCGTCACCGCCGCGACCCAAATCGGCAGAATGGCGGGGTCTGTGATCCAGTTGCCGCCGAGAAGTGCCGGCTGCAGCCAGACGAGAATTCCATAGAAATTGACTAGCCACAGCACCAGCGACAGGACGGTGGCCACCAACAGCCGGTACGCAGTCGATTTCCCGATCGTCAACCGTGCCAGAGCGATGAAGAACGGCACACCCAGCAACATGCCGGTGGCGAGGTACAGGCAACAGCCGATGGCCAGCATGACACCGTCGCCAATCACGTAGACATCCGTCTGCTGTGATGCCAGTTCCAGCGCCCGTGCCCCCAGAGGAAATGTCAGGTAGACGCGGATCAACTCCAGCGGACTTTTCCCGGCAATCGGTGCTCCGATGATGTTCGCCAGCAGACTGGCCATCGCGCCAAAGATGCCCAGCAGAAAGCCGGTCGTGGCGTAGTACTCCAGATAGAAACCTTTCGGAGGCCACTGTCCGAGGGTCTCTTCGGTCGCCAAGTCCGACTCCAGCCGCTGCATGCGTTCGTGGAGTTCAGCCAGTTCTTGCAGCTTGTGTTGGTCAACGGTCATCGTCGTGAGTTCCCTGAAGGCATCTCAATCGCGTGGATTCACTGGGCTGGTTGTGGCGCGGGCTCTGTCGCGACTGGCACATAGGGTCGGATGGGACCGGGTGTGGGACTCTGGCCTTCACGGCGGCGACTCGACACGCTCAGCACGTAGGCCACCAGATCCCAGATCGTGTCCGGCTCATCTCGCAGAGCATTCGCGAAGCTTGGCATCGGAGTGCCGTTGATCCCGGAATAGATGCGCCGATAAATGTCGAGTGGCCGCGTCCCGCCATGCAACATGCCCGAAGTCAGGTCGGCGGCCCGTGTGGGATGCCCCCAGACGTCGTTGCCCCGGTTATCCAGCGTCTGCCCTCGTCCGTCTTCGCCGTGGCACTTCGAGCAGCCCTTCGTGAGGAACGCCCGCTTGCCCCGTTCGACATGAGTTGTCGTAAACTTTGGTGCGGACTTGAGCGGCTGAACCTCATTATCCTCGGCGTCATTCCACCGGCGTAAGACCGTGGTCACGAGGTCGGCCTTCACCAATTCGGGATCGACCTCCTGTTCGGACTCGGCCAGGTCAATCAACTGTTCCTCCAGCTCGCCGCGCCGAGACAACATCACGACGTAATCGACCACGGCCTGGAGATCGCGATCGTGCAACAGGTTGAAGCCGGGCATCGACGTACCGCGAATCCCCTGCCGCACCGTTCGAACCAAGTCCTCGCGAACCGGGCGATGTCCGTAAGAAGCCGAAATGAACTTAAACATTCCACGGCGATAATCGCGAGGCTTCGGGTACATGTATTTCGCAGCTGGCCCCGCTCCGTCACCACTGACGCCGTGACATTGCACACAACGTTCCTGGTAGACCGCCTGCCCCCGGGTGAGATCCACTGCGGGGGCATCTTTCTCCGCCACGAGAAGTGGCTGCTGGAAAGAGCCGGTGTACTTCACCAGTTCGGCCTGCGCAGCAGTTTGCAGTCCCACGGACAGTTCGCCGAGCTTAGGAGCGGCGGCAAACTGGGGGCTCTCCGTCCGCTGACAACCCGTCATGCCCAGCGCGAGACAGACCATCCAAGCCGAACATCGCAAAAATCGGGAATTCACTCGCACGCTCCCCACGAGATGGCATTTCCAACAGCGGATCATCCACGACGCCGCATGATTCAGAGACGCTCATTCCAAAAGCAACTGCGATGCCAGAGCTGGCACAAATGAACTGGCGTCAATCCACGCAGCCGTTGTTACAGACGATGCCGAGTAGTTCAGCTCGATTCGGCGAACTCATGGGATGCTGAAGTGTAATGCGCGGAGTTCTAGTGTCCGGTCAGGTCTTATTTTTCGGGATGATGTGAGGGTGGCCGGGGTTGGAGCGCTTGAACTTAGGGGCTGTGCAGTTTCTATTTCCGAGATTGGTGCGTTGTTGTATCAAGCGTGTGACCGGAAGGAGGGTCGGACGCATGGATGCGGTCGTGGTTCGAGCGTGTGGGTGTGCGGATTGCC